>WNGN01003247.1_pt1 | contig 15678 bp, 17 predicted proteins | sample 5400561 | NCBI WGS metagenome assembly WNGN01 (sample SAMN13153379, study PRJNA577476) | soil metagenome | isolation source: 115 cm soil or saprolite under Garry oak tree replicate 2 | place: USA:California | collected 2016-06-15
AGAAGGACAAGGCCAACTGCATCGGCTGCACCAGCGATCCCGTGAGGAAGGCGATTGACACCGGTTCGTTTCAGCCGAACGCATTCGGTGTCTACGACATGACGGGCAATGCCGCGGAATGGGTGGAGGATTGCTGGAACGATACCTATCGCGGAGCCCCGACCGATGGATCAGCGTGGATAAAGCCGCAATGCCGCGAACGCGTATTGCGCGGCGGTTCCTTCAATAACGATCCCAGATATTTGCGTTCGGCGGCGCGGTTCAAATACGATCATGATGTCAGATTTTATACCAATGGCTTTCGAATCGTTCGGGAGAACTAGCGTTGGCTTGAGGATGCAAACAAGCATTATTGCGGCAATCGTCGCCTCGGAAATTATCGTCCGCGTCGTTGATAGCTGGATCGAGCGGGAGATGTTGAAATGATCTCCTCCATCGATGGCGAGATCCGCGATGGCCGTCATCACATGCAGGTCCGCGTCTACTACGAGGACACTGATTTTTCGAAATTGGTTTATCACGCCAATTACTTGCGCTTCATGGAACGGGGCAGAACGAACTACTTGCGTTTGCTCGGCACCGATCACCGCGCCCTGTTCGAAGAAACCCAGAGCGAAGCACCCGGCTTCGCGTTCGTGGTGCGCTCGATGACAATCGAATTCCTCAAGCCCGCTCACATGGACGATGTGCTGGATATCGTCACCACACCGATCGAAGTAAAAGGTGCTTCAATCACGCTGTTGCAGCACTGCAGGCGCGGTGACGAACTTCTTGTCGAAGCCCGCGTGCGCGTCGCGTTTGTCTCCGGTGGAAAGGCGCAGCGGATTCCGAAGCCGCTGCGCCACGCCATGGAAGGCGGTTGAAGACAGCCCCCGGGTGCCGTCACCGCCGGCGGCTTGTTCGGGAGCATCGAACATCCCGTTGATGATCGCCTGGTTCATACCGCAAGATTCGTCGCGCGAGTTTGGGAGCCTGAATTACGCAGCCGATGACATCATCAACAGCGAACCAGCATCTTTGGAAATCACTCCCTTAACCGGACATCCGGCGGACATAAAAAATCGACGAAAATGACCCATTTTGGACATTTCGGCTGCTGACGCTGGACGACTATTTCTCGGAACATTCCAGCCTTCGCAGGGTTTTCGATTCGGGCGTGTCTACGTACGCCGCGCCGCGGGGGGTAATGCAACCAATTGATCCGCTAACGGACTCCATGCCAGACGACGGCCGTTATCGTCTCTTGGTCGAGGCGGTAACTGACTACGCCATCTACATGCTGGACCCGACGGGTATCGTGACGAGCTGGAACCCCGGCGCGCAACGCTTCAAGGGATACGCAGCTTCTGAAATCATCGGTCAGCACTTTTCCCGATTTTACACCGAGGAGGATCGGAAGCAGGGGATACCAGCCCTCGCGCTCGAGACTGCCGTGCGGGAAGGGAAGTTCGAACGCGAGGGTTGGCGGGTCCGCAAGGACGGTTCTCGATTCTGGGCACATGTGGTCATCGATCCGATTCGTACCGCGGCAGGCGCGCTCGTGGGTTTTGCGAAGATCACGCGCGACCTGAGCGAACGCAAGCTTGTTGAGGAAGCGCTCAAGCAAAGCCAGGAGCAGTTCAAGCTTTTGGTGCAGGGTGTTTCCGACTACGCCATTTACATGCTCGACCCGGAAGGCGTTGTGGCGAACTGGAATCTTGGTGCGCACCGCATCAAAGGGTACACATCCGAGGAAATTATCGGAAATCACTTCTCGATATTCTACACGGATGAAGATCGGAAAGCGGGCGAACCGCAAAAGGCGCTGGAAGCCGTCGAGCGCGATGGTCGATTGGAAAAAGAAGCCTGGCGCGTCCGCAAGGACGGCAGCCGGTTTTGGGCCCACGTCATCATCGACGCCATCCGGGACGATGATGGAAAGCTGATTGGCTACGCTAAAATTACCCGCGACATAACTGAAAGGCGGGAGGCTCAGCGGCAACTCGAAGTAGCGCGCGAAGCCTTGATGCAGTCGCAGAAAATGGAAGCGATCGGGCAGCTTACCGGCGGGGTCGCCCATGATTTCAACAACCTGCTCATGGCCGTGCTGGGCAGCCTCGAACTGATGCGTAAACGCCTGCCCGATGATCCCAAACTCCGGGCGCTGCTCGAAAACGCGGTTCAGGGCGCGCAGCGCGGTTCGTTGCTGACCAAGCGAATGTTGGCCTTTGCGCGTCGCCAGGAGCTCGAGCAGCAAGCCGTGGAAATCCCCGAACTCGTACGTGGGATGACGGACATGCTTCAGAGTTCGTTGGGACCAACAATTATCATAGACACCCACTTTCCACTTGTAAGCAAGCCGGTGCTGGGGGACGCGAACCAGCTCGAAATGATACTGCTCAATCTTGCTGTCAACGCGCGAGACGCCATGCCGAACGGTGGGCAGATTGTCATCGCGACGCAGGAAAAAGTGCTGCGCGAGGGTGACGGCACCCGTTTGAAACCGGGCGCCTACATCTGTCTTACAGTGCAGGATACCGGCGAAGGAATGGATGAGGCGACGCTGCAGCGTGCGATGGAACCGTTCTTCACCACCAAGGGACCAGGCAAAGGCACGGGACTCGGCCTGTCCATGGTGCACGGTGTCGCCGAACAATCCGGAGGATGGTTTACTCTGCGAAGCCGAAAGGGCGAGGGAACGACCGCCGAGCTTTGGCTTCCGGCTGCAGAAAAGAAGGCCCCGGTCGTCGATCGAAGCGAGCGGGAGGGCAACGATGCAAGGATGGATCGAGTCCCGCTCGTTGTCCTGGCAGTCGATGACGACGAACTCGTTCTGACCAATACCGTCGCCATGTTGGATGACCTTGGTCATACCGGGGTAGCAGCATCGTCCGGCGAGGAGGCGCTGGAAATCCTCAGGCAGCAGGATTCAGTCGACCTGGTCATCACCGACTACGCCATGCCGCACATGACGGGCCTGCAACTAGCCGATGCGATAAAAAGGGAGTGGCCGGAACTTCCGGTCATTATCGCGACCGGCTTTGCTGAAATGGAATCGGAGGCCCAGTCGATGCCAAAGCTCGCAAAGCCTTTCACCGAGGCAGAGCTCGTCAACGAACTTGAGCGTATCGTCCGGAGAGGGCGTGACGGTGGACGCGTGCTGAAGTTTCGCACTGGCGCGAGCTCCACAATCTAGGTCCGATGGAAGCGGCGTACCGCCAAATTCAGTCCGGATTTAAGGAGTGTTTTTGTGCCCGGCAGGTGTCTGTAATGATCCGCGCCCGCATTGGCGCAATGGAGTTTGTCCAGACGGTCCTCCGGCTTTCGTCCAACGCAAAAGAATTTGCGTTCATTGGCCGCAGCGGATCGGGCGTCCATCGTTCTTTTCACCGAGCCGTATTGATGATGTATTGTGATGACCCCGGAGTCCGGCCGGCGGTGTTTTAAACGAGCTGAAGGAGCCAAGCTATTCTTGCACGCCGCTGAGCCATGTTGGTGCACGTCCACGCAAACAGGGAGGCAGTACGATGACCATGAGGCCCGATCCCACCTTTCACGCATCGCCGAAGCTTGCAATGGAAGCTCCGCCAGAGAGCTTCGCCTACACCTTGCTGCTTAGTCCCGACTTTTCGAAACCCGACGCGCTCGCCGTGATCGACGTGAAGCCCGGTTCGCCAACCTATAGTCAGATCGTCCACACGGTGACGGTGCCCAACAAGGGAGACGAGTTTCACCATTTCGGGTGGAACGCTTGCTCATCGGCCTTGTCGCCACTCACCGGCCACGCCTTCGTCGAGCGGCGCTACCTCATCATCCCCGGGATTCGGTCCTCGCGCATTTACATCGTGGACACGAAACCGGATCCGACCCAGGCCAAGATCCACAAAATTATCGAGCCTGAGGAAATCTTCAAGAAGACCGGCTACTCGCGGCCCCACACGGTCCACTGCGGGCCGGAAGGCATTTACGTCAGCACCCTCGGTGGCGGCGGCAAGGATGGATCGAGTCCCGCTCGTTGTCCTGGCAGTCGATGACGACGAACTCGTTCTCAAATACGGCCATCGGATCCACTTCTGGGATCTCCGGGCCCGGCGTAACGTTCAGACCATCGATCTCGGTGCCAACCATCAAATGGCCCTGGAAGTGCGCCCGGCCCACGATCCGGTTCGCGAGTACGGCTTCCTCGGCGTCGTGGTCGATACCACGAATCTCGAAGGCTCGATCTGGACCTGGTGGCGCGAGGGCGGCAAATTCCACATCGAAAAGACGGCGACGATCCCGGCCGAGCCCGCGCCGAAGGACAAGCTGCCGCCGCTGCTGCAGGGGTTTGGCGCCGTGCCGCCGCTGGTAACCGACATCGACCTGTCCATGGACGACAAGTTTCTCTACGTCGCCTGCTGGGGCACCGGCGAGATGCGTCAATACGATGTCACCGATCCGAGGAAGCCGAAGCTTGCAGGCTCGGTGCACATCGGCGGTATTGTAAACCGTACGCCGCACCCAAACGGCAAGGCATATGCAGGCGGACCGCAGATGGTGGAGATCAGCCGCGACGGCAAACGGGTGTACTGGACCAACTCGCTCTACTCGACGTGGGATAACCAATTCTATCCCGACGGAGTTCCGGGCGCCGAGGTCATGGCCAATGCGAACCCGAGCGGCGGTCTCGCGCTGGCCAAGGACTACTGGATAAGCTTCCCCGACGGATACCGTGCGCATCAGATCCGGCTCGAGGGCGGTGACTGCTCGACTGATTCGTTCTGCTATCCGTCGGTTTGAATTTTGAACGGGACGGATTGGACACCTGCCGGGCTTTGGCTGGCGGTCGTCGCGAGCGGCCTCTTTCACGGGGTGAACCCGGGGATGGGATGGCCGCTCGCCGTTTCGGCCGTTTGGCCGCTGACGGTCGGCCATCTGCTGGCAATGCTTATAGTGCTTCTTCCCTTCGCGCTGCTGGTTACGCTGGTCGAATGGCAGCGCCAGATACAGATCGGTGCCAGCCTCCTCGTCATCGGGTTCGGCATCTTCCGGCTCCTCAACCGGCGCCATCCACGGGCCCTGGCGCGGATACGACCGACGCAACTGGGGCTTTGGTCCTTCGCCGTGGCGATCGCGCACGGCGCGGGACTGATGCTGGTGCCGATCTATCTGGGACTCTGCCGGGCTTCCGACCTCGACAAAGGCCATCAGGCGGCAGGGGCCCTCATCAACTTCAATCTCGGCATGGCGGTCCTGACCTCTGTGGTCCACTCGGCCTCGATGATCGCGGCCGGGGGATTGTCGGCGTGGCTGGTCTATCGCTATCTCGGCCTCAAGTTCATGCAGCGGAGTTGGTTCAATCTGGAGACGACCTGGGCCGTCAGCCTCATTCTGGTGGGAGCTATTGCACTGGCGTTCAGCGTCACGAGCTAAGGCATGATCCGGAAAAGTGGGTACCGGTTTTCCCTCGGGACAAACGCGAAGCGTTTGCCCGGAGATCATGCTCAAACAAAAACATAGAGCGGGATGACGATTCGAAGAAAAGTCATCCCGCTCTGGCACGGAAGTCGCGTGTGGCTGCAAAGGCGGCCATCGCCGGCACCCGACGCATCAAATATCTGCCAGTCGCTTCAAGGTCGCACGAAAGCTCAAGCTTCGGTTTCCCACCAGGGTGGTGCCGAATACCTCGGCCCGGTCGTCGGCAAAAGTTCCCGAAAACCCGCTGGTGACTTCCTGCCCGGCGAATAGCGGGCGAACGAAGCGGTCGGCAAAGGGGGTGTGCTGATTGGTGCGCAGATCACCTTTCCATGTCCCGTTATCCACGGTGTAGGAGCCGACCGACCAGAAATAAGGGCCCCCGCCGATGAGCACGCCGTTTCGCAGCACGAATACGCCGCTGTCGCGGCCCCTTACGCCGTCGAGCATATGGATGTGAATAGAGTAGAACCCATTCTTCATGGATAACGCCGCCGATCGTTCGGGCCGGGAACGATAAAGCCTATAGCGATGGACGTCGAGCGAAGCCGTGGGAGAGCCGGCTGACGGGCGCAAGCAAAGCTGCTACGATCGCTCGAGGTTCACTGGAACGGAGCATTGCCATGGACGCCGTGACGCCGAAGGGTTCTCAGACCGCCGACACGCATTCCCACGTCGTTCGCCCTGAGAGCATGGAGTGGCAGAAGACCCGCTTCCCCGGCTGCGAAGCCAAGACGCTGCTGTTCGATCGCACGACCGGCCTGATGACCGCACTGATGCGGTTCGCGCCGGGCGCGGTGCTGCCCGACCACGAACATGTCAACATCGAGCAGACCTACGTTCTTGAGGGCAGCCTCGTCGACAAGGAAGGCCCGGCGAAGGGAATCGAGGCCAAGGCCGGCGAATTCATCTGGCGCGAGCAGGGCAGCCGCCACGTCGCATGGTGTCCCGAGGGCGGGCTGATGCTCGCGATCTTCCAGGTCCCCAACAAGTTCTTCGAGGCCGACGGCCGTGTTGTCGATGCCGCGGGCCAGGATTGGGACGAGACCTGGGGTCATACAGCCAAGCAGTGAGACCTGTTCGCTTCCGCCTTTTTCCGGCATCGAGTTGCGCGCCGCCTTCATCAGCGAAGGGCGCGCAACCCATTTTCGACAGCGCTGCCGACGTTGCCGAACGCCGATCAGATCCGGCTATCGGACGATAGGCAACTCGCCATCGACTCGTCGCAAGGCGGCGATACAATCTCGCGGTCGTTACCAACACCCGAGGCTGTCATGTCGCGTCCCCCGCTTCCGCCGTTCACCAGAGAGACCGCCGCGCAAAAGGCCCGCATGGCCGAGGACGCCTGGAATTCGCGCGACCCCGAACGCGTGGCGCTGGCCTATACCGAGGACAGCCGCTGGCGTAACCGCTCCGAATTTTTCGAAGGCCGCGCCGCGATCGTTGCGTTCCTTACCCGCAAATGGGCGAGGGAGCACGAGTATCGTCTGATCAAGGATCTCTGGGCGTTCGACGGCAATCGCATCGCGGTGCGGTTTCAATACGAATGGCATGACGATGCCGGGCAGTGGCATCGTTCCTACGGCAACGAGCAGTGGGAATTCGACGAGCACGGCCTGATGCGCCGCCGCGAAGCCAGCATCAACGATGTCGCGATCGCGGAAGCCGACCGCCGCTTTCGCTGGGCCGCACCGGGCCCACGGCCGGCGGATGTTCCGCGATTGGGTGAAAGTCCGTTTTGAAGCGACTGAACTTGCGTTCCCGGATGCTGCGCGGCACATGTTTAGCGGAGGCGGGTCCCGGCTCTGCGGTGCACCGCTGAAGGGGCGCTGCACCGCGTCCGGGACACGAGTGCTTGCTACGCCGCCGCCTTGTGCCGCGCGAGTTCGGCCTGGTACAGCTTGAATTCCTCGGCGACCGCCTTGGCGATGCTGGGGCGCGCGCGCAGCCGCTCGTAATACGCTTTCACGGCCGGCCATTTTGCCAGTTCGATCGGCGGCGTCGCCATGGTCCAGTTGATGACGGTGACGAGGTAGGCGTCGGCGACGCTGAAATGATCGAGCAGGAATTCGCGGCCCTTGAGATAGTTTTCGAGATAGTCGAGCCGCGACAGGCCCTTGCCGAGGATGTAGGTCTTCACCTCCGGCGGCGCTTTCTTGTCGAGCACTGGCACGAACAATCCCTTGTGCAACTCGGTGCCGATGAAGCAGAGCCATTGGTGCAGCCGGCTGCGCTCCATGCCGGGGCCGGTTGAGATGCCGGCCTGCGGGAAACGATCCGCGACATACTGAAGGATCGCGGCGTTTTCGGTGAGCACGAGTCCATCGTCGGTGCGCAGCGTCGGCACCAGGCCAAGCGGGTTGACCTGCCGGAAGTCCGAGCCGTCGTTCTGCACGACCTTGGTTTTGGGATCGACCTCGAGATAGTTGGCCTCGGCGCCGGCTTCATACAGCGCGATGCGGGTCGCCAGCGAGCAGGCGAGCGGCGAGAAATACAGGTCCATGGATGCCTCCTTGGCGGTTCAGTCCCGGCTTTCGGGACCTGGGGTTGATTTTTATACTCTTTCGCATAATATAAATCGGGTCAAGGAGTTTATTGCGAGATGGTACAAAAAAGTAAAAAGCCGGCGGCGAACCCCGATGCCGTCGCGCCGAAGCGCCGCGGCCGGCCGCGCGCCTATCAGCCCGAAGTCGCGCTCGGCAAGGCGCTCGACCTGTTTCGCAAAGACGGCTTCGCCGCCACCTCGCTCGACGACCTCAGCGCCGCCACCGGCATGAACCGGCCGAGCCTTTACGGCGCGTTCGGCGACAAGCGCGAGCTCTACATCAAGAGCTATGCGCGCTACCGCGCCGACGCGCGCGCGGCGATGATCGACATCTTCAGAGACGAACTGCCGATCCGAAGGCGGCTGGAGCGCATCTTTGCGGTGGCGCTCGATATCTATCTCTCCGGCGACGCCGGCCCGCGCGGCTGCTTCACAGTGATGACGGCGGCGTCGGAAGCAGTGTCCGATCCCGAGATCCGCGGCATGGTGCTGGAGGGGTTGTCCGAACTCGACAAGGCGTTCACCGCCTGCTTCCGGCTCGCGAAGGAGAACGGCGAACTGCCGCAAACAGCCGATCCCGTGGTGCTCGCGCAATTGGCATCCGCGACCATCCACAGCATTGCCGTCCGCGCCCGCGCGCGCGTGCAGCGGAAGGAGCTGGAAGCGATCGTGAAGGGGGCGATCGATGTGATGGTGCGCGGTTAGTCCCGACGTGGTCCCGGCTCCCGGTGCGCAATTGCGCACCAGGCGGTGACGACGCAGATATCTAATAACCGCGCGCGGGATCGACGACATTCTCCAACGCGCCGCCGGCTTCGAAGCGTTCGATCTGCCGCGCCACGTATTTCGATATCTCGTCGGGATCGGTATCGGCGGCGTTGTGCGGCGTCAGGACGACCTTGGGATGGGTCCAGAACGGGCTGTCCGCCGGAAGCGGTTCATTGGCGAAGACGTCGAGCGATGCGGCACCGAGCGTGCCGTCGTCAAGGCATTGCAGGATGTCGGCTTCGTCCTGCAGCCCGCCGCGTCCGGCATTGATCAGGACGGGCGCACCAAGCGGACTGTTCCGGTTGAGCTTCGCGAACAATTCCCGGTTCAAGATGTATCGGGTGTCCGATGTGAGCGGCAGCAGGCAGACCAGGATGTTGCTCCGTTGCAGAAACGCTTCGATCTGCGCGCTGCCGTGAAAGCACTCGATGCCCTCGATCTGCTTCTGGCTGCGGCTCCAGCCCGATACGCGAAAGCCGATCAGCCTGAGCGCTTCGGCGGCGTCGGTCCCGAGTGTGCCAAGGCCCACGATGCCGACCGAAATCGCGCTCGCCGGCCATTGAAACTTCGGCTCCCAGCGCTTCTCGCGCTGGCTGGCTCTCAAGTAAAGCTCCTGCCGATGATGCATCAGCACGTGAAGCACGACATATTCCGTCATTCGATGGGTGAGATCGCCGACCGCCACGCGAACCAGCGGCACTTTCGGCAGGCTCGAATCGGCCATCAGCGCATCGACGCCCGCACCCAGATTGAAAATGACACGCAGGTTTGGAAACGCGGCAAGATCGCCGTGGCCCGGCTTCCAAACCGCGGCGTAGTGGACCTCGGTTGGATCGAAGCCCGCCTGCGGCAGCAGCAAAACGCGCCGGTCCTCGCATACGATGTCGAACCGGCGCTTCCATCGTTCGGGAGACCAGTTTGCGGACCCGCCGCGCACCAGCAGGGCGAGCGCACCTTTATTCATCGGATTTTCGCCTTTTACTTTGCGGAATTGCGAGTGATCTTACCGGTCCGGGTTGTCTGTGCAAAATATTTCCCTTCCCTGTCGGCCACCGTCATACTCATTCGTCTTCCAATCAAACGGGAACCTTCCCCATGCTCTACGCCATCCTCTGCTACCACGATGAAGACACCGTCGGTTCCTGGACCAAGGAACAGGACGCCGCCGTCATGAAGAAGCTTGCCGTCGTGCAGGACAAGCTGACAAAACAGGGCCGGCTCGGGCCGGTGGCGCGGCTGTTGCCGACGACATCGGCGACCACGCTGCGCAAGGACGATCCGCCGCTCGTGATCGACGGACCCTATGCCGAGACCAAGGAGCAACTGCTCGGCTTCTACGTCGTCGACTGCAAGAATCTCGACGAGGCGCTCGACGTCGCCCGCGATCTCGGGGCGGCCAATCCCGGCGGCGCTTATGAAATTCGCCCCGTAGGTGTGCTGAATCCGGGGAGCATCAAGACGTGACCGATAGCGCCTGGATCGATGCCGCGCTGACCTCGGCGCGTCCCCAGGCGGTCGGCGCGCTGCTGCGCTATTTCCGCAATCTCGACACCGCCGAGGAAGCGTTCCAGAACGCCTGCCTGCGCGCGCTGAAAAGCTGGCCGCAGAACGGTCCGCCGCGCGACCCGGCGGCCTGGCTGATCATGGTCGGACGCAATGTCGCGATCGATGACATCAGGCGGAACCGCAAGCAGGAGCCGCTGCCCGAGGATGAGGCGATCTCCGATCTCGACGACGCCGAGGAGGCGCTGGCCGAACGGCTCGACGGTTCGCATTATCGCGATGACATTCTGCGGCTGCTGTTCATCTGCTGCCATCCCGATCTGCCGGCGACGCAGCAGATCGGGCTGGCGCTGCGCATCGTCTCCGGCTTGACCGTGAAACAGATCGCCCGTGCGTTTCTCGTCACCGAGGCGGCGATGGAGCAGCGCATCACCCGCGCCAAAGCGCGCGTCGCGGACGCCGACGTGCCGTTCGAGACGCCGGGCGCGGTGGAGCGCGCCGAGCGGCTCTCCGCCGTCGCCGCCATGATCTATCTGATTTTCAACGAGGGCTATTCCGCCAGCGGAGACACCGCCGAGATCCGCAGCACCCTGTGCGAGGAGGCCATTCGCCTGGCGCGGCTATTGCTTCGGCTGTTCCAGAGCGAACCCGAGATCATGGGACTGACGGCGCTGTTGATGCTGCAGCATGCCCGTGCGGCGGCGCGCTTCGACGCCAAGGGCGCCTTGGTGCTGCTCGACGACCAGGATCGCTCGCTTTGGAATCAGAAGATGATCGCCGAAGGCCTGGCGCTGATCGACAAGGCGATGCGCCATCGTCAGAGCGGGCCGTATCAGATTCAGGCGGCGATCGCGGCCTTGCATGCCCGCGCCGCAAAGCCCGAAGACACCGACTGGGCGCAAATCGACCTGCTCTATGGCGCGCTCGAAATCATGCAGCCGTCGCCGGTGGTGACGCTGAACCGCGCGGTCGCGGTGTCCAAGGTGCGCGGACCCGAGGCGGCGCTGGAGATGATCGAGCCGCTCGCGTCGCGGCTTTCGAACTATTTTCATTTCTTCGGCGTGCGCGGCGCCTTCCTGATGCAGCTTGGCCGCAACGAAGAAGCCCGCGTGGCGTTCGACCGCGCCATCGCGCTCGCCAACACCTCGGCGGAGGCTGCCCACATCCGCATGCATCTCGACCGGCTGATGCGCGACAGCCAGCCGCAAGGTGCGAAGGCGGGGAAGTAGAAGGTGCCCGCTCCCTCCCCCCTTGCGGGGGAGGGTTGGGGAGGGGGTAGCCGCGAGGCACAGACTCGCAGACCCCCACCCCCGACCCCTCCCCGCAAGGGGGAGGGGAGAAGGCCGCATCGAAAATTTTCGTTTCCTGTCGGTTTGCGCCTCTCTCGTTCGTCCTTGGATTGTGCATCACCAATCCATCCAGGGAGACGCGCGATGAACAGTCAAAGCAGCAAGACCATCGACGAAACCAAAATCCGTAACCTGATAGACGAGCGGGCCAATGCGCTCCGCAACAAGGACGCCCGCGGCATGATATCCCATCTCGCGGAGGATTTCGTACAGTTCTCGCTCGCACCGCCGCTGATCGCCACGGACGCAAATGTGAAGGGCTTTGACGCCTGGTTTGCGACCTGGCAAGGCCAGCTCGGCTGCGAACTCCGCGACCTCACTATCGCGGTCGGCGATGGCATCGCCTTCAGTCACAGCCTCAACCACATGACCGGCACCAAGACCGGCGGACAAAAGGTCGATCTGTGGTTTCGCCAGACGTTGTGCTTCCGCAAGATCAACGGGACCTGGGCCATCGTGCATGAGCATGAATCCGTGCCGTTCTACATGGACGGCAGCTTCCGCGCCGCGATCGATCTGAAGCCGTAGCGTCAGAGGCCCCGAAACAACCAACCGCTCATGGAGAAAGCCATGCCGACAATTGCTGAGACCGCACCGGTTTCGAAACCCGCGCGCTGGACGGGCCGCGTTCTCAGTGGTCTCGTCGTTGTGTTCTTGCTGTTCGACGGCGCGGTCAAGCTGGTGCCATGGCCGATCGTCACGGAAACGATGGACAGGATGGGTTATGGTTCGAGCGAAAGTCTCGCGCGAACCCTCGGCGTCATTACCGTCGCCTGCACCGTCCTCTATGCGATCCCGCCGACCTCGATCCTGGGCGCGATCCTGCTGACCGGCTACCTCGGCGGCGCGATGGCATCGCATGTGCGGATCGGCAGCCCGCTGTTCACTCACACGCTGTTCGGGCTCTATCTGGGCCTGATGGTGTGGGGCGGGCTGTGGCTCCGCGACGGGAGCCTGCGCGACTTGATACCCTGGCGGCGTTGATTTGCCGCCCTGACAATTCACAAATAGGGAGTTTGCCATGTTCGAGATCATTGCCATCATCGCCGTCGTGCTTGCGGTCGCCATCGCGATCCTGCTCATCCTCGCCGCGACCAAGCCGGATACGTTCACCGTGCGGCGCGCGACCACGGTCAAGGCGCCGCCCGAAAGAATCTTTCCGTTGATCAACGACTTTCATCAGTGGGGAACCTGGTCGCCTTACGAAACCAAGGATCCCGCGATGAAGCGCACCTACAGCGGGACCGCGAGCGGCAAGGGCGCGGTCTATGCATGGCAAGGCAACAAGAATGTCGGTTCCGGCCGCATGGAAATTCTCGACAGTTCGGTGCCTTCGAAAATCGTCATCAAGCTCGATTTCTTCGCGCCGTTCGAGGGCCACAACACCGCCGAGTTCACAATGCTGCCGCAGGGCGATGTCACCAACGTCACATGGCTCATGCATGGTCCAGTTCCGTTCATGGCGAAGATCATGCACGTGCTGATGAACATCGACCGCATGGTCGGGAAGGATTTTGAAATTGGTCTCGCCAACCTGAAACGGCTTACCGAGAAGTAACCCGATATTCGAAACATCAACCAGCAAGGAGCCAGCGATGCAGGTCAATCCCTATCTGTTCTACAACGGCAATTGCGAAGCCGCGCTCAAGTTTTACCAAAAAGTGCTGGGCGCCGAGATCGAGGCGATGCTGACCTATGAGGGCGGGCCGGAAGAGATGCCGACGCCGCCGGAATGGAAGAAGAAGATCATGCACGCCAAGATATCGATCGACGGCGAGGTGATCATGGCGTCCGACGCGTATCCCGGGAACTTCCACCAGCCGCAGGGCTTCTCGGTCTCACTGCAGGTTGAGGACCCCGCCGATGCCGAACGCAGGTTCAAGGCTCTGGCAGAGGGTGGCAGCGTCAATATGCCGTTTGGGAAGACCTTCTTCTCCAAGGGCTTCGGCATGTGCGTCGACCAGTTTGGGATTCCCTGGATGGTCAACTGCCCGATGGAGCAATGATCGTCTACCGGCAGGCCGGATAGATCGCCGTGAGCTCGCGCCCGCGCAACAGCAGCAGGCGCGAGTTCAGGCCGCCGCGGCGGCGAATCCAGCCTCGGACTGCGGCCGGATAAGCTTCCAGCACAAGTTCGGATGCTTCCGGCTCGGCGTACATCCGGCCGCGCGCGTCGACCGACCGCGCCGCGTGAAATCCCAGTATCGCCTTGCGCGTCACGCAGATGCGATCGCCGGGCACCATGCTCAGCACCAGCGTGCAGGCCGACAGGCAAGGTCCGTCGATGACGACGCGTTCGCCCGAGGCACGCACGCGCTCGAACAGATCGAGAAACGGACCGACCTGACCGCCCGGGCTGGCGAGGATGCGAACCTCGGCATGCGCCGGCGACAAGATGAGAGCGCACAGCACGGTTGCGAGAAAAATGGCTTTCATCACGGCCGGTCGCATCATGAGCGGCTCCTTCAATCTCGATGATCGTGTGAAATAAGCAAATGGTAGGGCGTGAGGCAAGGTTTCGTCACTTGCCCGCGCCGGAGACCCCGGCTTCGGAAAATGTGGCCATTCCGCCATGGCAGGCCAGCGCCGCGCGCAGCAGCAGGATGGCGACGCCCGCCCCCGAGGCTTCGCCGAGCCGCATGTTGAGATCGAGCAGCGGATCGAGGCCGAGTTCGCCAAGCAACGCCCGGTGGCCGGATTCGGCCGAGACATGTCCCGCGCGGCAATGATCCAGGATGCCTGCTTGCAGACGCGCGAGCGGGAGGATGGCCGCGGTCGCGACGAATCCGTCGAGCAGCACGGGAATTTGATGACGCCGCGCGGCGAGGATCGCGCCGGCGATGGCCGCAAGTTCGCGCCCGCCCAGTGCAGCGGCCACTGCGAGCGGATCGCCTGATATTGCGCGATGAAAGCCGAGCGCGGCATCGATCACCGCGCGCTTGCGCGCCAATCCCGCGTCGTCGACGCCGGTGCCGCGGCCGGCCCAGCGCGCAGCCTCGCCGCCAAGCAAAGCAGCGCACAGCGTCGCCGCCGTGGTGGTGTTGGCGATGCCCATCTCACCGACCGCGAGCAGGTCGCTGTCGGGCGGCACCGTTCGATATCCGATGTCGACCGCGCCCAGAAATTCGTCGACGTCCATCGCCGGCGCGACCGTGAAGTCGCGCGTCGGGCGGTCGAGTTCGATCGGCACCACCCGCAGCCCGGCGCCGGCGAGTTTGGCGATCTGGTTGATGGCCGCGCCGCCGCTTGCGAAATTCGCCACCATCTGTTCGGTGACTGCTTGCGGATAGGCCGAAACGCCACGCGCGGCTATGCCATGATTGCCCGCAAACACCGCGATCGTGATGCGGTCGAGTTGCGGAATTTCGCGGCGCTGCCAGCGCGCCAGCCATATTGCAAGCTGTTCCAGACGGCCAAGACTTCCCGGTGGCTTGGTGAGCGATTGCTGCCGCAGAGTTGCGACGTCGGCCGCGTGCACGTCGCCGCCGGGCAGATCGCGACAGAAGGCGCGGATATCGTCTAGACTATCGAACTGCATGCGATTCCCTTGTCGAGTGCGTCGCGAACCAATGATTCCTTCGGATTCTCTACCATGAATGACTGGCTCGACGACCTTCGAACCGCCGTCGCCTTCCTGACCCGGCTGCCGATGCCGCATCCGATGGGGCCGATGCCCGCGAATTTTGTCCGCGCGCACCGGATGTTTCCGCTGGTGGGCGCCGCAATCGGCGGCGCGGTGGGCCTGCTCTTTCTCGGCATGCGGGCGGTCGGTGTGCCCGACCTCGCCGCGGCGGCGCTTGCCTTGGGGGCGGGTACGATGCTGACCGGCGCGCTGCACGAGGATGGATTAGCCGATGTCGCCGATGGATTCGGCGGCGGCCGCGACACCGCAGCGAAGCTTGAAATCATGCGCGACAGCCGGCTCGGCACGTATGGCGCATTGATCCTGATGGTGAGTTTTGTGACCAAGCTTTCCGCGCTGGCAGCGCTTCCGGATGCCATTGTCGTGCAAAGCCTGATCGCGGCGCATACGCTGGCGAGGGGTGTGTTGCCGGTCATGTCGATGGGCCTGCCTTACGC
>WNGN01005855.1_pt1 | contig 15675 bp, 16 predicted proteins | sample 5400561 | NCBI WGS metagenome assembly WNGN01 (sample SAMN13153379, study PRJNA577476) | soil metagenome | isolation source: 115 cm soil or saprolite under Garry oak tree replicate 2 | place: USA:California | collected 2016-06-15
GCACCATCGGCGTCCGCATCGCGCTGGACGATTTCGGTACCGGCTATTCCTCGCTGAGCTATCTGAAGCGCTTCCCGTTCGACAAGATCAAGATCGACCGCTGCTTCATCGGCGACATCGCCGAAATCGACGGTTCATCGGCCATCGTGCAGGCGGTGGTGAACATCGCCGCCGCGCGCAAAATGACGACCACCGCGGAAGGCGTCGAAACACTCGAGCAACAGGAATTGCTTCGCACGCTGGGTTGTACCGAGATGCAAGGCTTCCTGTTCAGCGCCGCGAAACCCGGTCCGGAAGTGAGGAAGCTGTTCGGCCCGCGGCGTGAGAAAGCGGCAGCCGTGGCTTGACGGGGCTGTTGCCGGCGGTCAGTCGCCGCATCCGATCCGCCATGGGTTACGCCGCCAGCCGGCCGCGATTGTTCTCGGCGAGTATCGGGCGGATCAGCCGACCGAAACGCTCGGCCTCCTCGTCGTGCAGATAGCCGGACAGGCAGAACGAATGGCAGCCGGCGTCGATGAATTGCTGCAGTGTGTCAGCGCATTGCGAGGGATTACCGACCACGGCGATCCCGGCGCCCGGCCGCACGCGGGTGATGCCGGTCCATAGATGCGGCAGCAGGAGATCGCCATGCTCGCGGGCGAGCTGCTGCACCCGCTGGTTGGCCACGGAATTGTTGTAGAGCGTCTTCATCTCCTGCTTCTGCCGCTCGGTCGAGTTGCGCACCAATATGTCGGCGGCCTCCCACGCGTCCTTTTCATTTTCCCGGCAGATCACCTGCAGGCGCATGCCAAAGCCGATGGTGTTTTCGCGATCATGCGCCCGTGCCATCGCCCTGATCTCGGCGATGTTGGCCGCGATGCGTTCCGGCAGATCGCCCCAGAACAGATGCACGTCGGAATGCTTCGCCGACATTTCCCAGGCTTCGCGCGAGCCGCCGCCGAGATAGAATTTCGGAAACGGCTGCTGCAGCGGCCGCGGCCGGATATGCGCGCCTGACAGCGTGTGAAACCTGCCCTGGAAATTCACCGGGCCGCGGCTGGTCCACAGCGCCTTGAGGATCGAGACCTCCTCCTCCATCAGGGCGTAGCGCTCTTCCTTGGCGTAGCGCACGCCCTCGCCTTCGACCTCGCTTTCGTTCTGACCGGCGATCAGGTTGATGCAGATGCGCCCGCCCGACATCTGGTCGAAGGTCGAGATCATCTTGGCCAGCAGCACCGGATTGATGTAGCCGGGCCTCGCTGCGATCAGCGGCTTGATCTTCGAGGAGCGGGCCGCCATGAACGCGCCGGTGATCCATGCTTCCCAGCAAACCGAGCCCACCGGGATCAGGAGATATTCGAAGCCCGCCGCCTCCGCCGCCTGCACCACACGGCCGCATAGTTCCGGCGATCCCGGCACCTGCGCCTCCATCACGCCATAGGCCGTGGTGTCGCCATGCGTGGGCAGATACCAGCCAAATTCGAGCGGACGCATCGACGATCTCCTTTTAGCGCGGCTTTGGATTGCGCAGCTTCCTCGGGACGTAGTTTACAGGCGGCACCCCGCCGGGCAATCGGCTAGCCGGGAAATTGCGCGCCATAGTCCCGGCCCCGGGCGTAGCTTGGCTGGTCAGAGCGCGGTTCGAAGTCCGACGAGGTCGCGTGGTCGTTCCATTGCCGGCCTGCCGGTGGCGAGGATGGCGGCAATGGCCGAGTTACCCTCCGCCTCAAGCGCAACGATGGCCTGCCGGGCCCAAAAGTAAGACGCTTCGAAAATCTCGGTGTGGCGGTCGAAGTCCGTCACATCGATCCCGAGCGGAGACGGCGGCCTCATGACCGTATCGAGCGGCGCGGTCGGCAGAGTATCGTAACGCTGATGCGCCACGAGACTTCGCCACAGCACGTTGACCGCACTCGGCGCCGCCGGAAGCAGCTTCTTGCGGAACGGCATCAGCATCGCCGTAACCAGTTCGAACCGACCCGGCAGCGCGGCATACTCGACGTCGAACATCTCGGCCGCCGGCTCGCCGAAATGCACAACCAGATTGGGGCCGCTCTTGAGTTGATGCATTGACGCCAGCGGAACGTTGTCGATCAAGCATCCGTCGACAAGCATCGCGCCCTCTGGCGTGTAGAACGGCGGCAATAGCCCGGGGATCGCGCTCGAGGCACGCACGGCCTGCCAGAGCCGTCCCGACCGGATCAATTCGAGATTATGGGTCGAAAGATTGGTTGCGACCGCCGCGAAAGGCCGCCAGCAATCCTCGATCCGGCAGTCGTGGCCGTATTGATGGGCCAGCGCTCGATCGAATGCCTTGTGATCCAGCAGCGCGTAGCGCGGCCAGGTTGGCCGCCGGAAGCTGCGACTCCTGACGAAGATCTCGTGTGTGCCGCGCTCGAGGTCCTCGGCCTCGAGATTTTTTGCAAATCCGGCCGCCATGGCCGAGCCGACGCTGGTGCCGACAAAGACATCGAACATCACGCCGCGCTCACGAAAGGCCTTGTAGATACCTACATGCGCCGTTCCGAAGCTACCACCGCCGGCGGCAACGAATCCAATCGCGCGACCGGATAGAAACCGGATCAGGCTGTCGATATCAATTTGATCCTCGAGCGCGACATGGTGATGCATGAAGCAGGGTAGCCGGGCGAGCCACGCGGTAGTGCCGCTGACTTCACCGCTCCGTCGATCATGAATGCGAACGAGGCGCCGCGCTGACACCGGATGAACGTCGCATGCGAAGGCCTCGACATCCGTCAAGGCTTCCGCGGGCGCGTCTCCCCGGCACGCGAACACGACCATGTCGGCCTGGCGGATAGCCTTGCGCGCCCATGCCGAAGCTTCGCGGCCGCCGAGGTAAACCACCAGCGGCGCGGCGTGTTCGAGCTTGTTGAGCCAGTCGGCGACTTCGGGTGTATCCAGCGTGCGCCCGGGAAACATGGCATTGACGCGGGCGGGATCGACAATCTCGGCATCGGTCGCCGCGAGCCCATCACGCATTCGGCGGTCAAAAGCGGCTGGCAACGGCTCGCAGCCGCCGTCGATCAATGCCACTGTTCGCGCCTTCGGCGACGCGCGAACAGGCGTGATACGCGCGGTCTCCTTGGCGAACCGCCGCGCGAGCGCCGCCAGCAGGGCTTCGACAATGGCTGGAGCGTCCTCCGCAAGGTTCTGGTAGGCCGCGCGCGTCAGCACCAGCACGCTGGTATCGCGGATGGCAATCACATCGGCGGTGCGCGGGACATCTGCGAAGAAACCGATTTCGCCTACCAACTCGCCGGCGCGGAGTTCGGCGATAGGTTCGATATCGCCGGCTCTGCGGACAGCGAGCGCACCATGCAACACCATGAACAATGAGTCCGAAGCGCCCCCTTGCGCAACGAGCGTTTGCCCGCGCACGAGATCCCGGCGGACCATTGCGCTAAAAGCCTTCAGCCGCTGTTCCGGACTGAGCGTTCTGAACAGCGCGAAGTCTTCCGACAGGTTTCCCCACGCAAATGTCGTGCTCGCTCCTTTCATTGGCGAAATCCGGTTCGATTGCTCGGTGCAATGTTAGCGTTGGGCTGCCTTCACCGCGAGCAGTATCAGGATCGGTGCGCCAGCCCGCCGTAGCAATGGTTTTTATGGAGGCGCTGCAACATGATTTGCGAAAAACCGCCGGTTGGCGCCCAAGCGCTGCCTTCTGGCGCACCCGACGCGGCGCAAACGTCCGGCCGCTGCCTTTCCGGCCCTGCTCCTCGCCCAAATCAACCCTGGTTTGGCCGTTGCCGACCTCCGGCCAATCGGCTAAATGAACCGCAACGCACCCGTAGCTCAGCTGGATAGAGCGTTGCCCTCCGAAGGCAAAGGTCACACGTTCGAATCGTGTCGGGTGCGCCAGTTACGCTGCAGAAGGCCTCGCTGGCGTGTGGCTTCAAGCAGGATTCTCGCAGCCACGCCCGCGTCGCTTTGGCTCCCAACCAAAAAATATCGAAAACAACCCCATGCAAAGTAGCAGGCGGTCGCCGGCAAGGACGCTTTGGGCCAATACTTGACACGTCGGGCAAATCAACGGCACTCCTTCATCATCGCACAATCCATTGGACGCCGCAGCAAGTGATCGCCTGCGTGTTGCCGAGCCGCCGCGCTTCCGACACACGTGCCGGGGACACCCGGCTCGATCGCCAATAATTGCTGTAGGTAGTTCAAACCTCAAGGGGCTATGTTGCTGACCGAAGATGCGGTCTCGAAGGCGTAGCAGCGCCGATCGGGCGCAACGGCTCGCTGGGGGGCTCGATGAAGCTCTATGTTACGTTCACCTCGCCCTATGCGCGGTTGGGGCGCATTCTGGTGCTGGAGAAAGAACTTGAAGACCGCGTGGATGTGATCGAGGCGAAAACGCGCGTCGCGAACAGTCCTTACTATCAGATCAATCCATCCGGGCGCGTACCCTACCTTATCGATGCTTCAGGCGTCGGCATGGAGGACAGCCAAATCATCTGCGCCTATCTGGACAGCCTGGATGGCAAGCCTCGTTTCCACAATCCCCGACGCCAGACCGATTGGGCGTACCAACGGCTCGAGTTCGCGGCGCGCAACATGTGCGAAGGCATCTGCGTTTGGTTGCGCGAGATGTATCGACCCGAAAATGAGCGTTCGCCCACTGTTCTGGCGCATGAGGCGGCCCGGGGCCAGCGCATGGCAAACATGTTTGAGGAGCGCGTGGCCGATCCGCTGATGCAGGACGGACCGAGCATGGCACGCTTGATCCTCGCCGTTGCTCTCGATGCCGCAGCAAGGCGCGGCTTCGGCGATCTCACGACAGGCCGACCGCAGCTTGCCGCCTGGATGCACGCCATGTCGGAGCTCCCTTCAATGCAGCGGACGGCCCCGCCGTGATGTTAGCTATTATTCGAGGCGTGACCTGGCTAACGCCGAGGTTGCCTGGGACATGCGCGATGTGCATTTCAAAAGTCGACAACGCGGCTTAGAGACTGAATATCCGGGAAAATGAAATCCGGACGCGGAACGGAAGCGTCGAGCGCAATCTGGCGCCGGTTGATCCAGGCGATGGTCAATCCGAGCGGCTTGCCGCCGACGAGATCGGTGAACTGCGATTGTCCGGCGTGCAGGATTTCGTCCCTGGTGCAACCTGCATTTTCGATCAGGTAGCGAAACAGCGTGCCGTCGGGCTTGTAGCCTTTCGCCCGCTCTGCCGTGCACACCAGGTCGAAGTTTCGCTGCAACGGTGTCAGCGCCAACAGGTCATCGTCGATGTTGGACACCACCGCCAGCCTGCAGCCGCGCGACAGTCGATCCAGCGTGCGGACCACATCGTCGTAGAGAAAGAAGCGCGGAAAGGCCTCGAAGTAGCGATCGATCAAGCGGCTGTCGCCCACAACTTGAAAATGAGCGAACGTTTCGGCAAGCGAGAGTTCACAAATCTCCCGATACGAGCGGTAGGCATCCCAATAGTGCGCGATGTTTCGATGCTCCCAATGTTCCCAGAACGCCTTGACGTCAACATGACGCGCGCCGGCGTCGGCCAGGATACGTTCGAAGGCACTGTAGGAGCTGTCGCGCACGCTGATCAACGTACCGAAAACGTCGAACGATATCAGCTTCGGCCGTAGTGCAGGGTGCGCATCGTGGTCCATCGATCCAATTCCTGCTGACAGTTTGTTTCAAAATACGGGCACGTTGCCGTACGTGAACCTTTCGGCGCGGTGATGGGTATTTCCCGCTGCCGCTGGCGGTCAGGCCTTGGCGGAAATCTCGGTGCCAGTGACCAGAACGACATCGCCGTCGAGAATGGGCTTTGCAATACCGAAGAAGCGGGCCACGACCTGCGAATTGTTGTGGGTGTCCATGGCGGCCTGATCGACGAACCTCTCATGAGTGGTGAAGACGCCGGGGTTGGTCTGGTCCTGCGAAACGAAGAAGCCGATCGTGTTGGGCTCGTTGCTGCGGACGTTTTCGGCGACCTCCAGCAGGGCGCGGCGCATGGTGTCTTCGTGCCCCTTCTTGGCGCGGATGACGGCGGTGATGGTCAGCATGACACAGCCCTTTCGATGATGAACTTTCGTGAGACGGATTTTGACGCCGCAACCGATCGACGATCCGGCATCATTGAGCAGCCCGGCGGGAGCTCATGTTAGCGCGCGTCGGGCGATACCCGCAACTCGGACCGGGTCGCAGCGCGATCCCAACGGTGCACGGTGTTTTGGGAGCGAGCAGTCGACCGGCCTGTGCAGCTTCCACTTGCAGTAAGTATCGGTATTGGCCGACAATGCAGGCAAAACGAGTCCGACAAAATCAAGGGCTGCGGGGTTCGTTCTCGAAGCGCACTGCGCCAGAGTCAGATTCGACGGGCCACGTTGTCGGCAGGGAGAGCGACGATGAATGGTAACCTATCCCTTGCGGAGCTCGACGATCGCATCGCGATCCTGCGAGATAACCTTCGGCAGCTTGTCGAGCAAGCGGCGGCTGCATCCGGCAGCCAAAACGAAGAGAGGATTGCGGACCGTATCACGCAACAGACCGAGGAACTTGATAAGCTCATTCTGGAGCGCGATAGCCGTGCAAAGAAATAATCCGATCTGACAGACCATGGTCGATCATCGATCGCGGTGCGTGGCGCGCGGCAGGCAAGCGTGAGGCTGCTGCGCGGCGTTTCTTGGCGCGCGAAGGGCGCGAGATCCGCTGGACCGCGGCGCTCCCGACAGACTTATGGCATGGCCGCCGCCCGAATATTCCATCGCCTCAGTATAATTCCCCCGTTTGGAGGACGACATCCAAAATTCAATTGTTCAGGATGGTCGACACGCCAGGACGGCCGAGCCGTAGCACCACCGCATGAACTCAGGGGCAGCGCCCGGTCTTTGACGAAGAATTTGAGGGCGCATCACCATGTCCGTTCAAGATCTTCCGAGCAAGGTGTCGACGCCCGAGTTCGAAGAACGTTCAGTGCCGGCCTGCATCGCGGTGATCTGCGCATTTGCGGCGACGGGTACATTGGCGACCAATATTTTTCTGCCCTCGCTTCCGTCGATGGCGGCGACGCTCCGGGTATCGAGCGCGGCCGTAACGTCCGCCATCACGGTTTATCTGGCGATTTTTGCCGTCGGACAATTGGTCGTCGGTCCGCTGTCGGATCGGTTCGGCCGACGGCCGGTAATCCTGATCGGACTGAGCCTTTTTGTGGCCGGTACCATCGGTTGCGCGTTTGCCCGCGATCTTCCGGATCTGCTGATCGGCCGGTCGATACAGGCCTCCGGCGGATGCGCGGCTTTGGCGCTGTCACGCGCCATCGCGCGCGACCTGTTCGACAGACAGCTAACGAGAGTCATGGCGGCGATAACGGTCGCGACCGCAGCCGCGCCCGGTTTCTCACCGCTGCTGGGCGGTGCACTCGATCATTTCCTGGGCTGGCGGTCGGAATTCATCTTTGTCGCGGTTTTCGCGGCTTGCACGGTGACGGCCTATGTATCGTTCGTGGGCGAAACCATTCGATCCGCCCCCAGTTCCATGAACCCACTGACGATCGCAAGCTCCTATCTCGCCTTGATCCGGGATATCAGGTTTGTTGTGCCGGCCAGGACCGCGGGTCTTCTCATGGTCGGCCTGTTCGCCATTTTCTCGAGCGCGCCGCGCCTGCTTGTTGAAAGTTTTGGGTTCTCCCCGATCACGCTTGGCCTGTTGTTCGCGGCCATCGTTTTCGTGGTGTTTGCGGCCGGCATGCTGGCGACGAGATTATCGGCGCGGCTCGGTCTCTACCGTGCCACGGTGGTTGGCCTTGCGATTACCGTCATCGGGGGTGCCACGCTGCTGCTCGCCGGGCTGGTTGCGAAGGGTTCATTCCTGTCCTTTATTACCGCAACCGCGATCTTCCTGCTCGGATTAGGCATTGCGACCCCGCTGTCGAGCGCTGCGGCGCTATCGCCGTTCGGCAACAAGGCTGGAGTTGCGGCCGCCCTGCTCGGCTTCGCGCAAATGGCGGGCGGGGCGTTGGGCACATTGCTGGCCGCGGCCATCTCCAGCGATCCAGCGCTGGGGCTCGGAATTGTGGCGTCGCTGGCGTCTCCGCTGGCACTGATCCTTTGCTGGCTCGGCGGACGACCGTCGGCGGCCCGACCGGCCGCCGGCGCGTAAGGCTGCCTCAGGCCTTCATGAGACTCGCAAAACCGCCAAAGATCATCCGCTTGGCGTCGAACGGCAGCGATTTGATATCCATCATGCCCGCCAGCCGTTTGTCGGCCATCACCTTGGCGTTGACGCGGTCGCGTTGCGCGCGCGACTTGTAGGTGATCCAGGAAAAGATCACGGTCTCGCCGGGCTTGAGCTTGACGCTGCGCGGGAAAGAGGTGCGCTTCCCGACCTGGACGTCGTCGGCGACCCATTCGCAATATTCCAGCGCGCCGTGCTCGCGCCAGACCTCGACGATAAATCCATCGACATAAGACATAAGCATTCCTCCCGTTATGCCTCAGTGTCGCGCGCGATTATGGATTATGTCTGGCAGCAGGCGCCGGTGCAGACGCTGGCTGATACTGGCCGCGCAGCCGCAGCCAGTCCATCGGGTACGGCAAGCCCTCTTCGTGACGACCCATCGGCGTCAGATCGAGATAGTGATAGGCGGCGTTCATCATGTCGAGGCCGCGCGCGAAGCACGAATAGGTGTGGAAGATGTTGCCCGCCTCGTCACGGAACAACACGCTGATGCCGGGCGCGTCATACGAATTTCTGTACGACACGTTGTTGCAACTGCGGCTCTTGCCCAACGCTGCCCGCGATGGTCATCGATCCCCCACAAGATCGGTCCACAGTGAGGCTGCCACGCGCCGTGCAACTTCTTCCGGCTTCCATTTCCGATCGACCGCAAGCTGGCTCCAGACGTCGAGGTGGGTTCGCGACCACATCCAGTCGGTGGCCTGATCGCGGCTCCAACCATCGATGAGTTGCCCCGAGTCCGCCAGTCTGTCGATGAGCGGACGGATCGCCCGGCGGAGATCCTCCATCCTTTCCCCCCAGGCGGTTCGGGCATCCGCATCGCTCAACGCTGCGGCCTCGAGGGCTCGCGCGACCGGCAGGATGTTGACGGCATGTTGGAACCAGCAGCGGACGAAGCGGTCGAAGCCCGCTCTAATGTCTGTCTTCTGCGCGGCCGCGACCATTTTGCGGACATGAATGCTGTTCGCATCGCGATAGCGGGTCATCGCGATGAATAGTCCGGCACGGCTACCGAAATGCAGGTATACGGCCTGCCGCGACACTTTCGCTGCTGCGGCGACGTCGCCCAGCGTCACGCTGTCGACGCCCCGCTTCTCTATCAGGCGCCAAGCAGTCTTCAGCAGGTTTGTCCGGGTGTCGGACGGCGCAATTGCGGGATTTTGGTCTGCCATAAACTTTTTGCTTTACACGCGTCAAGTCGGGTGCTTTACACTTGTAAAGTACTATAACGCACGGTCACAAACAAGAGCGATAGCGTCGGTCGAGCGCGATCAACAACCGCCGGGGGATGAGATGACCTATCGCTCCTGTGCTGCGAACCTGGGCGCAGCGCCAATTCTCCATGGAAACATGCGTTCGTCGGCGCAGAAGCGTCGGCGGGCGGTTCTGGCGGCAACGATCGGCAACACGATCGAATGGTACGACTTCCTGGTCTACAGCTTTATGTCGGTAACAATAGCCAAGCTGTTCTTCCCCGCTGGAAGCGAGCTCACGTCGCTGTTCTTGTCGATCGCGACATTCGGTGTCGGTGTTGCCATCAGACCGATTGGTGCCGTGGCACTTGGTATCTACGCCGACAGGTTTGGCCGTAAGGCGGCGCTCATCCTCACTATCTTTCTGATGGCTGCGGGCACGAGCATGATCACGGTTGCGCCCACGTACGAGGTCATTGGCATTTGGGCGCCCTTGCTCATCGTGATGTCGCGCTTGCTGCAGGGGTTCTCATGCGGCGGCGAACTGGGGGGCGCGACCGCCATCCTCGTGGAGAACGCCCCGCCGGAGCGCCGCGGTCTCTACGCAAGCTGGCAGGTGGCGAGCCAAGCCGCGGCGGTTTTGCTTGCTGCAGCTGCGACGATGGTGGTGTCGATCGCGCTAACACCCGCTCAGCTTATGGCCGGCGGGTGGCGCTGGCCTTTTGCGTTGGGGCTATTGATCGTGCCGGTTGGGCTTTACGTCCGGTCAAAGCTCAACGAACCCGAGTTGTTTTTGATGATGCGGATGAACTCTCCGCGCGTTCCGATACCAGAGACCCTGCGGATGGGGTTCGGCGCCATGGGCACGGGTATTGGTATTTCGGTCCTGTTCGTCGCGAGCGCCTATATCCTGTTTCTGTACATGCCTACGTTCGCGACGCGGCAGCTTGGGATGCCGCTGGCGCAGGCAGTGTTTGCAAGCACGGTCGGGGCCGGGGTGCTGTTCCTCTTGACGCCGATCATGGGAACGATCTCTGACCGCGTTGGCCGCAAGCCGATGATGTTGGCAGGCGCGGTTGGTTTCGCACTGCTTGCCTACCCGGCGTTCATGCTGATCACCGCATCGCCGGGCCCGGCAAGTCTTGCATTCGTGCAATCCGTCTTCGCAATCCTGATGGCGGTCTACGGCGCGCCGATGGTCGCGGCACTCGCCGAGCTCTTCCCGACCCGCATACGCTGCACGGCGGTTGGATTGGTCTATAACCTCACGGTCGCGTTCCTGGGTGGTACCGCGCAGCTGATCGTGACATGGCTGCTCGCGGTCACGGGCAATCCGCTCGCCCCGGCGTTCTACGTCATTGCGGCTGCCGCTCTAAGCGCTGTCGTCGTATTCGCCATGCGCGATCGTTTTCGGGAGCCGTTAACTTGAGCGGCATTGATCCGCTGGCTCGCCAATAGGAGGACACTGTGACCGGACGCATCTGGGCAGGACCTTGCATCGATATTCCACCGGGCGCGACCATTCCGGGTCTTGTCGCGGAATCTACCGTACGGCATGCCGATCGCATTGCGCTCGTCGACAGCATGTCCGGGCGCGTCATGAGCTATGGCCGGCTCGATGCCAGCGTTGCGGCCGTTTGCTCCGCTTTGCGGGCTCGCGGGGCGGGCCGCGGAACCGTGCTTGCGATCTATGCACCGAACTCGCCCGCATGGGTCGTCGCCACCCTCGCCGTCATGCGTGCCGGCGGCGCGGTCAGCGGCGCGAGCCCACTTCTCAAGACGGATGAACTCATTCGTCACCTTCGTCTCACCAAGGCGCGATGGCTGTTGACCGTGCCGCCGCTGCTCGACACAGCGATGGCGGCGACCGCAGAGGCCGGCGGCGTTGAGGTAATCGTTGACGGCGCTGCGACCGAGCGCGCGATTGCGTTCTCACAGCTGCTCGCCGGTTCGGAAAGCGGCAACGGATCGGTTGATCCGGAAGTCCCGGCGATGCTGCCTTTCTCCAGCGGCACCACGAGTCTCCCCAAACCGGTCGTACTGACGCACAGAGCACTCGCCGCGTCGGCCTTGCAAACTTGCGCGGCATTGGGGTTTAGAAGCGACGATACGTTGCTTGCACTTGCGCCCTTCTTCTTCATTCTCGGTTCGGCGATCGTTCTTTTTGGCGGCCTGACGGCGGGCGCGAAACTGGTCATCGTTTCACGTTTTGACTTCGAGGCCGTGCTCGATGCCATCGAACGGTACCGCGTCTCGATCGCCGTGCTGATTCCGCCGATCTTGAAGATGCTCGCCGAACGGCCGGAGGTCGACCGTCGCGATCTTTCAGCGTTGCGCCTCGTCGTGACAGGCGGCACCGGCGTGCCAGCCGAGCTCGAAGAAAAAGTCGCGCGGCGCCTCGGGGTAGTCGTCGTGCAAGGCTATGGCATGACAGAGACGAGCGCGACGATTGCGATCAACCCGCCGATGGCTGCGCGCCCTGGAACGTGCGGTAAGCCCTTTCCGCTCGTCGAGGTGCGAATCGTCGATCCGGAAACCGCCATGGACAGAGGGCCAGGGGAGGCCGGTGAAGTCTGGACACGCGGGCCCCAACTTATGGATGGATACTTCGGAAACCCGGAAGCCACACGCCAGAGCTTTTCGGCGGACGGCTGGCTGCGCACTGGTGATCTTGGCTTCATCGACGCCGATGGATACTTGCACCTCTCCGGCCGCTTGAAAGAGATGATCAAGGTCTATGCCTACCAGGTGGCGCCGGCAGAACTTGAACAGTTGCTTGCGACACATCCCCTCGTAGCGGACGCCGCGGTGGTTGGACGGCCCCACGAGAAGGCCGGCGAGATTCCTGTCGCCTACGTCGTGGCGCACACCAAGATCGATCCGGAAGATTTGATGAACTGGGTGGCGGCTCACGTTGCAAAATACAAGCAAATTCGTGCAGTCCGATTTGTCGATCGAATCCCCCGCTCACCCGCTGGAAAAATCCTCCGACGGCTGTTGACGTAGACCAGGCGCACGCAGGTCTTTTAGCGGTTGCGGCTGCCCCGGCACTCCCTCGCATGACGTCGCAGCAACATAGCCGTAGACGTTGTGGGCAGAATAAGCGACGAACACGTCCGAGCACCCTGACATCGACGCGGTCGCGGTGCGTGCGCGACTATGTCTGGCTTCAGACGGCGGTGTGAGGCGCGGGCTGATACTGGTCGCGCAGCCGCAGCCAGTCCATCGGGTACGGCAAGCCCTCTTCGTGACGACCCATCGGCGTCAGGTCGAGATAGTGATAGGCGGCGTTCATCATGTCGAGGCCGCGCGCGAAGCACGAATAGGTGTGGAAGATGTTGCCCGCCTCGTCACGGAAAAACACGCTGATGCCGGGCGCATCTTCGATGCTGAAGCCTGAGGTGCCGAAATTGTAGGCCTTGTCACCCGATTTGAGCTGTTCCGGCGTGAACGAAACCCCGTAGTCGTAATTGAAATCGTCGTCCGCCGACGACAGCCAGTCGAAGGTCCAGCCCATGCGCGCCTTGAACGCGTCAAGCTTTTGCAAGGGCGCGCGCGAGATCGCCACCAGCGTGGTGTCGCGCGCCGCGAGATGAGGGATCATGCGCTCGAATCCGTCGGCCCAGAACGAGCAGCTCTTGCAGCCTTCGCTCCAGTCGGGCGCGAACATGAAATGCTGCACCACCAGCTGGCTGCGGCCGGCGAACAGATCGGCCAGGGTCTGCTTGCCGTTCGGCCCATCGAACCAATAGGCCTTGTCGACCTTGACCCATGGCAACGCGCGGCGCTCCGCACTGAGCCGGTCGCGGGCGCGGGTGTACTCTTTCTCGTGGGCCAGATGGGCTTTGCGCGCGGCGATCCATTCCTCGCGCGTGACGATGTTGTGTGGCTGCATGACCGTCTCCTCCGTTGGATGGGTTTCAGGCGATAAGTTTTTCAAGCTTGTCGAGCGACCCCAGCCATCCGCGCTCGTGGCCATCGCGGGCGGCCTGATCGAACAGCTGCTCGTGGTGCAGCGTGAGCAGCGTGCCGTCGCCGTCGGGTTTCAGCGTCACCGTGACCAGCGATTCGCGTTCCGGTGTCGAATGCCAGGCCCAGCTGAACACGAGTTTTTCGTTCGGCACCACTTCGCGATAGATGCCGCCGACTTCGTAATACTCGCCGTCAGTAGAGAAGCTGACACGGTAACGGCCGCCGACCCGCGCCTCGATCTCCGCCTGGAACGAACCAGGCTTGGCGTCCGAGCGTCCGAACCATCGGATTATTTTTTGCGGGTCGGTCCACGCGGCGTAGACTTTGGCCGGCGGGGCATTGAGACGACGTTTGAAGGTGAGGCTCGGTCTTCCGACGAGACCGGCGTCGCCGGCAGCGCTTGATTTGGGTGCCATTCATCGTCCTCCACGAAAGCAGCAAGGCGCTCGAGAGTTCCGGACCAGAAGCGCTGGTAGTGGCTGAGCCAGTCCATCGCCCGCTCCATCGGTTTTGCGGTCAACCGGCAGGCTACGATGCGGCCGGTTTTCGCGCGTACGATCAGGCCTGCGTCCGACAGCACGTCGAGATGCTTCATGATCGCCGGCAACGACATCGCGAATGGCTGCGCCAGTTCGCTCACCGAAATGCCGTCCTGCTTGCCGAGCCGCGCCAGCAGCGCGCGCCGCGTCGGATCTGCAAGTGCCGCAAAGGTGCGGTCCAGAGCATGGTCTTGATACTTAACCATGTGGTTTAGTATAGGCGCAACCGGACGAGAGTCAAGCCGCCCGCTGGATACTTGCAGACAGGCTTCAGCAGTAGCCCCAATCAGGCCGTCCGCGCCGCGGTTGGCCAAACGCAACGCGAGGATTGACGTTGCAATAGAGGCCTCGCCCGGACGCGGACGCCAGACATTGACCATAAGATGTGTAAGAGCAGTCGCCGGGAACGCCGACACCCCTGCCCTGGACACAATAGGGATAATCGACCGCGGCTGCAGGACCAGAGCCGGCTATCGTGGCGGCACCGGCCGCCGCCAAAACCAACGTGACTAACATCGTGTTGCGCATGAATTCACCTCCTGCGCATTAGTGCAGCCTGCGTCGCCTCAGGTTCAAACGATCCCTCCTGACCAGGATTCCGGCCGCGCCTATTCGACGTGCACACCAGCGGCCTTGACCACCTTCTCCCATTTTTCGGTTTCGGCCACGATCATCGCGCCAAAGGCATCCGGCGTGCCGATCAGCGGCTCGCCACCGAGGTCGATCAGGCGGGCCTTGATCGCGGGTTCGGCCAACACCACGTTGATCTCCTGATTGAGCTTCGCGACGATCTCCTTCGGCGTGTTCTTCGGCACGCCCATGCCGAACAGCGCGCTGGCCTCGTAGCCCGGAACGGTGTCGGCGACGGTCGGCACGTCAGGCAGTTGCGAAGACCTTGTCGTGGTCGTCACCGCCAGTGCGCGCAAGGAACCGGCGCGGACATGCTGGATGATGGAGGGCATGTTGTCGAAGATCAGCTGAACCTGACCGCCGAGCATGTCGGTGATCGCGGGCGCGGCGCCGCGGTATGGGACGTGCTGCATCTTGGTGCCCGACATCGCCATGAACATCTCGCCGGACAGATGCACCGAGGTACCGTTGCCCGATGACGCCATGTTCACCTTGCCCGGATTGGCCTTCCCATAGGCGATAAACTCGGCGACCGTTTTCGCCGGCACGTCATTGCTGACCGTCATCACGTTCGGCACGCGGTTGAACGCCGCGACCGGCGCTATATCGCGAACGAAGTTGAACTTCAGGTTGGTGTAGAGCGAGGCGTTGATGTAGTTCGCAGGGTTTACCAGCAGCACCGTGTAGCCATCGGGTTCGGCATTGATCACCGCCTCGGTGGCGATGTTGTTGCCGGCGCCGGGCTTGTTCTCGATCACGAACTGCTGGCCGAGATGCTCCGACAGATACTGGCCGACGATGCGCGCCAGGATATCGGTGGTGCCGCCGGCCGGATAGGGCACGACCCAGCGCACCGGGCGGGTCGGATAATCGGCGGCGGCCGCGGGGGCGGCGGTCGCGACGACCGAGAGGGAGACGAGGCCGAGGGCGAAAAGACGCAGAGGACCGATCACGTGCTGCTCCTTGGGCTGGTTCTTCGTTGGCTTGTTTAGACGAGGCCTGCGGCAGCCTATTCCGCGGCCACGTGCCGTTGCGACGGTCTCGGGATCGATCGCCCAAGGGCGCGTGCTTCCTCGATCCAGGCCGCGATCGCGTCGCACACGTTGGCGAGCGCGTCCTCCGGAGTCTCCCCGTCCGACATGCAACCCGGCAGA
>WNGN01002416.1_pt1 | contig 15668 bp, 13 predicted proteins | sample 5400561 | NCBI WGS metagenome assembly WNGN01 (sample SAMN13153379, study PRJNA577476) | soil metagenome | isolation source: 115 cm soil or saprolite under Garry oak tree replicate 2 | place: USA:California | collected 2016-06-15
GACGAAAGAAGCTGCTCTGGCTCATCCCCGGGCTGTACTTCTACTGGTTCCTTCAACTCGCTTCGTTTGTGTCGATTGCCTTCAGACTCGTCCTTTGGCCGAAGGGCGTCGCCTGGCAGCGGACACCGAAGATGCGGGTCGACTAGACGAAACGTGGCTCGCAAAGTAGAATTCGCCATCTGCGAATGACCGTCGGCGGAGCTCGATGAGATTTCCTCGGGATGGCAAGAACCGCGTCTGGGACCGCATACTCCTCGGCAGAACCGGGTCTGCAGCGGTCTTGGCCTTCGCGATCCCCTTCCTCATCCGATCCGTGCCCGAGCTTCTCGCGGGTTCTTTTCCGATCGGTTTCGACACCGTCAACTTGTACGTGCCGTTCCAAGTCAGCTGCAACCGCGACGGCATCGGCGGCTGCCTTGGTGCCGTTTCGGAAACGCATGCGGCACCTCTGCTATACGTAATCCTCGCCGGAGCCTCGATCGTGGGAGCGTCTCCGTTCCTCGTCGCCAAGGTGCTCGGTCCCTCCCTCGCCGGCGCTCTGGGACTCTCTCTCTTCACTTTCTCAACGCGAAGGCTCGGCTGGTCCGCGGGCTCAGGAGTCGTCCTGGCGTCAATCGCTTTCCTCACCCTCCCCGTCCTACGACTCTCCTGGGACCTGCATCGAAACACCCTCGCCCTTTCGTTCGTGCTGTTCTCCATGAGCACTCCTTCCCCCGAGACACGATTGCGGCCAAATGCTGTCTCCCTCGGATTGCTCGCGTTCGCCGCGCTCTCCCACGAGCTCGTCACGGCGGTGCTGGTCGTCACTTTCGCCGTGCTGTCCATCGGAATGTGGTCGAGGTCGCCCGCTCGGGCGAAGATGTATCTCGTTCGCCTGGTCCTCGTAGGAGTCGTCTTCGCTTACTACCTGGCTTCTCCCCCCCAGTCGCGCCCTTTGTGATCCCGATCTACAGGACGGGTCTCCCCTCGTCTGAGTTGACCGTGTTCGGACTGTCGAGTCTCGTGCTGGCGGCGACCCCTTTCGTATTCCCGACCTTCGCCCCTCCGTTGTGGCATCGCTGGTTGCTCATTGGAGCGATTGCCTTGCTCCCCTCTCTGCCACCATATTTGGCCGTGCTCTCCGCTCCGGGCAAAGCCGGCGTCCTCGCCCTTCTGGCGATCCTAGTCGTTCCTTTCTTGGTCCTTCCCGCCGGGGCGTCGGCGCCTTTTCTTGCCACTTCGTGGACCACTCGGTATATTCCGGGCAGCATGGTCGAAAACTCGATTCCGATAGACGACTGTCCCGCGCTCGTCGCTGCCCTGACGTGGGTTCGGGACAGCCCGTACAACCATTCCGTCTTCGCGGCACAAGCGCGGTTCGCGGGATGGACGTACGTCTTCCTGCCGGGAGTTGATTTGCGGCCGTTCTGGTCTGCCGCCGAATTCGACTCGATCCGTTCGTCGTCTGCAACGCCCGTGATTACGGTCTGGTGGGCCGGTCCGACTGGCTGGGCTCCGGAGTTCTCCCCACCGCCAGGCCTCCACATCGTCCACCAGGAGGGGAATATTGCGATCTACTCTGAGTAATTCCGGTCCCCCCCGCGAAGCCGTCTTCTCGGCCCGCTCGAAGCGGGTCTTTGTCGTGTCGGGGAAAAATCCGCTCACGGATCCCGGTGGCTACGCCTCGTACGGATACGTGGTGGGGGAGTGCTTGACTCAACTCGGATACGAGGTGGACCTCCTCGCGTTCGGCGAGCGCGATGAGGAGGTCCGGACGGCCGCGGGTCGGATTCGGACATTTGGTTCGCGCACGGTCCCCCGGCGGACCGAGTTCTTTCCGTTCTGGTGTCGTCGATTTGCCCGAGAGATCCACGCGGCGCTTGGCGAAGCCGAGCAAGCGGTCGTGCACGGTGTGGGACCGTGGTCCCTTGCGGGCGTCCTCGCGATGCGCAAGAATCGCCGGATCAAAGCCGTCGGGAGTTATTTCACCACGCTGCGCAACGAGATGTTTTGGCTCGCGAAAGGCGTCCCAATCAATGACTACGGGTTGGGCCCCAAGGCCCGGTATCAAACCGCGTACTTGGTCGTTTTGCTCACGTTACATCCGATCGAGCGGTGGGCCCTGTCCCGGCTGGATACAGTGTTCGTGCACTATGAGTACACGCGGAAGCTGCTCGAAAGAGAGCTTGGGCTCCGCGGGCGCAACCCCGTGATGATTCCATACGCCATCGATCTCCAACCGAAGGCGGCGCTGAACATGATACCAGCGGCACCCGCCGACCACCCATTCGAAGTCCTCACGGTCTGCCGACAGGAGCCCCGCAAGGGAATCAACTACCTCCTCCGGGCATACCGACTTCTGTTGGATCGCGGGGTGACCTTCCACGCTACCGTCGTTGGCTCTGGAGCGTTGTTGGAAGCGCATCGAAAGATGACCCGGCGACTCGGCCTTGACGGTTCCGTCGAATTTCCAGGATTCGTCCCGGATCTCTCCGGGTGCTTGGAATCCGCGAACGCGTTCGTTCTGCCATCCGTGCAGGAGGGAAGCGGATCGATCTCACTTCTGGAAGCGATGAGCTACGGGCTGCCCGTGGTCGTCTCGGCGTGCGATGGGCTGCCGGAGGACGTCCAGAATGGAGTGAGCGGGTTGCTCGTCGCGCCGGCGGATCCCGAGCGATTGGCCGACGCACTCGAGGCTCTCGCTCGGGACGCGGGGCTACGGTCCCGGCTCGGACGTTCGGCAAAAGAGGTGTATCGCACGCGCTTCCAGCCTGCGGCGATGCGAGACGCCTTGCGCGATCAGTACGCACGTCTGTTCCCCGGAGCCAAAGGTTCGGGTGATTGACATACCCGGCTTCCACGAGCAGCTGCGGCACCCAAAGGACTGGGAGGCGGCTCGGGCCTCGAAAGCCGAGCGAATCGTGTCACTCATCGAACATCATCGAGGCGAGACTCGCTCCGATACGGCTTTAGAGATCGGAAGCTCGACGTGCGCGATGACGCGCGTGTTCCGTGATCACTTCCGTCGGGTCATCGCGATTGACGTGGACCTCTGGGCTCTTCGGGTGTGCGAACCCGCGTTCGAACGTGTCCTCGCGTCCGCCACCGCACTTCCGTTCAAGTCCGAATCGTTTGATGTCCTCGTGGCCAACCACACCCTGGAGTACGTGCCCAGCGTCCCCAAAGCCCTCGCCGAGATGGCGAGGGTCCTAGGAGCGAACGGTCTCGTCTACCTCGCTGCGGTCAACCGGCTCAAGTTCCTGCCTGTGCCGCTTCTCCCGAGGAGCCTGAAAGGAGCATTCTTCGACCTCTTCCACGCCGGTGAATCGAACATCGGCCATCCGCTCGCCTACTGGGAATGGCGGGAACGCCTTCGCGAGTTTCGCTCGACGGACGGTACCATCGATGTTTTGGAATACGCGGACCCGTCCGTCTCGTCGGCAACGACCCGGATCGCGAGGAGCATCCCACTACCGATTCTCCAGCTCATGGCCCCCCTCTTTCCAAGCTGGATCTTCTATCTGCACAAAGCTCCCCGCACCGGCTGAGTCGCAGATCCCGCAACAGAGGTCTATCGATACGCGCCCAGCGGATTGGCGGTGAGCCATTGAACCTGAGAAGGAGTCACGTCCCCGGCAACGAATGCGGCACCGGTAAACAGCACCGCGGATCCCGTGGAGTCGAACCTGAAAACAATCGCATTCCATCGGTTCAGGGGGAAGATGGATGCTCCGAGGTTTGCCAAGCGAATCTGCGCGACTGCTAGATTCCCTGTCCCATTCGCCTGGAAAGTCCCAGCGGACACATACGTTTCGTTTGGCCCGTGGCGCACCGTGACGTTCACGTTCCCGACGGAGTTGTCTCGGTAGAACAGGAACAGCGAGCCGTTCACATCGAGCCGACCGAACACCTGCTCCGTTCGGATCGGGTCAATCCACACATCCATGTACGCCAGCCGACCTGGAGCGAGGGTCACCCCGACGCCTCTCGTTAGATTCCATCGATCCGCGGAGTCGGCCGTCACGGCACTCGCGACGTAAAAGTCGTCGTAATCTCCGAACCGGTTCGCGTAGAGTTGCAGAGGTAGGTCCGCGGGTAGGGTTGCGTTCGACTCGACCTCGTAAATGGTGATTAATGGATTCTGGTACACTTTCAGGAAGAGGGGAGAGTAATCGACGTAGTCGATGAGCCCATGTCTCGGAATCCATTCATACCAGCTGCGATCGATCTGCAACTGGCTGATCCAGATGTGGGTGATGCCGTAATAGTTCAGAATTGCCTTGGCTTCCGCAGGGTCCCACGACGAATATATGAGCGGCAGATCATGCCCGCCCAGTTCGCTCAGTGCGATGACTCTGCGATGCGAGTAGTATGCGACTTCCGGCCATCGATCTCCGAGGATCAGGGCAGAGTCATTCGTGTTCCGTTCAATCCAGGCCCCCGCTTCCTTCACGTACTCCATCCTTCCCCAGAAAATTCCACCGGTCGTCGATTGGTTGCCGATGAGCGCTTGGTTTCGATTCGCCTCCAGGTTCACCACGGTCGGGACGACGACGAGGAACAGGACAAGGCTCAAAGAAATGACCCGGTACGATTCCAGAGCCTTTACGGGCCGGATTCGGCTCCGGAGGGCAAACTTGCCCGCCAACTCGATGATGCGAAAGGCCCCGAGGCCGGCCGGTAAGGCTGAAAAGACCGCGACTGCGACAAGATAACGCCAAGGAAGAGCCCAGTACCAGAGGAGGAATACGTATGTCACTTGGTTGGCGGATAACAGGATGGCAAAGATTCTCTTTGTTCGATCGAGAGCGATTGCGAGGTATCCGACCACAGTCGTGATGGCGATGACGAAGAGGAAGGGTATCGGAGCCGTGTAGAACTGGAGGTACACCAGGAATCCAGCGGCTTGCTCGGGAGGGACGTAGAAAACGACGGCCCGTATGGAATTGAGCACCCGCATGGAATCCGGATCGAGCGTCCACTTCGGCGTCATGAAGCTCTGCGTGATCGAGAGCCCGGGCGGGTAGTCGACGGTTCCTGCGGTCTGGATCTGAAGCACGAGCCAAGGAGACGCAATGAGCAGTGCTCCTATGATGGTCGCAAGGGCGGCACGAAACGGAAAGCTCCAGCCAGCGGGTTTCCGCTCGCGGTGTATTCTGAAGAATGCCGCCAGGAGCGGAGTAGTTAGGACCAAAGAGAGGATTGCCACATAGGCCTGCTGCTTTGTGGACAGGAGCAGGGCCAGTCCTGCGATCGCCCCAAGCAGATCTCGATTCCTGCGCTTTTCGATGTAATAGTGGAACTCGAAGAAAGCAACGAGCGTGAACAGCGCCACAGCGGACTCCATGAGCGTCTCGATCGTAACGATAAAGAGATGCCTCTCGCCCATCAAGACGATCGCGGACAAAGCCGCGACCTTGACCCCGTAGAGCCGTCTTGCAAAGACGAACAAGAAGACAACGGTGAGACTTCCTAGCAAAGGCGAAATCGCCTTCAAGCCAGCCTCTCCCGCGACTGCATAGCCACCGGCGAGGAGGACAAAGAAAAACTGCGGGTATGCCACAGGCCACCCTTTGCCGGGATCCGTCACAAAATACGGAATCTGGTTGGGCAGCCTCCCTGTAGCAACAATCTGTTCGCCGACAAGGGCGTGTGTGGCCGAATCGCCTTGTAGTGCAAGCGAGAGTGCGAGCGGCAATCGAAAGGAAACATCAGCAATGAACAAGAGGAGAATTAGCCAATTCTGGTTTGTGATTAGCGCGTTCCGGAGTCCTTTCGATACGGTGGCAATTGTCCTCTCTAGGCGGACGAGCGCCGCATTTGAGACCTCGGCCATTCAGTCCTCCGCGGAATACGTGGAGTGTGGGACGAATCAGCAGTTGGACTCACTATATTTCTTTGCCGGAATTCAACGTTGTGGCTCAGGACTGGTCCGGGGATACCTTCAGAAGCTTGGTGCGTATGCCCTCCGCCCAGTCCAAAAACGGGCCTTGAGCTCGGGAGAACGTGAAGACCTTCACGAAACCGGTCGCCCGCGCGCGCCGACTTAGGTCGGATCAGTTTGTAACATCGAGTGGAGTCGTTTCGACCGCAACGATTCTCTCCGGGATCCTCGCATACTCCTTTCAGGTTCTGGTAGGAAGGTCTCTCGGAGCGGAATCGTTTGGTGAGTTCGCGGCCCTCTTCGGCCTCCTCGCGTTTCTCCTTTACATGACGAGCGCCGTTACAACAATCGAAGCGCGACTCATCCGCGGAGCGGCCTCATCCTCCACCCGGGTTGGGCTCCTGCTCAACACTTTTTATCGAAAGATGGCGACTGCGGGGGCCGTATCCGCGATCTTCATCCTGTTGCTTTCTGGGTATCTCGCGAACCTGCTCCACCTTCGGGACGTGTCGCTTGTCTGGCTCCTTTCGGTGGGAGTTCTCGGCTCGTTTCTTCTGGCAGTAGGGCAGGGCGGCCTTCAGGGGTTGGAGAAATTCAGACTTCTTTCTGCCAACTTCCTTTTGAATTCCGGACTCCGGCTGGTTGCCGGCGTCTTGTCAGTCCTTCTGGGCCTCTCGGTCTGGGGTGCGATCGGCGCGATTGTCTTCGGGATCTTGTCAGCCTCTTTTCTCGGGGCGTTCCACTTGAGGACGTACCTGGCGTCGAGAGAACGAAGAGGCCTCACGATTCGATCCCCAGACCTTCTTGCTGGTTCCGCGATTCTCGCGACACTGTTCTCCAGCGTTCCAACCAATGTTGATGTCATGGCCGTGCAACACACGTTGCCTGGGGTCGAGGCCGGGATTTTCGCCGCCACCGCGGTCTTCGGAAGGATTACATACTTCATTCCGTCGGCGGTTGTTCTGGTTTTCTTTCCCATGCTTGTGTCGCAAACCGGAGGATCGATTCCAACCTTGCCTCTCCTTCGGAAGGCCCTGACACTTGCTGTCTTGGCGTCTGGAACAGTGGCCCTGTTCGTGGTCGGATTCGGAGGCTCCCTGGTCCGCCTTTTCTTCGGCGATTCGTACGGAGAAGCGACGGGAATACTGCCACTATATTTGTTGACGATGGTTGTCTTCTCATCATCAATGGTCCTGATCTTCTACCATCTCGCCTATCGGAACCCAAGACCGATCCTTGTCGCCACCGCGACAATGTGCGCGGGTCTCATTCCGCTGTGGGCCATGCCGCTCTCTTTGACACTTGTGGTCCAAATCCTACTCGCGTCGCACGCCGTATCGCTCGTCGTCCTCTCCATCTTCACCGTGTTCGCGGTCCATGGACAAGGCAAGGAACGAGCAATGACGGCGGGTGCTGCCCCCAGCGCACGGACCGGAGGTCTCTCAGCGAAAGCAGTTGTTCCCCCAGAGGAGTACACAGGCGACTATTTTCGCATGCATTCGGAGCGCTATGACCGAAAGGACATGTGGGCGAGACACCGGATTGAGGATATCTTGGCGTCCGTTCGCCCGCAGGCCGGCGAGCGAATCCTGGATGTAGGCTGCGGCATCGGAACTGCCACGTTGGAGTGCTCGCGTCGCGGCGGAATCGTCTTCGCGATTGACTATGCAGTTCCCGGACTTCGATTACTAAAAGAACGTGTGGACCGCGACGGCGGGGGCACGCAGGTGTACCCGATTCGAGGACTCGTGGATCGTCTTCCAATCAAGAGCGAAACCGTCCAAAAGATCGTGCTCGCGGACGTCGCTGAGCACATTTTCATGGAAGAATTTCAGCAATTCGTGCGAGAGAGTCGGAGGGTCCTTCTACCCGGTGGACAACTTTTCATCTATACGCCCAATGCCGAGAGCCTGTATTTCAGCATTCCAGAGAAAATTCGCGAGTTCATCAAGCTGTACTCGTCGTGGTTTTCGGTGATGACGGCAAATGGAAGCGTCGCGTCTAGGATTGCACTCGCGAGAAAGCTCATTGAGCATGACTCCAAGTACGAGCGTCTTCATGTCGATTACAAAACGCCGAAGACGGTTCGCGACACGTTGACGAGCCAAGGTTTTGATATTCTGGATGTCCAGTTTTCGCGTCCACGGGTGAGACGATTCGTTCGTGGATCGCCACTCGAACGGAAGGTCAGCAAGCACGTCTTCTTTACGGCGGTCCGGAATTCGGCTCCGCTTGTGAACCGCCCGGACGAACTGTTGGGTCATCCGGAAGGGCCCAAACCCCCTGGCGAGCTCTCTCCCGGTCCATCATGACTTTCCGGAGTCGGTACAGAATCTCCGCCTGCGCCCGGCGGTCGGACCGGTGGGCCTCTGCCAAGACCCCGGTCAAGGCGGCCTGCGCGCTGATGGCGAGTAGGGCGACGATCGCTGCTTCACCGGACAAGGGCGTCATCCCCAGCGGGCTTCCGCTCAATGGATGAAGGAACAGCCAGGCCCCGAGGGCGACAGCGAGCGCGAGAAAAAACGAGCTCACTGACCCGAAGAGTCGAAGGGGGCGATACGCCGCGTACCCCCGGATGAGGGCCCCCGAGGCGTTTTTCAAGTAAGTCCAGATGGTTGGAATGAGTCGTGAGTTCCCGTTCCTTCGCTGGAAGCTGACTGGCACGTACCGGAGTCTCAGGTTGTGTTCCGCCACCTGAAAGAGCATTTCATGGGTGAACGTGTAGGTCTCTTGGAGATTCAAGCGGAGGCCTGCGTCCCGGCTCAAAGCTCGGAAGCCGGTTTGTCCGTCAACGATCGGAAGGCGGGTCGCACGGCGGATTGCGCCGGTGGCAATCTTGTTTCCAATCCGTTTCAAGCGGGGAACATGGTCAACACGGGCCACATCGCGGTCTCCCAATACAACGTCCGCGCCGTCCTGTACAATCGGCCCCACGAGCTTGGGGATTTCCGCGGGGTCGTACTGCTCGTCCGCATCGATGTTCACAACGACATCGGCCCCCCAAGCGAGCGCGAATTCAAGGCCATCGCGGAACGAAACGCCAAGGCCGACATTCCTCCCGTGGTGTAGGACGTGATCAGCCCCGGCCCTCCTTGCCTCTAGCTCGGTGTTGTCGTCGGATCCGTCGTCGACGACAAGTACTCTCACGACATCAATGCCGGCGATTCGTCGTGGGACTTTTCGGACGACCTCTCCAACCGTCGCAGCCTCGTTGAAAGCCGGAATCATCACGACGAGCATTCGCCCGCGGACAGATTCGCGCGGGGGAGAGATTTCGAGGACTTCACGAACCAGGGCCAATGATGGTTCGATGTCGTAGATTGTGCCGCCAGAGGCCTGAGACCGCGAGCGCCACAATCTCCGACCGCGACCATTCCGGAGTGCCATAGCTTCCCTACCTTGGTTTGCCCGTTCTCGCGTCCGTCATCGGTACATCACCGTCTCATCCACGAACTCCTCCCAGCTCCAGCGCCTGCCGTGCTCCCGGAACCACTCGATTGTCCGCTGAAGACCGTCCTCAAAGCCAACTTGTGGCACCCAGCCCGTGAGCTTGCGGAGGAGCGAGTTGTTACAGCAAAATACGTTGATGTCGTATCGCCGCAGTCGCTTCGGGTCCACGACGATCTTGGCGTTCGGTCTGCCCATCAGTCGGGCCACCGTCTTCGCGACCTGCTCGACGGAATAGGGGATTCCTGAGCCCACGTTGACGGGCGTGCCATCCGGTGCGTCGGAGAGCATGAGGGCCATGAGGCCGCGTGCGGTGTCGTCGACGTACGTGAAGTCCCGTTGGGCGTGGATGTTGCCGAGGCGGACGGTGTCCCCGCGGTCGAGCTGGGCGATAATCTCCGGGATGACGTACGGTTCGGTCTCACGGGGGCCGTAAGCGTTGAAGATCCTCGCAATGACAACCGGAATCTTGTGCTCGAGGAATAGGCTGAAGCACAGGCGATCTGCCGCGAGCTTAGACACGGCATAGGTGTTGAGCGGGTGGAGCGGGTGGCCCTCGTCGATCTGCGGCGCCTGGGCTTCCCCATACACTTCCGTCGAGGAAACGTACAGGACCCGCTTCATGCCGGTTCGCTTTGCCAGAAGCAAGACGTTCATCGTGCCCTCGACGTTGATTCGGAAGAAGCGCTTCGGGACGTCGTAGGCGGTGGGAACGTATGTGTCTCCGACGCAGTGAAAGAGGTATTCGACGTTCGCCCCCGTCGCGGCGTCGAGGAGCTTCCATTCATCGAGGACGTCGCCCGGGATGACCGCAATCTTCCCCTTCAGGTCGTCAAGATTCGCGCGGCTGCCGTGGAGGAAGTTGTCGTACACCGTGACGTTTGCACCGGTGTCGAGGAGTTGCCGGACGAGAGCGGACCCCACAAAGCCGGCCCCCCCGGTCACCATGACGTTCCGGCCGTGATAGCCCGCGAAATTCAGGGGCGATCCCTCCTCAGCCGGCAACCTCAGTTCGCCCTTTCTACGTTTCGCCTGACTCGAAGCGCCGCGGTTCATCCCTTCCGCAACCCCCCTCGCTGTGGGTTCGATAGCCGTCCTATTCGGCCCGAAACGAACGGCCTCGCCGGGACCTTGTCCGGCCGGGCCACGTCGTATCGCACCGTCGCGAGGACGAGCGCCTGCGCGGGCGCGGAGCCGATGTTCCGGAACTGATGGCCCACTCCCGGAGGGACGTGAAGGAGGCCGCTTCGGGGCCCAAGGCGGACTCTCTCCAGGACGTCCCCACGGGGACGGTAGAGCGTGCACTCGAGGGTCCCCTGGAGGATGAGGACGAACTCGTGTCTCCGCCGATGGAAGTGCCCGCCGCGGATCGCTGACCGGCGAAAGGTGATTCGGTAGACTTCCTCAACGCGCGGGCGGCGGGGGCCCGTCCGGTACAGTTCCTCAAGGCGCCCTCGCCGATCCGCGCGGACCCGGAGCCGCTCCAATTCAATCATCGAGCGTTCTCCCGCAGAACGCGCTTCAAGGTCTGCGCCGCCTCCGCGACCATCGTTTCCGTAATCCCGTTCCCGGAGGGTAAGCTCAGGCCCCGCCGCGAAAGATCGTCCGCAATCGGGAAACGGCCTTTGGCGCCCTTGCCTTTGCGGAGGAACGCTTGGCGGTGGAGGGGCCAGAAGGCGACCCGCGATTCGATCCCCTCGGACGCGAGGCGCCGAATGATCCGCGCTCGCGAGGTCACCCCGCCAGGGATGAGGACCGTGTACATCCAGTACACGTTGCGCGCCCACGGAGCTTCCGCGGGGAGCGTCACGCCCTCGATGTCCCCCAACAGGTCCGCATAGATCCGGGCGCACGCCCGGCGATGCTCAATGAACTCATCGATTCGACGGAGCTGGGCCAGGCCGATTGCCGCTTGCACATTCGTCATGCGGTAATTGAACGCGAGTTCCGAATGCCGGTAATCCCGAGTGACGTGAGCGAACGCGAGGTCTCGAAGTCGCCGGGCGCGACCGGCGACGGCCTTCGATTGGGTGACGACCATCCCACCTTCGCCGGTCGTGATGATCTTGTTCGAGTAGAAGCTAAAACACCCCGCGGTCCCAAGGCCCCCGACCGACCTGCCCCGATACAATGCGCCATGGGCCTCCGCCGCGTCCTCGACGACGCTCAGTCCGTGCGTTCGGGCAATGCGTCGGATGGGGTCCATGTCGGCTGGGTGGCCGTAGATGTGGACCGGCATCACGGCCCTCGTACGCCGGGTGATTTTCCGTTCGAGATCGGCCGGGTCGAGGGTCCAGGTGGTCGGATCGACATCCCCGAAGATGGGTGTCGCGCCGCAATACAAGACCGCGTTCGCGCATGCGATCATCGTGAAGTCCGGGATTACGACCTCGTCTCCCGGACCGATTCGGAGGGCCGCGAGGACGAGATGAAGTGCGGTCGTGCCGCTCGTCGTGGCGATCCCCTGGCCTCCCCGGACGTAGCGCGCGAACGCCTCCTCGAAGTCGGTCAGGAACTGCCCCCGGGAGGAGATCCATCCGGTCTCGATCGCCTTTGACACAAGCGCGAGTTCCGCCGGGCCGACGGCGGGTGCGGACATCGGCACCGATGTCATGCCCGAAACGGTTCTCATCCGTTCCCCTCCCGGTGGTGATGTGATATTGACAGTGGGGCCTGACTTCTTGCGGGCGGGGGATCGAGACGCCGAATCCTTCCACCTAGCCTTCCCGGAGGAGTTCCCGAAGGAAGTCCCGAGCCGGCTCTCGGAACTCGCCGCGCATCAGGGTGAGTTCCACATGAGCCCGGAACCAATCAAGCTTCGTGCCGATATCGAATCGCCGGCCGACAAAGCGGTATCCGTAAATGGGCTCGTCTTGAAGGAGGATCCGAAGGGCGTCCGTGAGCTGGACCTCGCCCTTTTTTCCCTCCGGGGTTCTGCGAATCGCGTCGAAAATCGCGGGGGTGAGAACGTAGCTCCCGGAGATCGCGAGGTCTGAGGGCGCCTCTTCGGGGCGCGGCTTCTCGACGAGATCCCGCACCCGAACGGTTCGGTCGTCGATCCAGCCGTCTTCCTGGACGATCCCGTAGTCCGAGATCTTCTCCGGCCGGACGTGCTCGACGGCGATCACCGGCTGACCAAGTCGCTGGAACGTGTCCCAAAGTTGTTTCGCGACAGGGACGTCCGCCACGTGGATTGTGTCCCCTAGGAGGACGAGGAACGGCTCATCCCCGACGTGTTTCTCGGCCCGCAGGATGGCGTCCCCGAGGCCGCGAGGTTCTCGTTGTCGGATGAAGTGGAAGTCTGCGCTGGAAGCGAGCTCCTCCAGTTGGCGGAGGGCATTGCCGTGATTCGCCTTGAGGTAATGATCCCAGCGAATGGAGCCGTCGAAATAGTCCTCGACCGCGCGTTTCTCGCGACCTGTGATGATGAGGAGATCCGTCGCCCCGGAGGCAATGGCTTCTTCCACGACCCAATGGATTGCGGGCTTGTCCACGACTGGCAGCATCTCTTTCGGCTGCTCCTTCGTGAGAGGGAGGAAACGGCTGCCCAGGCCTGCCGCGGGGATGACCGCTTTCATGGGCTTGCTTCCTCCTTGACATCCTCGAAAACCCACCGAGGATCGTTCCGGTCGGGCCGCGGTGGAACTATCGCAAACGAGGAACGGGATGGTCCGAAGGCTTCCGCCGTGGTCTCATGCTCGCACACTCCCCCACGCACCCGAACGGTATGTCGCGCCCGCCCAATTATATTGTAGCCGATTGGATGAAAAATACTTAAGTCTTCCGACAGGAGGCCATGGATTTGTTTGACCCGGAACGCTGATACCGGTCCAGCCGGTTAACAATCGAGCGAAATGGATGCGGCAGCCGAAAGCTCCGGGAAGCGGCGGCTGCCGGATTTCAGATGGCTCCTCCGGGGTATTGAGCTCGGCAATATCACGCGCGGTGTCGTCGGATCTGCACTGGCGCTGCCCTTCAATGACGGATGTTTCGACACGGTGCTCGCAATTGGAATCACGGAACACATCCCGCTCCCCTCCATGTCGCGCTTGCTCGATGAGCTGAGCAGAGTTACGAAGCGAGGCGGTCGACTCGTCATCAACACCTCCTCGCCGTATGCTCTCTTTGCTCTTCTGCGTATCAAGCTCTGGAGCGATTACCTTCATCCCTACTCGCCGTTTCGGCTCCGGAGGGCGTTGCTTCAGAGAGGATGGTATCCTCTCGCTTGGATGTCATCGGGGCTTCTCGGCATTACCTCCGTCTTGTCTGGCACGGCTCGTGGACCCGTCCCTTGGGCTAGAAGCGTTGGGCAGGTTTTCATCCGCGGTGGACCCGAGCGAGGCGATTCCGGCCGGACAACATGACGACGATGTGGGAAAGGTCCTATTAATCCCGGTTGGAAATCCATGGAGGAGAGGCGCCATGAGTTGGGACGCATACTACGCTGAAATTCAATCCGCGTACGATCGAATCGCATCGACCTACGACGAAACGATTGGGCGTGCCCTCGTGAGCAGGCGCGCGAAAGATATGGCGGTCAGCGTCATTTCTCGTATCAGCCCGCCGGGTTCCTTGCTCCTCGATGTCGGCTGCTATACGGGAACTGAGGGGCTATTGCTGGCGCGGCGTGGGTACCGGGTTGTGGGCGTGGATTTGTCGCCCAAAATGATCGAGCTCTCCCGCAGTAAGGCGAGGAAGCTACGCCTAGCAGATCGAATCCAGTTCGAGGTGGCCAGGGCAAGCGACCTATCCTCTCTGCGGGTTGCAGGGCTCGGTCCGTTCGACACCGCCTACTCGGTTTACGGCACGCTCAATTTCGAGCCGCGCCTTGACCTCTTCAAGCACTCGCTTAGCTCGATCCTTAGGCCGGGTGGTGCGCTCGTCGTTGGGATGCTGAATCCAACGGTGCTCTACGAGCTCTTGTTCGGGCCCTTTTTCCTACGTTTCGCCGGATACCGAAAACTCGCCAAGCACGGGGTCCGGATTCGGGTTGGGTCGGGAGATGAGAGTGTGCAAAGTTTCCTTTATTCGATGCGTGAATTCGGCCGTCTCCTGGAGCCGGAGTTTTCGCAGGAGCGAGTTTGGGGCGTCCACATTTTGTACCCTCCCCCTCGCCCCCGAAAGGGAGGAGGCCCGGGTCTCTGGTGGATCGCGCGCGCTATGGACCGCCTCGAGGAATACATCGAAAGCCGATTCCCGTTCTCCGGGTTAGGCTTTTTCTCGCTCGCTGTTTTCCGAAAATTAGAGGACTTGACGGAGGAATAGAGAAACTCTCTTCACGCTGTTGGCTTGGGCGTGTCCCCTTCATATTTCGCTGCGCCAAACGTGCATCGCACCGATCACTCGCCTACTCGCCAAGATGTCCAGGACAGGTCGAAGCGCGTCCGCGTGCCAGAGGTTGGCGAGGAGCGGTATCTTTCTGGGGGCACGGCCGAAACTCCAAGACGTTAGCGGCAGGAATCCCGCAGCGGCCGCCAATTGCTCTAAAGCCTTGCGGCTGAACACGTTCAAGTGAACGGGCGGCTGAAGATAGGTCCAGGTACGCAAGTTCAGACGGGCTCGCAAGGAGTCCGCGTCGCCCGTCTGGAACAAGAGAATGCCTCGCGATTTCAGCACGCGGTGGATTTCACGGATCGTCCGTCGCGGGTCGAACATGTGTTCGAATACTTCGACTGCGGTGACCACGTCGAAGTACGCGTTCGGGTAGCCTGCGTCTTCCAACCGGCCTCTGAACACATGATGGGTTCGCGCCTCGGGCCGGAGCCGAGGCACCAGGTCCACCCCTTGGACTTCGAAATGGCGTTGAGCCACCGTCAGGAAATCGCCCCGTCCACAACCCACGTCGAGGAGGCGCCCTGCCTTCACGAATTCCAGCAAACGCCGGAGCCGGTACTCGGCTTCCCAACGCCCGTCCTGTGGATCGTCGTTCGCCTGCCCCTCCCGACCGTTACTAAGCTGAGGAAAGCGCTCGTAGAGGCTCGCGAGTTGCTCCTCTAAGGGCCGCGGACGCGCATAGAGCGACCCGCAGCTGTCGCAACGGACGATCGGAAAATCGTTCCGGACGACCAACGGATGGAACGACCCGCTGCCGCAGGCAGGGCACGGCAAGTCTCGGAGCTGCATCGCGGCCCCGACGACCGCCAGCCGCTCGCCAGTGGCCCTATTGATCCTGGCCAGCCCGGACCCCCACGGTTCCAGAATGCCATCGTCGGCCATGGTCTCTCCGGTGACAGACATTTCGCGGCACACCGTGACGTTGCTCGACCGGACATGCGCAGATAGCCCCGCGCCCCGCATACGTAGCGCTTAGTCCTGGAAAGCCTCGTATGGGAATTTTGCTCTTCGGAGGAACTCCATC
>WNGN01006001.1_pt1 | contig 15661 bp, 12 predicted proteins | sample 5400561 | NCBI WGS metagenome assembly WNGN01 (sample SAMN13153379, study PRJNA577476) | soil metagenome | isolation source: 115 cm soil or saprolite under Garry oak tree replicate 2 | place: USA:California | collected 2016-06-15
TGGGTACGTGGGGCCCGATGAGGCCCTTCCCATCCTGATCGAGGGCCTCCGTCGGCTGGAGTACCGCGGGTACGACTCCGCCGGCGTGGCCGTGATGAATGGCGACGTGGCCGTGGTCAAGCGCGCCGGGAAGCTTTCTGAACTGGAGAACGCGCTTGAGCAGGTGGGCGGGCTCCCGGGCCGAGTCGGGATGGGCCACACTCGGTGGGCCACGCACGGCGCCCCAACCGACCTCAACGCGCACCCCCACCTTGACTGCTCGGGCCGTGTGGCGGTCATCCACAACGGCATCATCGAGAACTTCCAGTCCCTGCGCGATCGACTCTGCAAGACCCACACGATGGTCTCGGACACCGACACGGAATGCGTCGCCCACCTCATCGAGGAGGCCTATCAAGGGAATCTCGGTGACGCCGTTCGTACGGCGGTGTCTCAGCTCACCGGCGCCTACGCGCTGGTGGTGACCAGCACCGAGGAGCCCGACGTCATCGTGGGGGTCAAGGTCTCCTCTCCCCTCGTCGTCGGGTTGGGCGCCGGAGAGAACATGCTCGCCTCCGATATCCCGGCCCTGCTCTCTCGGACGCGGACGTTCGTTCCGATCTCCGAGGGGCAGGTGGTCGAAGTCCGGGAGGATTCGGTCCGCCTGACCGATCTCGACGGGAACGAAGTCCGCGCCGAGCCCATGGAGGTGACCTGGGACCTGGCCGCGGCCGAGAAGTCTGGATACGAGGACTTCATGCTCAAGGAGATCCATGAGCAACCGGCGGCCATCCGGGACACGCTCCTGTCCCGCATCGATGCGGCGGGACGGCTCAACCTGGACGACCTCCGCATCCGTGAGGAGCAGATCGAGGTGGTGGACAAGGTGTTCGTCGTGGCCTGTGGGACTGCATTCCACGCCGGGCTCGTCGCCAAGTACGCCATCGAGCATTGGGTTCGGCTCCCAGTGGAGATCGAGATCGCCAGCGAGTTCCGCTACCGGGACCCCGTGCTCGACAGCAATACGCTGACCCTCGGGGTCTCCCAATCCGGGGAGACCATCGACACACTCGAGGCGGTCCGCCACGCCCGCGCCCAGCGATCCCATGTCATCGCCATCACCAATACGGTGGGCTCTTCGATCGCTCGTGAAGCCGACGGGATCCTGTACACGCACGCCGGGCCCGAGCGCGGCGTGGCGGCGACCAAGACCTTCGTTACGCAAATGGCAGCGCTTTACCTCGTGGCGTTGTATCTCGCGCAGATCCGAGGCACCCTCTACCCGGCCGACACCCAAGCCTGGATCGCGCAGCTTCGTGCCCTCCCGGAGCAGGTCGAGCGGGCGCTTGCGCTCGACGAACAGGTCCGAGGGCTGGCGAAGCGATACGCGTCGGCCCGCGACGTCTTGTTCATCGGCCGCCACACGGGCTACCCGGCGGCCCTCGAGGGCGCGCTCAAGCTGAAGGAGATCTCCTACATCCATGCGGAGGGGTATCCCGCTGGGGAGCTCAAGCACGGTCCCATCGCCCTGGTCGAGCGGGGGGTCCCCGTGGTGGCTGTCGCCACTGAGTGCCACGTCTACCCGAAGGTCCTGTCCAACATTCAGGAGGTCAAGGCTCGAGGAGCGGAGGTCATCGCCGTGGCGACCGAGGGCGATAGGGAGATCGGGAGGCTCGTGGACCATGTGCTCTTCGTCCCACGGACGCACGAGCTTCTGTCGCCCGTGATGGTCACCGTCCCACTGCAGCTGCTGGCGTATCACATCGCCAAACTGCGAGGCTGCGATGTCGATCAGCCGCGGAACCTGGCCAAGAGCGTCACGGTGGAATGAATCCCGGGTGCCCTGGGCCGGGAGAGAGAATAGCCGCGTGGACATCATCGGGATCGGTGCTTCACCCCCGAGGAGATCGCCTACTGCGAGGGTCAGGGGAACCGGGCCGAATGCTATGCGGCCCGCTGGGCCGCTCGCGAAGCCTGCCGCAAGGCGCTCGGCGGCATCCGGGACATGCGATGGCACGAGGTACAGGTGGCCAGAGCGCCCACCGGCGCGCCGAGCCTGGTTCTTCAGGGCGCCTCGCGAGATCGCGCCGCTCTCCTCGGGGTGACCGAGGTCAAGGTCGCCTTGACCCACGAACGACGGATGGCAGCGGCGTTCTGTGTGGCGGTGCGGGGCTGATGCTGCCGATCCTGACCCCTCAAGAGAGCGTGGCGCTGGACCGGGCAAGCTCCGAGCGCGGGATGTCCGTCGCGACGCTGATGGAGAACGCCGGCCGGGCGGTCGCCAGGGCGGCGGCGACGGCCTGCGGAGGGACCTACGGACGCCGAGCCGTGGTCGTCTGCGGCAAGGGCAACAACGGCGGTGACGGACTGGTCGCGGCGCGGTATCTCGACCGGTGGGGAATGGCCGTCACGACGATCCTCCTCGCGCCGAGCGACGCGTTCACCGGAGCCGCCGCGGCGAGCTTCCGCCGGCTCGTCGACGCGGGCGCTCGATGCCTGCCCTTCTCGGGCGGTGCCCTCGACCGCGAACTCGCCAGGGCCGATGTCGTGGTGGACGCGGTATTCGGGACGGGCTTCCGGGGCGTCGCTGAGGGATCGCTCGCCGCGGCGATCGCCGCGATCAACCAGGGTCTTGCGGCGGTCGTCGCCGTGGACATCCCGTCCGGCGTCGAGGGCGAGACCGGCTCGGTCGCCGGCATCGCCGTTCAGGCCGACATCACGGTGGCGCTGGGTGCACTGAAGCCTGGCGTGGTGTTCCATCCCGGCGCGGCCCACGCTGGGGAAGTCCAGGTCGCCGACATCGGATTCCCGCGCGATCTCATCCGGACGGATCTCTGGCTCGCCGAGCGATCCGATGTCGTCGGGCTCCTGTGGCCGCGGGGCCCCGAGACGCACAAGCGCGCGGTCGGGACCGTCCTGGTCGTGGCGGGATCCCGGACCATGACCGGCGCAGCAATCCTCGCGACCGCCGCTGCGTACCGGGCCGGAGCGGGGCTGGTCGTTCTCGCCGTGCCGGAGGCCATCCTTCCGATCGTGCAGAGCGCGATCACCGAGGCCACGTTTCTGCCGTTGCCCGAGACGCCGGAGGGAACCATCTCCGAACAAGCGTGGCCGCTCCTCGAAGAGCGCCTGGCGGCGGCCGGATCCGCCGCCGCGGTCGCCGTCGGCCCGGGCCTGACCACGCACCCCTCCACCGCCGAGCTGGTGCGCCGATTGGTGGTGGCGTCATCGGTGCCCCTCGTCCTCGACGCTGACGGGCTGGGCGCGTTCGTCCGGCGAGGCGCGCTCATCTCCGAGCACCGCTCCGAGTTGGTCATGACGCCCCACGCCGGCGAGTTCGGCCGGCTGGCCGGACTCTCCTCCGAGGACGTCACGAAGGATCGAGTCGGCCACGCCCGCAAGGCGGCGGCCGAGTATCGGAGCACGGTCCTGCTCAAGGGGTCGCGAACGGTCATCGCCGAGCCGGCGGGGCGCGCGATGGTGAATCCCACCGGCGGCCCGTACCTGGCCACCGGCGGAACCGGCGACGTGCTGACCGGAGCCATCGCCGCGTTCCTGGCCCGGGGGCTGGCCCCCTCGGACGCGGCCCTCCTCGGCGCGTTTGCCCACGGGCTGGCCGGGAAAGCCGCTCACGCCGACCTTGGGGAGGGCGCTGTCGCCTCGGACGTCTCGGCCAGGCTCCCGCGAGTGCTGGCTGACCTCGCCCGCGACCGGCCCTCGCTCGCCGGGGAAACCTGACCACCCGTGCGGACGATGGATCCTCCCGTGACGCGCTTCCGCCCGACCGTGGCCGTGATCGACCTCTCGGCGATCCGACACAACGTTCGCGCTCTCAAGCCCGAGCACGCCGAGGTGATGGCGGTGGTCAAAGCGAACGGCTACGGGCACGGTGCGGTCCCCGTCGCCCGGGTCGCGCTCGAGGCGGGGGCCACGTGGCTCGGCGTCGCCCTGGTCGAGGAGGGTATCGAGCTTCGCGAGGCGGGCCTGTCGGCGCCGATCCTGGTCCTCACCCAGTTCCCTCCGGGCGCCGAGCGGGAGGCGCTGGCTGCGCGCCTCACGCCGACCGTCTACACGGATGACGGCCTGCGGCGCCTGGCCGTGGCAACGGCGGGAGCCCCGGTCCGGATCCACGTGAAGATTGACACGGGGATGCATCGGGTCGGGCTGGAACCGGCGCGGGCAGTCGAGTTCGTGGCGGAGGCTGCGTCGGCCGGTATGGAGATCGAAGGGCTGTGGACTCACTTCGCCAAGTCGGAGGAGCGGGACTCATCCTTCACCGGTGCCCAGCTGGAACGGTTCGAAGACGTGGTTCGGCGGGTGCGGTCAGCTGGTTTCCGTGCGCGCTATCTGCACGCAGCGAACAGCGCTGCCACCATGATGGTGCCCTCCGCGCACTTCGACATGGTTCGCCTCGGGCTGGCGATGTACGGCCTGCTCCCCGGTCCGGAGCTGGGAGCGATCGCCCAGCTTCGCCCTGCGATGAGGTGGAAGAGCCAGGTCGCCATGGTCAAGCGGCTGGGACCGGGCGAACGGATCTCCTACGGGCTGCGGTACCTGCTCGAGCGGGAGTCGACCATCGTCACCGTCCCGGTCGGATACGCCGACGGGTACAGCCGGCTCCTGTCGAACGGGGCGGAGGTCTTGATCCGCGGGCGCCGACACCCGATCGCGGGCACGGTGACTATGGACCAGCTGATGGTCGACTGCGGCGACGATCCCGTCGCGGAGGGGGACGAGGTCGTGCTGATGGGTCAGCAGGGTGACCAGGAGGTGAGCGCCGAGGAGCTGGCCGACGTGATGGGAACGGTCAACTACGAGGTGGTGTGCCAGGTCAGCGAGCGGGTTCCGCGCCGGTACGTCGACTCGGACGCTGGATGAGGCGATCGGTTCGCACCGCGATGTGCGTCCTGCGACAGCGAGAGAAGACGTCGGCATGATCACGCGGGTGCCCGGCATCCTGGTAGGCCACTGGACGGACCCGGTGGGCCTCACCGGGTGCACCGTGGTCCTCTGTCCCTCTGGCACGGTCGGATCGGGCGAGGTTCGGGGCGGATCTCCCGGGACCAGAGAGACGGATCTCCTGCGCCCCGGAACACTGGTCCAGGAGGTACATGCCGTGTTGCTCACCGGTGGTAGCGCATTCGGCCTGGCGGCGGCGGACGGAGTCATGCGGTTCCTGGAGGAGCGAGGCGTCGGCTTCGAGACCCCCGCCGCGCGCGTCCCGATCGTTCCGGCTGCTGTCCTGTACGACCTGGGCGTCGGTGACCCGTCTGCTCGTCCCCGTGCCGAGCACGGGTACCTGGCTTGCCAGGCAGCCTCGGCAGAGGTTGCAGAGGGAAACGTAGGCGCGGGGACCGGTGCCACCGTCGCCAAGCTCCACGGCCCGGCCGGAGCGGTGAGAGGAGGGCTCGGCACCGCCGCCGGCGAGGAGGACGGACTCATCGTCGGGGCCCTGGCGGCGGTGAACGCGCTGGGCGAGATCCTGGACGAACACGGGGACGTGCTCGCGGGAGCGCGAGGTGACTCCCCACCTTCAGCCACCCTCACCAACACGACCTTGGTTGTCGTGGCCACGAACGCGGTGCTCTCCAAAGAGCGAGCCCACCTCCTGTCGCTCGCCGCCCACGATGGGATCGATCGGTCCGTCCGCCCTGCCCACACGTTATGGGACGGCGATACCGCCTTCGCACTTGCCACGGGGCAGGTCGAGGCCGACCAGCGTCGAGTGGAGAGCATGGTCGCCGACTCCGTCGCCGAAGCGATCCGACGGGCGGTCACGACTCCGGCTTGGTGAGACCGACCATCAAGTGCTACAACGGTGACCGTTGCTCGTGGCGCAGCTCGGCTGCGTGACCGGCCGGCCACCATCTCGATCACGCTCACGCTCCTTGGCTGAGCCGCCATCTCGCGAGCATCCTCGGCTGGGCGATGGGTACACTGTGGGCGGATCGCGTTCCACCTTCCCCATGGCGCGGAAGGGTGAGAACCATGAGCATGACCCTCAAGGAATTGGCGGCGGTAGCGTCCACGTGCACGCGGTGCCGGCTGGCGAATGGCCGAACCCAGGTGGTCTTCGGAGTAGGCGATCCTCACGCTGGCGTGATGTTCATCGGCGAAGGCCCCGGATACTACGAGGACAAACAGGGTGAGCCGTTCGGCGGAGCTGCCGGCCAGCTCCTGACGAAGCTCCTCGGCGAGATCGGCCTGGCCCGGGAGGAGGTCTACATCACCAACGTCGTGCGCTGCCGGCCACCGGGCAACCGCGATCCCCTCCCCGATGAGATCGAGGCGTGCAAGCCGTTCCTGTCGGGAACGGTGGAGAATGTGCAACCGAGGGTCATCGTTACGCTCGGGAACTTTGCCACGCGGGTCATCCTGCAGCGGCCGGTCCCCATCAGCCGGATCCGAGGGCAGCGCTTCGAGGTCGACGGACGAACGGTGATCCCCACGTTCCATCCCGCGGCCATCCTGCACGGAGGCGGAGAATCCAGCTCTCAGATGACAGCTCTGCGCGCCGACTTCGCCGCGGTCCGGCAGCTGCTCGACGAGCCGCCGCCGATGCCAGTCGCCGCCCAAGAGCAGCTCGGCCTGTTCTGATCTCGCTGGATGGGGACGCTCCGGCTGGTCAGCACATCGGCTGAGGAGACCAGGTCGGTGGGCCGGACCGTGGCCGGATTCCTGGCGGCGGGCGACGTGATTTCGCTGACCGGTGATCTGGGAGCGGGCAAGACCACGTTCGTCCAGGGGGCTGCCGCGGGGCTGTTGGTGACCGACCCCGTTCTGTCGCCCACGTTCACGCTCGTCCGGCACTACGAGGGGACACTTCCGGTCTATCACCTCGACGTCTATCGCCTCAACCGCGTCCAGGACGTGCTCGACCTCGGGTTCGATGAGATCCTCGATCGTGGCGGCGTCGTATTCATCGAATGGGGTGACGCGATCGACTCATTGCTCCCCGAGGGATTTCTGGAGGTCGACCTTCGCCTGCCGGACGGCCACGAAAGTTCGAGGCTGGTGCTCCTGACCGGCCACGGGCGCCGGTGGGCGGACTCGTGGCCCGCGCTGGCCGACGCCGCGGGCGCGTGGCGCGTCGCGTAGGGTCGGTCGAGATGCTCGTTCTGGGGATCGAGACCTCGACAGCGCAGACGACGGTGGCACTCGGCAAAGAGCAGGGCATCGTCGCGGCGACGCTCTTGTCCACGGGAGCTTCCAGCCACGAGTTGGTCGTGTCCGAACTCCGGCGGTTGCTCGAGTGGGGGGGTGTCCCGATCTCGGCCGTGGGCGGCATCGCCGTGGGGTTGGGACCTGGCTTGTTCACGGGGATGCGGGTGGGCGTTGCCGCAGCGAAGGCCCTGGCGCAGGGACTGGGGGTGCCGATCGTCGGCCTTGCTTCGCTGGACCTCGTCGCCTTTTCGGTCCGGTACTGCCGGCGGCTCATCTGCGCGGCCGTCGACGCCAAGCGCAAGGAGCTCTTCTTCGCGTTCTACCGGCCGGTGCCCGGCGGGGTGACGCGGGTGACCGAGTTCGAAGCCGGCCCCGCCACCCGACTCACGGCTGAGCTCATAGGAAGTCGGATGCGGAGATCGCCTGGGACAAGCGTCGACGAACCGATTGAGCTGGAGATTTCCCGCATGCGCCGCCGCCACATCAAGGGCGTCATGGCCATCGAGCGGCGTGTCTATCCGCGTCCTTGGAGTCCCAATCTCTTCCTGTCGGAGATGAGCGAGCTCCGGAACCGGGCGTACTTCGTCGCTCGGGTTGGCAGGGAGGTCGTCGGATACGCCGGCATGATGTGCTACGGGGATGAGGCCCACGTGACGACGATCGCAGTCCATCCGGCCCACCATCGACGCAAGATCGGAACGCGCCTCATGTACGAGCTGATGCAGGAGTCGCTGCGGTTGGGCGCCCGAGCCGTATCGCTCGAAGTGAGGTGGACGAATCACGGGGCCCAGGAGCTCTACGGGAAGTTCGGGTTCCGGCCGGTCGGACGAAGGAAGAACTACTACCAGGAGAGCAACGAGGACGCCCTGGTGATGTGGGTCGACGAGATCCGCTCCAGGGCGTATCGGGACCAGCTCGAGTCCGTCATCAGCCAGGTGCCCGACGGGGTCCGCCCCCGCTAGCGGGTTCCCTCGTGCGGATCCTCGGGATCGAGACCTCGTGTGACGAAACGGCCGTGGCCGTGGTCGAGGACGGCCGCGAGGTGCGGGCCAATCTGATCTCGAGTCAAGCACACCTGCACGAGCGGTTCGGGGGGGTGGTTCCCGAGGTTGCCTCTCGGGCCCATCTGGAGAACCTCAACCCTCTGATCGACCTTGCGCTCATGGAGGCAGGGATAGCTCTCCAGGATCTTGATGCGGTGGCCGTGACCATCGGCCCCGGACTGATCGGGGCCCTCCTTGTGGGGGTCGCCGGCGCGAAGGCACTCGCCCTCTCCCTGGGCGTTCCGCTGATCGGGGTGAACCACCTGGAGGGCCATATCTTTGCGAACGTCTTGGACCATGGACCGATCGACGAGCCGTTCGTCTGTTTCCTGGTCTCGGGCGGCCACACGATGCTGGTTCACGTTCCCGCACCGTTCACCTACGAGCTCCTGGGCCAGACGCTTGATGATGCAGCGGGTGAAGCGTTCGACAAGGTGGCCCGCTTCATTGGCCTGGGCTTTCCGGGCGGCCCCGAGCTGGATCGCCTGGCCCAGCGGGGAGATTCGGGTGCCATCAGGTTCCCTCGGGCCGCGACCGAGCGTGGCTACGACTTCTCGCTCTCGGGGCTGAAGACCGCTGTCGTCCGCTACGTCAAGTCCGAGCGCGCGATGGGGCGAGAGCCCCCGCACGAGGACGTCGCCGCGTCCTTTCAGGAGGCGGTGGTTGAGGTCCAGGTGGCCAAGACCGTTGCAGCCGTGCGCGACAAGGGTGTGCGGACCATCGTTCTGGGAGGGGGTGTCGTGGCGAATACCCGCCTGCGAGCCCTCATGGCTGAACGGGCCGCCGAGGAAGGGGTTCGCTTGCTCATTCCGTCACCTGAGCTATGCACCGACAACGGCGCGATGATCGCCAGCGCTGGCTTCTACCGCCTGGAGCGTGGGGAGCAGTCCGGTCTGGACATCGGGGCATTCCCGAGTCTACCTCTGGCCTGAACCGACATCGAGAAAGAAGAGTGCCTCTCCGCGCCGAGCCAATGCTCGGCACGGAGAGGCCGCGGGCAAGATCACATCATGCCCATCGCCCGGCCACAGTTCGTGGAGGCGTAGATACAACTCTGCACGAGCCCGGCTTGCTCGTTCGCCTGCCACGCGCTGAACATGTCCGCGTGCAACGTGTAGGCTGGCCCGCTCGTCAACCGGGCCCTCTTCCCGTTGTGAACGCCGTTGAACCGCAGGTCCATGAAGACCTTCGGCAGGGCCACCGGATACCCCATCGGGCACGCGCCGGAGGCAAGGGTGTAGGCCATGTGCGACTGGTGATCGGCCGAGTCCAGGTTCTGCCCGTCCCAGCAAGATGGGAAGCGGATCTTTTCCGTCACGTCCTTCTTCTTGCAGTCGACCGGCATCGACCGGGGTCGGTCGAACTGGCAAGACCAGGAGACCACGGCCGTCGACTGGGGCCGGGTCGCGTGGGAGTTGCCCGCGATGATTCGAAGCCCCTGGGGGAACGGCTGGATGTCCGAGTAGGGGGTCGTCTCGGCGCGATAGTAGACGATCATTTCAGCAGCCCGGTGGGCGACGCCCCTGTAGATGAGCTCGGGGACCCAGTACCCGGATTCGTCGAACGGGTCCGAGCACGTGGTCTGCCCAGCGAGCAGTGAGTCCGTCGTGGATGATCCGTCGGTTCCCGTGTTCCCGTAGAAGTCGTGCATGTGGGCCGCCATGCCTGACATGCCCAGCATGACGATCGGGTCGTCCTGGGCGCGGTGGCTGAAGGTGCACACCACGTGCCAGCCGATGCCGCTTCCCACGGTCGCTTGCGCCGGCACGGCGTTGGCCACGATGGAGGCAAGGATCGCCAGAGCGAGGGCGAACGGGAGACGACGGCCGGCGGCCCGCTTTCGCACTGCTCCCTCCTTCAACAACGCGGCGGAAGCGGGCGGTGCCTCCGTATCCGTTCCTGCGCGGCTTCAGGTCGTGTGACCCGGCGGGTTGCGTCCAAAGGCCAACCGCGTGGGGATTTCCATTCCCTTCATCGGACGGGCGGTGTGCGCCCTTTAGAACAGGCCGCTTGCGGGCGGCGCCACCCCGACGGGAGGGGGAAAATCCGCGAAACCCCTTGCGAATTCGCCGGAGTCCGTGCCAGGATGGCCGACTGTCCGCGCGGTGGTGTCCTGCCACCCACCGACCGAAGGAGGAGGATGTCCTTGAGGAAACACGCCTCAGTCATGCTGGGGGCCGCCATCGTCTCCCTGAGCCTGATCACGGCTCTGGCGCCTGGATCGGCTTCCGCCACCGCCAAGCCGGCGAAGTTCGACGGCCTCGCATACTTCCGCCAGCACGGATACCTTCCGATCCACGGGCTCGCGACCCTTCAGCGGGCCAAGGCCTACGCCGCGTCGCTCGTGGCAAACCATCAGCTCTCGGCGCCTGCCGCCGGAACGACGGGCGTCGCACCCACCATCGGGGCGAACTGGTCCGGGGTCACCAACCTCTTCGTGACACCACCCGACGCCAACGGCGCGGTGGGACCGAGCAGCTACGTCGAGATCATCAACCAGAATATCGCCATCTACACGCGCACCGGCAGCCTGGTTACCAGCGCAACGCTCGGCAGGCTGACCGGGCACAACACGTTCAACGAGAGCGACCCGATGGTGCTGTGGGACCCGGACACACAGCGCTTCTACTACAACGTCTTGGACGTGAGCCAGGCCACGATGCAATGGGGCTTCAGCAAGGACAGCAACCCGACGGCCATCCCGACGAGCTTCTGCAACTACAGCCAGAGCTTCGGGTACCTCTCCTCGAACCTCCCCGACTACCCCAAGCTGGGACAGACGAAGAACTTCCTCATGATCGGGGTGAACTTCTACCCAACCTTCAGCAACCTGCACGCCACCGAGTCCGACCTGCTCTGGATCAGCAAGCCCCAGGGCCAGAGCCCGGTCACCACGTGCCCGGCGGCGAGCACGTTCAAGTCCGGGAAGTTCGCGAACCTGAGGAACCAGGACGGAACGCAGGCCTTCACCCCGGTTCCGGCGATCCAGACCGACCCATCGAAGAACGGGTTCGTCATTACGATGTCGGACATCGAGTGCCCGGACATCTGCGGTACCGGAACCAAGATCACGGTGCACGCGATCCGGCCGAGCCCGACGGACCCGACGGTGCCGCAGCTGCTCACGACCGGCAAGTCCATCACGGTGACCGGGTACACGTCTCCGCCGGACGCGCCGATGAAGGGCACCACGAAGCTCCTCGACACGCTCGACGGCCGCCTGACTCATGCCGTGTCCGGGAAAGACCCGAGCCAGGGCGGCAAGCTGGCCGTCTGGGTTTCGCACACGGTCACCGGCGGCGCCGGGAGCCAGGTCAACTGGTACGAGATCAACCCACTGCCGGTGAACACCCCCACGCTGCTCCAATCGGGTACCGTCAGCGATGCATCGCTGTACGTGTTCAACGGGGGCATCTCCAGCGACAGAGCGGTCGTCGCCGCGGGGACCGGCTCTCATGGCGACTCGATGATCCTCGGCTTCAGCACCTCGTCCTCGACTGCGTTTCCGGCGATCCAGATGGTCTCCAAGATCGGCGCCGGGGCGCAATCAGCGTTCGTTCTGGTCAAGCAGTCGACGACGTTCGAGAACGACTTCAGCTGCTCGCCGACCTGTCGGTGGGGCGACTACTCGGGAGCGACGCCGGACCCAACGGCGAGCCCGGCGTCGGCTCACGGAGAGGTCTGGCTGACCAACGAGTGGGCCACTGGAACCCCGGTCCAGACGTTCAACTGGGAGGCGCTGCCGTAACGACAGGGCCAACCTCTGGCTAGCCAGAACGATGGGGCCGGCCCTCTGGGCCGGCCCTCATCGCGTAGTGGCCCGCCCGGGCTCGATTGACTCATTGGCGCCCAGGTGGCTAGACTGTTAGCACTCTGCAGGCAAGATGGCTAAGCGGGTCGCAGCCAGTCAAGGAGGAAGGAATGGCCGAGAAGAAGAAGTTCAGCTTGCAGCCACTGGAGGACCGGATCGTGGTCAAGCCCACCGAGGAGGAGGAGATGACCGCCTCGGGTCTGGTCATTCCCGACACGGCCAAAGAGCGCCCCCAGGAGGGCGAGGTCATCGCGGTGGGCCCGGGCCGGTTCAACGAGGCCGGGAGCGAGCGCGTGCCCATGGACGTGAAGCCCGGCGACAAGGTCATCTACTCGAAGTACGGCGGCACCGAGGTCAAGATCGACGGCGTGGAGTACTTGATCCTCTCCGCCCGCGACGTCCTCGCCATCCGCGGCTAACCAGGAAGGATCCCTTCATGCCAGCCAAAGTACTGAAGTACGACGAGGAGGCCCGCAGAGCCTTGGAGGCCGGCGTCGACAAGCTCGCCGACGCCGTCTCGATCACGCTCGGACCGAAAGGGCGCAACGTTGTTCTGGACAAGAAATGGGGCGCCCCCACCATCACCAACGACGGGGTGACCATCGCCAAGGAGATCGAGCTGGAGGACCCTTGGGAGAACATGGGGGCTCAGCTCGCCAAGGAGGTCGCCACTAAGACCAACGACGTGGCCGGGGACGGCACCACGACGGCCACCGTGCTGGCCCGGGCGATGGTCCACCTGGGCATGCGCAACGTGGCGGCCGGGGCGAACCCCATGGCGCTCAAGCGGGGAATCGAGAAAGCTGTCGGCGCCGTCGTCGAGCACCTGCAGAAGCAGGCACGCGACGTCGAGGGGAAGGACGAGATCGCCCACGTGGCGGCACTGTCCGCGGCCGACCGGGCCATCGGCGATCACATCGCCGAGGCGTTCGAGAAAGTCGGGAAGGACGGCGTGATCCAGGTCGAGGAGTCCCAGACCTTCGGGATCGAGCTCGAGTTCGTCGAGGGGATGCAGTTCGACAAGGGCTACATCTCGCCCTACTTCATCACCGACGCAGATCGAATGGAGACGGTCTACGAGGACCCTTACATCCTGCTGGTCGGCAAGAAGATCTCCAGCGTTCAGGATCTTCTTCCGGTGCTGGAGAAGGTGGTCCAGGCGGGGAAGCCGCTCCTGATCATCGCCGAGGACGTTGAGGGCGAGGCGCTCGCCACGCTCGTGGTGAACAAGATCCGGGGGACGTTCCAGTCCGTCGCGGTCAAGGCGCCCGGGTTCGGGGACCGCCGCAAGGCGATGCTCCAGGACATGGCCATCCTCACGGGGGGCCAGGTCATCTCGGAAGAGATCGGCGTGAAGGTCGAAAACGTCGCCCTGGACATGTTGGGGCGGGCCCGGAAGATCGTGGCGACGAAGGACGACACCACGATCGTCGAGGGGCAGGGCTCCGAAGAGGACATCAAGGGCCGGATCAGCCAGATCAAGGCAGAGATCGAGCGAACCGACTCGGACTGGGACCGGGAGAAGCTCCAGGAGCGTCTCGCCAAGCTCTCCGGGGGCGTGGCCCTGATCAAGGTCGGAGCGGCCACCGAGGTCGAGCTCAAGGAGAAGAAGCACCGTATCGAGGACGCGGTGTCGGCGACCCGCGCGGCCATCGAGGAAGGCATCGTCCCCGGTGGGGGTGTGGCGCTGATCCGCGCCGAGGAGGCCGTCGACATCGACGCATTGGGCCTGTCCGGCGACGAGGCCACTGGTGCCCTGATCGTGCGCCGAGGGCTGCAGGAGCCCGCCAAGCTGATCGCCGACAACGCCGGATACCAGGGCGCCGTCGTGGTGGAGCGGATCCGCACCGAGTCCGGCTCGCAGGGGTTCAACGCCGCTACGGGCGAGTGGGTGGACATCATGAAGGCGGGGATCATGGACCCGGCCAAGGTGACCCGTTCCGCCCTGCAGAACGCGGCCTCCATCGCAGCGCTGGTTCTCACCACCGAGAGCGCGATCGTGGAGAAGCCCGAGGAGGAGGAGCCGGCGGCGGCCGGCGGCCACGGGCACATGCACTAGGCACACACCGCTTCGAGAGACGGACGCGGGGGCCGGGAGCGATCCCGGCCCTCTCGCCTACTGCGGGTTCGGCTGCTCCTGCGAGGCGGCGAACAAGCCATACAGAAGGCTGAGAGCGAAGAGCACGGTCACTCCGGAGAGGGTCCACCACAGGACCGGCCCCTGGTGCGGTCCCAGGGCGAATGCGGTGTTCAGCACGACGACGGCGGCCATTCCGGTGGTGACCAGGGCGAACGCCCAGGACCACCACCAGAGCTCCTCGATCCGATGGGCGACCAGGACCATCAGCATTGACAGTCCGATCGCCTGGAGCCCGACCAGTCGCTGCCACGCGAACTCCTGATAGGCGGGCTGATTGAACACCGTCACCAAGACGAACTCCGGCGCCACGGCGAGGCTCAGTCCGGCGAAGGCCCACACGCCGGCCTGGAGGTAGAGGGCTCGGCGGAGGGTCCGCATGCTCCGGTACAATACCCTGGCTTGTTCGGAGCGCGGCGCCGCCCTCGGCCCGCGCTCTTGTGTGAAAGGGACGAGATGACGCAGGGCCCGCGGGTAGCGGTGATCGGACTGGATTGCGGCACGCCGCAGCTGCTGTTCGACCAGCTCGCCGACGAAGTCCCGAACATCAACGCGCTCATGCAACGGGGGATGCACGGCGACCTGGCCAGCATCACGCCCCCCATCACCATCCCCGCCTGGGCCTGCTCGATGACCGGCAAGTCTCCCGGCCGGCTCGGCATCTACGGGATGCGCAACCGGAAGGACACGAGCTACGGGGGGCTCACCTTGGCCACGAGCCTCTCGGTGAAGGAGCCCGCGGTCTGGGACCTGCTGGGGGAACGAGGCTTGAAATCGCTCCTGATCGGCGTCCCACCGGGCTACCCGATCCGGCCCCTGGAGGGCTGGCGCGTGTCGTGTTTCCTCACGCCGCCCTCGGCCGAGACGTGGACCCATCCCGCCGAGCTCCAGGCGGAGGTCGGCGAAGAGCTCGGCGGCGAACCCTACATCTTCGACATCCCGAACTTCCGCGAGCAGGGCGAGGATGTCGTCCTGGACCGGGTGTTCCGCATGACCGAGCGCCGGTTCCGGGTGGCTCGCCGGCTCGTGAGGGACAAGCCCTGGGACTTCTTCATGATGGTCGAGATGGGGCCCGACCGCCTGCATCACGTCTTCTGGCAACACGTCGACCCGAAGCATCCGAAGTATGTGGCGGGCAACCGGTTCGAGTCCTCGTTCCGCGACTACTACCGCGCCCTGGACCGCGAGGTCGGCGCGCTCCTGGAGGCGCTTCCTGATGACGCGGTCGTCGTCCTCATGTCCGACCACGGTGCGCGGCGGATGGACGGCGGGGTGTGCTTCAACGAATGGCTCCACCGTCAGGGGTACCTCGCGTTCACGGACGAGGTGGAGAAGCCCACCGCGATCGGCCGGGCCCCGATCGACTGGGCCCGGACCGTCGCTTGGGGAGACGGCGGCTACTACGGGAGGCTGTTCCTGAACGTGAAGGGCCGTGAGCCCTTGGGGGTGGTCGAGCCGACTGCCTATGAGGACGTTCGTGACGAGTTGATCGAACGGCTCGAAGCGATGCCCGGCCCCAATGGCGAC
>WNGN01002326.1_pt1 | contig 15650 bp, 13 predicted proteins | sample 5400561 | NCBI WGS metagenome assembly WNGN01 (sample SAMN13153379, study PRJNA577476) | soil metagenome | isolation source: 115 cm soil or saprolite under Garry oak tree replicate 2 | place: USA:California | collected 2016-06-15
ACAACATCGCCCAGGTCACTCCAATCGTGTTTGCAGCGACGACTAACTGGAACATCTACACTGGCAAGTGGGGTTTGACTCCTACTCCAGACCACCTCTTCGGCTTGTACTACAGCCAGATTGGCAGTGCTTGTGGAGGGAAGAAGATCAGCCTCCCCAACAACTACGGTGCCTGGTGTGATCCTGCGTATGATACTCAGACATTCGCAGGCGAGTTCCCACCGCTCACCGGAACCTGTGCTACTGCACCAAACCTATTCCAGTGCTTCTTCCAGGGCTCAGCAAGTCTCGGTGCTACGAGAGGCATGACCACGGCCATGGCCAACGACAAGGGCCAGTTCTCAGCCCTCAACGGCTGGAACGGCCAGCGCGCTGGTAACGGACTTGGAGGCAGCCTCACATCGATTCTAGGCCAGGGCTTCGTAGGCGGAACAGGGTTCATGCTGAACATGCGTCCAGTGCCAGGGTCCCAGACCCTGTGCAACAAGGACGTTAACGGCAAGCCAATACCCGAAAGCCCACCGGGCTGCACCGCGAACTCTCTCTACTTACCCGGCGGAGGTAATCCGAACCTCATCCGGCGAAGCATGGCACAAGCCACACTGCACGAGTCGCCCTATCACGCCACAACCGCATGGGAGATTGAACCACTCCTCCAGATCTTCGACAGCATGCTGATCCTCAATCCGAACACGGGAGGACCCAGCGAGCAGGTCATCGACTGGATGACCACAGCCCACTCGTCCTGCACCGGTGGATCGCCTAGATGCTCTTCCCCGGTCGGTACGACCCTTCAAACATGGAACCTGCGCAACGACATCTTCTTCCACGATGGCGTACCAGTAACAGCTGACGACATCTGCTTCAGCATACTCTCGCAGAGAGACGTACCATCCGCAAACAGCTTTGCCAGCGTATCAGCTGTACGAGACTGTTCTCACCCAGACCAGAAGACTGTGCTAGTGACCCTAACCGGTCAGAGCCCATTCTTCGAACTAAACATCGGTGCACTATTCATCCTGCCAGCACACCTCTGGGGATCAGTGGCCAGTTGGCCTACAGGTCCCTACGACAGCGCGCACGAGCCCGCAGTCACCACATTAGCCAGCTCTACCGCGTCGACACTAAGCTTCGACCCTGTAGCAGCCGGAATAATGGTGGGCAGCGGACCTTGGATCTGCAACTTCTCCGCAGGCGTTTCAACAATCGCAGGACAGGCTTCGTGTACTCAGAACGCTAACGGCAGCGCTGGAGGCCAAGCTCTCGCACCCGGCGGAAGAATCCTCCTTGACCGCAACGTCGCGTACATGAGATGCTGCGACAACCTTCAGGCATCGGAGAACGGCGGCATAAGCACAAACCTTCAGACGGTTTCATGGGCAGACGTGAACAAGTCGGGCAGAATTGACCAGCTAGACGTTTCTGACGCGGCAATCTGTTTCGGACAAGGCGCGGCATCGATAACCAACCCACTGTGCACACAGGACAGAGTGTCCTACTGGGCTCATCCGCTCTACAGCTCTTGGGCTAGTGGGGCCGCAGGCACAGTTCCTGGAACAGTTGACATCGGTGACATCGCCACTCTATCGAGTCTCTGGCAGCACGGACTATTGTCGCCGTACTTGGGCACTCAGACTGGCCCGTTCACCGCGTCCGCTTTCACTGGACCCAACGGGGTACTCGGCGGCTTAGACCCGGCGACTGATCCATACGTTGTCTACGGTGCAGGGACTGGTCCGTACCCCGGACCATACAATACAGTTGCAGGTGTACCTATCGGCTACTTCCAAGGATGTAGCCGCGTGTTGGGCACCACCAACCAAGTCCAGTGTTCAGTTGACTCCAGCCCGATCGGCGCCATGACAGCTTCCGCTACATTCAATGGAATTACAGCCGCTCCAACGGCAGGCACCGGCAACTTTGCGGGTAAGACATTGTACACTTTCACAGGCACCTTCCCAACAGGCGACTACGCGTTCAGCATCGTGTCCTACTCGACAACAATACACATCGTATAACCTGACCATTAGAGTAAAACTCCCCTTTTCCTTTTTCTTCTAATCAACTACCGCAGGTAACGAGCTCGCTGCTCCGAGCTCCGATCTGGAATCCAAATTGTTCTCTTAGCTAGAAAGACGTCAATGCAGAAAGGTGCGTCCCTTGTCATTGTATTCTGGTGTAGACTTTTAGATGCCGCAAAGCTAAAATGGGCAAGATAGAGGCTTCTACATTGATCGTGTCTTGGGTCTCCGCGGATATATTCTAAAGCGACTTTTAAACACCCTCGTCCTAATACTCTTCGTCATTACTCTCAACTTCATAATTTTCGAGTTGATGCCTGGAGTGCAGGGTGCCATTACGAACCTTGCAGCCAATCCTCGGGCCTTCGAGAACCAAGGAGAAGTGCAAAAGCTGGAGAAGCTCTACGGGCTATGCCAGGGTTTCACGGCAGGCGGCGACTGCATCCCCACCTCCGTCTGGACCCGTTTCACCACGTACTTCGTCAACATGCTGACGTTTCAGTTCGGCGACTCCTTCCAGACAAACCAGCCTGTACTGCATGACATGATCACCACAGGGAAGCTGGAGAACACCCTATTGCTCCTCGGCACAGCAACTACTCTCTCCCTACTCATAGGGACGCTTTTGGGCGTGGTTGTCGCGTCAAAGCGAGGGTCTGTTTTTGACAGCGGTTGGGTCACGACATCCCTCGTCACCTTCTCTCTACCCACTTTCTGGATGGGTCTAGTGTTCATTCTCGTCTTTGCCCAGACACTGAAGTGGTTCCCGCCGGGAGATGTGACACCTGCCAACTGGATACAGGGTCTTCCTCCGCTGCCTCTGCAGATCCTCGGGAGACTTCAGCATCTCTTCCTTCCAGCTCTGACCCTGACCCTTTTCTTCTACGGCGGCCACCTCCTCCTGACAAGGGCCACGATGCTGGAAGCCCTAAGTGAAGACTACATAACTACAGCTAGAGCCAAAGGTGTTCCCGAAAGGAGCGTCCTGTTCAAACACGCGCTGAAAAATGCTGCGCTCCCCCTCGAGACGGTATTCAACTGGGACGGACTCGGCTTGTGGATATGGCAGTCCATAGGGTTCAAGGACTTCCCAGTCATGCAGGCCATCTTCTACATAGTCGCTCTCGCCGTCATCGCAGCGAACTTCATATCTGACCTGGTGTACGGGATCCTCGATCCTCGCATAAAATACCAATAGGCACTGCAGAAGTAGAGATACATGTCCAAGGCGAAACGGGTTCCTTTCAGGATAATCAGATTCAAGAGGTTTCTAGTACAGCTTCTGAAGAATAAAATGTCCTTCATCGGCGTCGCCGTTCTAGCCATATTCATAAGCATCGCGGTCCTCGCTCCCGTGATCACCCCGTACGATCCCCAAGGAACCGTAGTGGGAGGCAGATTGGTAGCACCCGTATGGTACCCCTCTTTAACCGGGGACAATCGATACAGCCTCAACACCCAATTTTCAAACCTTCAAGTCGTGGGCGACACGGGCGCCCAAACTACAATCACCAGCCAGACCGCCAACTCTGTCAACTTCACTGTTACCACACAAGGAAACGGCGGAGTGGTAACGGTGACAAAGACTCTCAACTATCAATTCAACGGGCCGCCCTCAACCTTCCAGGGGAGCTTTGTTCTAATCCCTTCGGGGCTTCAGTCTCCGGGAACAGCGGTAACGGTTTTCCTCCAGAGGCAAGGGGTACCTAGCTGGACTCTCTGGAAGCAGACAGATCTCTCATCGATTCAATATAGCCCGCCTTCTCCCTTCACCCCCGACGATGCAGATCTCAAGGCCCAGCTTGGCACATCGAGCACATCTTTCGACTCGTCACAGGTGATATTCTCCCAGAAGACAGTTTACACCTATGGCATGCAGATTGTCCTACCATCAGGAATCACCCAAGCCTCGTTCTCCGTCAACACCTTCCAGTTTCTGATCTACGGGAGTGTATGGGGATTTCTCGGAACCGATCTGAACGGTCACGATGTCTTTTCTCAGTTCATCTACGGCGCCCGCGTATCGCTCATCGTCGGGCTCGTAGCAACTTTCATCGGAATAGGCGTTGGACTGATGGTCGGGCTTGTAGCCGGTTACCTTGGCCGAGCAGTGGATGAGGTCCTGATGAGATTCACCGACATGATGCTTGTGCTCCCCGCACTTCCTCTTCTAATCGTTCTCGTCGCCGTCCTCGGCCCCTCGCTCCTCAACATTATCCTGGTTCTCGGATTCTTGGGCTGGATGGGCTTCGCCAGGGTCATCCGGTCTCAGGTTCTCAGTTTGCGTGAGAGGCCGTTCATCGAGGCTGCAAAGGCGTCAGGGGCAGGAACGGGATATATCACGGTGAAGCACATCTTCCCCAACATAGTCTCCTTGACCTACGTTAACCTCGCGCTCTCAGTCCCCGCTGCCATTGTTGGCGAGGCAGCGCTCAGCTTTCTCGGCCTGGGGCCACAGACTGTGATAACTTGGGGGCGCATGCTTGAGCAAGCGCATGAAGCGGGCACAGCTCTGAACTGGTGGTGGATCGTCCCACCTGGCATAGGCATTGCTGTTCTCTCCCTCTCCTTCATCCTCATAGGCTACGCACTGGATGAGATGTTCAACCCTAAGCTGCGAAGGCGCCGATAGCCTAGACTGGCAGAGAATTTTTCAAGCCTAGATCGGAGAGTATTGCCCAAAGCTTATCTGAAACGCAATTCTTGTCACAAGTCGAAGAACCAGCAGGGGATTTTGGCGTGGCAGTCTTACAACTGGACCGGCTCACTACGAACTACTCCACAGTCAGGGGATGGGTGAGAGCTGCAGAGAATGTGAGCTTTGAGATCGAGAAGGGTGAAGCCCTCGGGCTGGTCGGAGAGTCGGGATGCGGCAAGACGACTGTCGCTATGTCTATCTTGAGAATCCTGCCTCCGGGAGGAAAGATCAGAGGTGGTAAGATCCTGTTTGATGGTAAAGATCTGGTTCCGCTCAGCAACGCTGAGATGAGGAAAGTAAGATGGAAAGGAATATCGATCGTCTTCCAAGGCTCGATGAACGCTTTGAACCCAGTCTTCAAAGTCGGCGATCAGATTGTAGAAGCAATCAGGCTCCACGAGTCCGCGGTGTCGAAGGCTGACGCAATGAGGAGAGCCAGGGCCCTCCTAGAGATGGTTGGTGTCGACCCGTCTAGGGTCAACAATTACCCACACGAGTTCAGCGGCGGCATGAGGCAGAGAGCGCTGATCGCCATGGCATTGGCCGTTAACCCGAAAGTACTAGTCGCGGATGAACCTGGAACCGCCCTTGATGTAATTGTGCAAGCCCAGGTCTTGCAGTTGATGAGAGATCTCAAAGATAAGCTAGGTCTGTCGATGCTTATGATCAGTCACGACCTTTCAATTGTAGCTGAGGTTTGCGAAAAAGTCGCAATAATGTACGCCGGTCGCATAGTAGAGTACGGTAGCACCGATGCAATTTTTAACGAACCGCTTCACCCTTACACCCAAGGGCTCATCGGAGCCTTCCCCACAATAAGCGAAGAACGGAAGAAGCTCATCTCGATTCCAGGCCAACCTCCAGATCTCCTCAACCCTCCCAAAGGCTGTCGCTTCAACCCTCGATGTCCCTACGCCATGGACATCTGCAGAAATACCGATCCAGAGTTGAAGAAGGCGGGATCAGGAGATCACCTTGTCTCCTGCTTCCTGTACTAGGTAAAATTGAAGGGCACTAATCTTGCATGATGACGCGATAGTCGAGGTCGAAGGGCTGAAGAAGCACTTCCCCATAAAACGAGGCTTCCTCAACACCGTCTTTTCCAAAGAAGATATCGTCGTCAGAGCAGTGGATGGAATCAGCCTGTTCGTGAAGAAGGGGGAAGTCTTGGGTCTAGTTGGTGAGAGCGGAAGCGGAAAGACCACCACTGGAAGGCTAATTCTCCGTCTCGCAGACCCTACTGAAGGAACAATCCGCTACAAAGGCAAGGACATTTCCAAACTATCATCCAAGGAGCTGAAACCTCTGAGGAAGGAGATGCAGATCGTCTTCCAAGACCCCTTCGAATCCCTAGATCCACGAATGCTCATCAAGGACATAGTCGCTGAACCAGTTCGAATCCAGAAGATCGCCAAGAGCGAAGAAGAAGTCGAAGAGAGGACAAAACAAATCCTGCGAGAGGTCGAGCTAGTGCCTCCGGACGAGTACATGTATAGATATCCCCACGAGCTCAGTGGAGGACAAAGGCAGAGGGTAGCGGTTGCCCGAGCCTTCATTCTGGATCCAGAATTCATAGTCGCCGATGAACCGGTCTCTATGCTGGATGTTTCCATAAGAGCTGAGATTCTCAACCTCATGCTTGCTCTGGTCCAGAAGAGAGGAGCATCCTTCCTCTACATAACCCACGACCTTGCCCTCGCCCGTCACATATGTGATCGAATAGTCGTCATGTATCTAGGTAAGATAGTCGAGTTCGGAGAGACGAGTACCATCATTAGGCAGCCGCTCCATCCGTACACGCAGGCCCTCATCGCAGCAGTTCCAATGCCCGACCCTGCTGCAAGGAGGACAAAGGCTGTAATCAGCGGGGAGATTCCCAGCCCGATCGACCCGCCTCCGGGCTGTAGGTTCCACACTCGTTGTCCTTATGCTCACACGAGATGCACGCTGGACGACCCCCCTCTCATCGAGGTTGAAAAGGACCACTGGGTCGCATGTCACCTAGTCGACATTCCTCAGGCAGGTTAGTCTGTGGTCTTAGGACTGGCATAGTTTAGCTCACAGCCATTCCCTGCCAAGGTAGGAAGTCGACAGAAAATCAATAACTTTTCGTGGCTCTAGGCACAAATCGGGGTTTCCGGAGCCTGCTGTCCGATTACGATTATCCAACTCTTCCCGTTGTCCAACGGCATCCCCCACTGTGTGCAGTATACGTTGTTGTTATTCGTTATCCAAGGAACTGGACCATTGCGGGGACTGCAGTAAGTGCCAGGTCCATAACCGACACAGGTGTTGTTTATAAACTGTCCCCATATGTCAAAAAAGTTTCCCAACAGCCAAGGGTGTGCAGCAACGGACTGGATATAGATTGTCCCGCTTGTATCCCTGGTACCCATCGGTGCATACCCGTTCCGCCCGTAGAGGTCCCAAGTATGGTTGAACCACAGCCCTCCCGGGACGCCGATATTCCCCGGTATGGAGACATTCTGATTGGTTAAAGCGTCTAATATCGAAAGGTGTACTCTCCAGTCCTCCGCTAGCGGTATGTAGCTTGAGTCGGCCCAGTATGCGTACACAAACCCTCCGATGATTAGTAGAATTACAGTGGCGACTATTGCTACTTTGTATTCTCGCCTTAACAGCGAAGGCCGCTTACCGAAGGAACCTCTCACGAGACTCCCGCGAGTTCTTAACTGGGTTCGTCTCCTTTAAGAGCATCGTTTGCGCCCTATCCTGAGGCCTTCAAAGTGAGCCGGCAATTGCGCGGAATCTTCGCCCTGGTCGCGATCATTCTCATTTTGGCAGCCGGCGTCTATCCGATGGCTAAGGCATCGAACGCAGGGCCTCAGTACTCGATCGGTGTAGAGGACACGTCTGTCTCCGTCTCAATTACGTTGAACATTCTCCAGAATCTTACTGCATTTGAAAATTCCTTCAGCCTCCCACAGTTTCGCGGCGTCCTGGTTGGAGCGAACGCAAGTGACGTATCGCAAACCGTTCAGAGTGCGCTGCAACAAGAAAACCCCCAGGCCCGAGTCAGTAACTTTAGGCTGGACGCATCATCCACCGCATGGTCCGCCGCGGCCGGCCACCAGTGGTTCAACATCTCCATGAGCATGAACGTTTCGGGCGTCGAAACCAATACTAATGGGGTTTCCCACATCGACTTATCTTGGAAATCTTTTGCTATCTCTACGAGCGTCCAAGTGGGTGCAGTCGAAGTGAACAATGTCGGACAAGCTTTTCTTGCTAGCGCCGCCAGCGACCTTGCTCAGCAGGCAAGCTCAACCGGCTCGTTTTCCCAGTTATTCTTCCAAGTCAATGGGAAAGAGGCTAGCCGCTTTCAATTTCCAAGTGCCGTCAACAGTTGGTCCACCCTGAACTTCTCTAGTCTCGCACCTCCAATTGCGAGTTGGCACCTAACGTACACACCACTCGCATCCTCAAACGCCTGGTCATTGAACGCGGCACAGGGACTCGGGGTAGCGGTCGTGGTTCTCATAACAGAAGCGGGGCAGCAACAAAGCAGAGCTGTCTACGGATTACTGTACGATCTAAGCTCCACGGTCACCACCCCTCGGGGGTCGGCGGTCAACGGTGATGTTGTGACACTGAGCGGGAGTGGTATTCCGGAGGTCGCGATGGCAGGTGTGATAGTCTCCACTCTCGGACTCTGGTCATGTACCTTCGTCTACGAAAGGCGTTTCTTGGGGAGGAATCCAAACAAAAGGTCCTCGCGGAAGAGTTCAAAGTAGATTAGCCCCGTCAAGATTCGCCGCAGCACTCTCGAATGCCGGAGAACTTTGGGAGAGGATGGCCAGCTTCCATGGAAGAGTTCGACTCATGCCCAATACTCAGTCTGGGTCTTTCCCAGCAAATTGGAAGTGTAATTATCGACCCGGCTCATATAGAGGCTTTTTCTATCGGGAATGGGTTTCAGAACAGTTGGACTGTGTCGTGAGGACACGGAATGAGATCTTCATCGGAAGAAATTTTATCATTGGATTTTCGAACTACGCGCTCGTTCGCGCGAGGTCCACCTTGGTTACCGGTTAGCTTGTTATCTCTGCTCTAGGCTTTGCTCAGGGAAGAAGGTCTCTGACCTCAACGCTCGAGAGGTTTCTACGTGGACTCCGGATTCTCTTATTGAAGATCTCATGAGCAGAAATACTTGCCATCATTTCAGCAAATCCAAATCGGCGGACCGTTGACTCAGCTAGGTGCACGCTTGAAAACATAGGCTGGAGCCTCAAGATCATTTTCGCCCCCAACAGTACAAGTCAGATCGTTTCAAGCGGTTGCTGACGGCGACTGCACATTCAAAAGCCTATTTCTGAACATAGGTCACCCTTCGCAATCAGCAACATCACAAACCGCTCCGGTTTCTTTAGGCGTTTTTTCCAGGTTCTTGAGTGGTATCCGAATTTTTTTGACGCGGTGGGGTCAGATTTTCTTGGAATGTACCATTCAATGTGCATTTGTGGTGCGGGGGGTGGGATTCGAACCCACGAAGGCCTTCGCCACAGGGTCCTAAGCCCAAGGCGGGCCCGTTCCCACGAGCTCACTGCCCATTTGACCTGGCTATGGTACCCCCGCGTCCGTTGTGGTGCTCCGGGCGGGAGTTTCCGCAGCCCAAGCCGCTTTTGAACCCGCGATCAACGGCTTAAGAGATATTCTGTCTTCTCTGCCGCTTGCCCAGTTGAGGCTCGATTGGCCACCTATATCCTAGGCTAAGGCCGCTATGCTAAACCGGGCTACACCACCGGAGCATCGTCCGCCCTTCTATGTCACAGTCTTTTACCTTTTTGTTGGATCACCCGGGTTTGCTTTTACGCCGGACTTGAGTTTTCCCAGAGAAATTCGAAGTAGCTCTTCCCGAACTTAACGAGACCCACGTGTTCTGAGGAAATGGCAAGGGTAAGTCCCTTTTCCGGTTCCTCGCCGAGCAAAATGATTATTTCGTTGCTGTCTGAGATGATCCCTCCCCCGAACATTTGTTCGCGGGTTCTGATCTCCACCAGCCCCTTCAGTTTCCTCATCGCTTCCTTGTTGGTCCCGGCTGGAACCATTACTGAGACCTTGATACCTCTGCTGGCCATCAGCGTCAACAAGGGTGCGGCCATGGAAACAACGGTCTCAGGTACTATCGGCATCGCCACAAGGAGTTCTCTTCTCGTTCTGCCTAGAGTCTCTTTGATCCGATCTAGAATGTTGTTCTGGCCCCTAACGATCCAGATGTCCGGCCTCTCTTGGACTCCCTTCTTCTCGTAGAGAGGCTGCAGCTCCGACAGCGCGTCCATCTGGCTGGACTTCAACGTGTTCTCCGTTCTAACCCTTGAGGATTCAAGAGCAGTGGCAGGAGGCTTTGGAAAGTATTTACTTGGCCTACCCTGCTCAGTTTCCACCCAGCCCTTTCGCTCCAAGTTGCCGAGTATCTCGTATATCTTCGAGTAAGGAATCGTCGCGGTGGTACTAAGCTGGCTCGCCGGCATTGGCCCGGACTCGACCAAGGCGACGTATGCCTTGACCTCGTATTCCGTAAGCCCGAAGTCCTTCAGGGCTCTTCTTGTTCTCTCGGAGACTGACACATCACTCAGCCGTCTATCTAGCTATGACGAGAGTTTGGGTCGCCTTTTGAGATGGAGCAGGGCGTAAATAGCCAAGAAGGACTAGTGTTCATGTTTCGAACCGAGGTCTATGATTTGGTTGATAAGAACTTAGTTATGGAGAGATTGAAGGGCGTCTTGGACCCCGAGATAGGCCGGAGCATTGTCGATCTGAACATGGTCCGGGAAATTGTCGTCGCTGACGGAAACGTCACCGTGAAGATTGCTTTGACGGTGGCACACTGTCCGCTCGCTAAGACTCTGCAAACGGATGTAGAAACCGCGGTGCGGGCGCTAGAGGAGGTTAGATCTGTCAAGGTTGATACGACAACCATGACCAGAAGGGAACTAGAAGAATTGAAGCTCAAGCTTCAACCGAGTCCATCTTCCAGCCCGAAAACCAGTCCAAAGGTGAGTCCAGGGATTGAACGTCTCGGCAAGCGGGGCGTACGCAGCATAATCGCGATAATTTCAGGAAAGGGGGGGGTTGGCAAGTCCTTCATCACGAGCGTGCTCGCTTCGGAGCTAAGGCGCCGCGGATATGAAGTGGGAGTGCTTGACGCCGATCTGACAGGGCCCAGCATCGCCAAAGTACTGGGCGTTGCCGGGAAACCCTATAAAGGTCCGAGTGGAAGCATCGTCCCTGTCGAGACGAAAACGGGGATCAAGGTCATGTCGATTAACCTTGTCCTCGATGACCCTAGCATGCCAGTAATATGGCGGGGACCGATCGTCAATAGTGTCATTCGCCAGTTGTACTGGGACGTTGACTGGGGTGACCTTCACTTTCTCCTGGTAGACCTTCCGCCGGGGACCAGTGATGCTCCTCTAACAGTGTTCCAGTCCCTTCCCTTGGACGGTGTCGTCGTAGTATCTTCCCCCCAAGACCTCGCTTCGATGATCGTATCCAAAGCTGTTAACATGGCCAAGAAGATGGACGCGCCGATACTCGGACTGGTAGAGAATATGAGCTATCTCAAATGTCCTAGCTGTGGCGAGAGGGTCAATCTCTTTGGAGAACCGAAGGGAGAGAGATTAGCTTCAAGCCTCGGGTTGCCGTTTTTGGGATCTATACCCTTGGACCCGAGTATTGCCCTGCTTTCGGATGAAGGAAGAATTGAGGACTACTCCTCTCCAATCATTGCAAGCATTGCGGACGAGCTTCGGACCCGAGCCGCCAAACAGGTTGAACATCCTATTCAGGGACTTCCAATCGCTTGGTCCATCGAGCCTGCGCAGTAGATAGATTCCAGAGTTAATCTCACGGGGATCGATAATCGATCCGCGAATCTTTTAACGCAAGTCCCGCCATATGTAGAGAAGTTCGAGGAACGTCCACATGGTCTCAAAAAGAAGAGGTGCCGCCTCAAAAGCGAAGAAAAGGAAGGAGAAGAGAGCCAAACCAGCCAAACCAGTCAGATCCACCAAGACTCCGAAGAGGGCCGAAACCAAGCATCTGGCAGCACCTACGCCACTTGTGCGACAACCTCTCCCAGTCGAACCATTTGCCAAAGAAAAATACAGGATAACTATCGAAAACATTCGCGGCGACACCGCTATAGGCGATCTCCTAGTAGCCTTCCCGCGGACGCGGGAGGTGCTGGTTAAGAAAGGGCTCAGGCTAGAAGCAGAGGATGCTGGAGACATCTACATGAACCTGGATGCTTTCTCTGCGATGAACGGGTTGAAAACCGAGAGCCTGGTTCAGGAACTCGTAGAAACCGCCAAGGAACCTGTATTCCAGCCGCCTGCAGTACAGCTCGCGGCACCGCCCGCCGCGTAGCCTACCTGACGTCTTCGCTACCGGCGCTTGGGGCTTCCAGGAAAATGATGGGTGATGCATTATTTCGTGTCTAGGTCTTGTATGCTCGCACGCGAATATTGATCAGCGGCTTAGTGCAGGGTGTCTTCTTCCGGCGCGAAGTAACCCGTCTAGCAAGACGGCTTGATGTCACTGGCTAGGTCAGAAACCTTCCGGACGTAAGCGCGGAAGTCGTCGACGAAGGAGACAAGCAAAAGCTGGATGAACTTGTCCAGTTATGCCGGATTGGTCCGGCCGGAGCCAGAGTCAAGGGTCTTGGAGTAGACTGGTCCGACTTTAAGCTCGAGTTCCGAGAGTTCCGGATGACGCGCTAATCCGTGGGACTGAAATCCGTAGTCTACACCTGCGTTGCTGCAGAAGTGAATTCCTCGTAATATTTCCTTGCTACCGCCACGGCTTCACTACTTCGCTTGAGTATGGTTTGGTACTCGGGATGCGAATCACCTCCGAAGGAGGCTGCCCTCGAGAAATACCTATTTACGCCGTCGAGGTCGCTTCTGTAGAGTGAGATTCCTCCCGCTATCCTGTACCCGACTTCTGCTCTTAGTTTGTTGCCCGTGGCTTCGTAGTTCTGAGCGTCGCTCAGCACTCTCTCCAGTGGTATCATGATTTTCTTAGGGTCGAGGAACATTAGACGTGACATGGCGCCAAAGAGGTCACCATCTCCACCGCAGAGCTCTTTCAGCCTATTGCTGATTAGTGTCTTGGAGGTGACTCCGGGAGACGGATCCTTCTGTTTTGCCTTACCGAAGCCTAGCTTCATTGTGTCGGATTATCTCTCCTGCGATAGTTGTAAGCTCTTTTAGTAGGGCATTTAAGAATTGACTTGTCCCAAGACTTGGAACAGAGAGCGTAGGAGGGGTTATTGGTGAGCGACGAAGATCGGATAATTCGGAAGAGAGAATCCAAGGACAAAGCCCGCCACCGTAGGAGGGGGCCTTACAGAAAGTCCTCCAGCGGAAGAGTAATCAAATACTGAGACCCCGACTTAATGCTCCTGAACGAGTGTCGAGCTCGTCGTTTCTTAGACCATTTATTGCACAATAGAAGATAGACGTAGTCGGGTTTCGAGAGAGCGAGACCGGTTATGAAATACGATTAAGCGAGTCAGTGCTGGATCGGTATCTTTCTATACTTTGCAACGCTGCTGGGGTCAATGCTAACAGTTTCGGCGCAGCTGTGATTCCCGAAACAGATCGTGCAATGCTCAACGTCCCATCCAGGGTCTACTTTCCTACACGTCTCGCACATTAGGCCCAGTGCACGGATGTCCGTGCAGGCTTGACAGAACTTTCTCGAAACGTCAAGAGGGCTCGGGTCCCCGACCAGCGTGGAGGCGATGTCTCTGCTGATCTGACGGACCTCGTATGCAGCTTCAAGGTCTACTGCTTCTCCGCGAACTTGGTGTCGGTACTTGCTGACTGCCGCTTGTGTAACTCCCAGTCGTTCTGCAACCAGTTCCTGTTTCATTCCGTAATCTTCGATGAGTTCACGCGCAACCATAGCTCTCAATGCTGGAATGACCGACTTGGCTGCTACTTCGCACGGAATGATCAAGAATTGGCCTCTAGGCAAGTGTCCGCAGAATCTATTTAAACATGACTTATGTCATAATTTTTCCGCTAATCAATTCTCACCGCTAACTCGCAGAAAAATCATCTTAAGAGAGATGGGTATATCTCCAAACTCGCGCTACGTATGCTTTTGCATTCCCCTTAATGCTCCAAGGAAGCTATAAATCAAAACGAGAATTGTCCTATCACGGGAAAAAGATGGTCACAGTCGAAGCTATCGAAAGGGAGCTTGAGAAAGTTGTTGACCCAGAAATCGGTCTTCCCATAACGGAGATGCACCTGGTTGATGAGATAAAAATTCAGGAGAACGGGGAAGTATTGATCAAATATCATCTGACCGCGCCTTTCTGTCCACCGATCTTCGCAGAGGATATAGGAATGAACATCAGGACACTGACGTCCAAGCTTGATGGAGTGAAGAAGGTAACTGTCGTCCTCCACGGACATGCCCTAGCAAACGAGATCAACCAGCGAGTCAATCCCGGTTACACGCCTCCCGCCGCCCAGCAGCCGATGTCGCCTCAGACAAAGGAATGAGTCAGCAAGAGCCTCAATTCAAGACTATCTTCGAATCGAAGATGTCCCCGAGAACTCTCAAGCGTTTCAAACTTGAGCGATCGAGGAGACCTTTTCGCTAGTTTCGGCAGCCAGTCTTGGCTGTGAGCCCTCCGCTAAACGACCGCTGAGAGATATCCGGTCAGGGTGGAGAAAGACCTCGTTCGGGTCCAAAGCCCTGCTAACGGTCTACCTGAACGCATCATACAGGAATGCTCCGAGCAAACCTCCGAGAACCGGTCCAACGATGTAGATCCATAGATTTCCGAGCGGAGTCAGGCTGAAGACCGATGAAGCTATCGTCGGCCCCCATGTTCTAGCTGGGTTTAGCGACGCTCCGGAAATTGGGCCGAACATCCAGACTACGGCCGCCAGAGCGAATCCTATAGGGACTCCCGCCCGGCTTGAGTCTGCAACCTTGTCCGTTGCCCCGAATACGGTGATGACGAGAATGGCAGTTCCAATTACCTCGGCTAGGAGTACGGCGCCGACGCCGAATTCGGGGCTTGGAATGGTATCCCCAAGAAAGGTTGAATGAGCGGCCTGGACGAGTCCTCTGTTGTTGCTAGATGTCCACAACGCCAGCTGGACGAACCCTGCAATAGATGCTCCTCCAAGTTGGCCGAGAATGTAGGGCACTACCTTCTTTGTCTCTATCCTCCGGGTAGCCCAGTGAGCGATTGTGACCGCAGGATTGATGTGAGCACCAGTTAGCCGGCCTATAGTGTAGACTGCCAGTAGCAATGCCACCCCATGGGCAAGACCGATGAAGCCGAGACCTGCACTCGTGACGGAGCCATCGAGAAACGTCACCGCTATAATTGTCCCAGGACCAATCATGGTAAGAAGAAACGTCCCGTAAGCCTCAGCCAATGCCGCGCGTCCCGTTCGATTCATAGAGAAACGATTTCACGCTAGACTCTGCATATATAGCGCTTGTTTTCCAGCGGGGCGTGCTCCACAGCCAGACCAGACAGGCTCATTTTCAACCGCAGGACCGAGAACCTCGTAGGGCAAAGAATTTTCTATAGTAGACGATCACATAATAGTGCAGGAAATTGACGGTAACAAACAGTTTCACCTGGATGATAGGCGGTCCCCAGGGCAGCGGGATCAACTCAGTAGCTGAGAATTTTGCCAAGGCGTGTATTAGAGGAGGGCTTCACATATTTGCCAATATCGAATATCACTCCAACATCAAAGGGGAACACAGCTATTACAGGCTCAGGGTAGAATCAAAGCCGCCTCGCTCACATGTGGACTGGGTAGACCTACTGGTCGCCCTCGATCGAGAAACAATCTTCGGCGACATGAACAAGGTACATCCGACACATCGAGGTCACCGGCACGAGGTCAGCCCTGGAGGGGGAATAA
>WNGN01001449.1_pt1 | contig 15648 bp, 18 predicted proteins | sample 5400561 | NCBI WGS metagenome assembly WNGN01 (sample SAMN13153379, study PRJNA577476) | soil metagenome | isolation source: 115 cm soil or saprolite under Garry oak tree replicate 2 | place: USA:California | collected 2016-06-15
CCTCGGAGCATCTGCGGGAGCACGAACTGGAGGCCGATCCGACCGACCAGGCGACGATCGAGGAAGAGTACGCGCTGGAGCTTCGCGCGCGCGACCGCGAGAGGAAGCTCCTCAAGAAAATCGACGAGGCCCTGCGCCGGATCGAGGAGGGCAGCTACGGCTATTGCGAGGAGACGGGCGATCCGATCGGCATCCCCAGGCTGATCGCGCGGCCGACGGCAACGCTTACCATCGAGGCGCAGTCGCGCCGCGAGCAGAAGCAGAAGCTCTACGGGGAGTAGACTTTGTAGTAGACTTGCGTCCGATGCTGCCTGCAACGTCGGATGTGCCGAATCGCACCCTGCGCCACCTGCTTCTCGCAGCCGCGCTGGTGTTTACCCAGCAGGCGGCACAGCTGCACGCGCTGTCGCACGTGCAGCACGACATGGCGAAGGCCGAACGCAGCGGCAAATGCGTCCCGCCCGTCAGCCATCCCGCCGAGCAGTGCATCGCGTTTCACGCCGTCGACAGCGCGCTGCCGGTGCTCGCGCTGGCGATCGAGCCGCCCAGGATCGCCTTGCCGGCTGTCGCGGCGATCGCACTGCCTTTGCCGTTCTCGCCGCGGATCGCGTTCGATTCGCGCGCGCCTCCCGTCCTCTACTAGTTCGGTCGCTCGGTAGCCCGCTTCGCCTGCGCGAAGCGATCGTGTTCGCGACCGCCCCTCGTGGCGCATCGCGATCGCAAGAACTTGGAGAGACAACATGCACAGAAAGGCAACCATGGCGCTCGCCGTCGCGGCGGCGCTCGGCCTGCCCCACGCCGCGGCTGCGCAGACTCAGGACGAGCTGAGGGCTTTGCGCGAGCAGGTCAGGCAGCTCGACAGGCGCGTGACGGACGCCGAGCAGGCGGCGATTCAGGCTTCCAGCCGTCCCGCCAGTGAAAGCGCGATGAACCCCGCCGTTTCGGTGATCCTGAACGGGATCTATTCGAATCTTTCCCAGGATCCGAGCGGATTCAAGATCAACGGCTTTGTGCCGACCCTCGGCGACGTGGGACCTGGGGTCCGCGGCCTGAGCCTGGGCGAATCGGAGCTTGCCATTGCGGCAAACATCGATCATCACTTCCGCGGGACGCTGATCGCTTCGATATCGCCCGAAGACAGCATCGGCGTGGAGGAGGGATACATCCAGACCCTTTCCCTGTCGTATGGGTTCACCGTCAAGGCCGGGCGTTTCTTCTCGGCAGTGGGCTACCAGAACCAGATCCACGCGCACGCCTGGGACTTCACCGACGCGCCGCTTGCGAACAAAGTGTTCCTCGGCAACCAGGTGAATGAGGATGGCATCCAGCTCAAATGGGTCGCTCCGACTTCTTTCTATTGGGATGTCGGCGTCGAGGCCGGTCGCGGACGTCAGTTTCCTGCGGGTCCTGCGGGCGGGCGCAACAAGAACGGCGTCAGCTCGGGCAACGTTTTCACTCACCTCGGCGGAGACTTCGGAACGGGCACCGCGTGGCAGACCGGAGTCTCGTACCTGAGCACGTCGCCCCAGGACCGCACCTTTGAAGATCCAACCGGGACAACTAACAGCAGCTTCACCGGCCAAAGCCGTCTTTGGGTGTTGGACGGAATCCTGAAATGGGCGCCGAACTACAACCCGACTTACACCAACTTCAAGCTGCAGGGCGAATACTTCCGGCGCAAAGAAGATGGTGATCTCACCTCCGGTACCACGGCGCAGACGGGCGGGTTCGCATCCGTGCAGTCGGGCTGGTATCTCCAAAGCGTCTATCAGTTCGTTCCGATGTGGCGGGTTGGCTATCGCTACGACAGGCTCAATTCAGGCAGCACCAGCTTTTCGGCTCCGCTCAACGCGGCGGATTTCCCGATCCTCGCCGCGTACAATCCGACGCGGTACACCGTGATGGCCGACTGGAGCCCGAGCGAGTTCAGCCGCGTGCGGCTGCAATTCGCGCAAGACAAGTCGCGCTCCGACGTGACCGACAACCAGGTCTTCCTCCAGTACATCGTAAGTCTGGGCGCGCACGGCGCCCACAAATTCTAAGGTGACGAACATGAAAACGATTCTGAGATTTGTCCTCGCAATAAGCTCGCTTGTTGTTGCACTGCCGGCAGCGGCGGCGCTCAACGTCTTTGCCTGTGAGCAGGAATGGGCGGCGCTCGCGCAAGAGCTCGCGGGCGACAAGGCATCGATCTATTCGGCCACCACCGCATTGCAGGACGTGCACAAAGTGGAGGCACGCCCTAGCTTGATTGCGCGCGTGCGTTCCGCGGACCTGCTGATCTGCTCCGGCTCCGAGCTCGAAGTGGGCTGGCTCCCTCTGTTGCTGACTCAGTCGGGTAACGCGAAGATCCAGCTCGGTTCGGCGGGATACTTCGAAGCCTCGCAATTCGTGCCAAAACTCGAGATTCCCAAGGTTGTCGATCGCGCGCTCGGGGACGTTCACCCCTCGGGCAATCCGCATATTCACTTGGATCCGCGCAACATCGCGAGGGTCGCCGAAGCGCTCACCGAGCGGCTCGTTCAGCTTGATCCCGCAAGCGCAGACGCCTACCACGCGCGTGGAAATTCTTTTCGCGAGCGTTGGCGGGCGGCGCTATCGCGCTGGGAACAGCAGGCCACTCGGCTCAGGGGCGTTCCGGTCGTCGTGTACCATAAAGACATGTCGTATTTCATCAACTGGTCGGGAATGCGCGAAGCGGGAAGCCTCGAACCCAAGCCCGGCCTGCCGCCGACGCCTGCGCATCTCGCCGAGTTGGTGGAGCGCATGAAGCGCGAGCCCGCGAAAATCGTCGTCTACTCGGCGTATAACAGCCCAAGAGCCGCGGAATTCCTTTCGGAGCGCACCAAGATTCCCTCGGTGATGCTGCCCTTCACGGTCGGCGGGACGGACAAAGCGAAGGATCTCTTCGGCTTGTTCGACGATACGATCGGCCGGTTGCTCGCGACCGTGAAATGAGTCTCGACGCGGCAAGCTTCGGCATTCTGTGGCCCGCGTTCATCGCGGGCCTGCTGGTGACGGCGACCCATGTTCCGCTCGGGATGCAGGTCCTCGCGCGCGGCATCGTTTTCGTCGATCTCGCCGTAGCGCAAATCGCGGGAGTCGGTGTGATCCTCGCAGATTACCTGGGCTGGGAACCCACGGGCGCCGCGGTACAGATCGCGGCGCTGTCGGCCGCGCTCGGCTGCGCGATGATGCTGACGTGGACGGAGCGCCGCTGGCCCGAGGTCCAGGAGGCTATTATCGGCGTGGTGTTCGTCCTCGGTTCGAGCATCGCGATCCTGCTGCTCGCCCACAATCCTCGCGGCGGCGAAAATCTCAAGGAACTGCTCATCGGGCAGATTCTCTGGGTCAACGCTTCACATTTCCCGATCTACGCTGCGATTTATGCTGTGGTGCTCGCGTTGTGGTTCGGGATGGGGAAGCGGTTCGGCCGGATTGGTTTCTATGTTTTGTTCGGCTGCACCGTGACCATATCGGTGCAGCTGGTCGGTCTCTATCTCGTGTTCGCCACGTTGGTTTTGCCGGCGCTATCGACCTATTACACGACGAGCCAACGCTACCTCAAGGGCTACTCGGTCGGCGTACTCGGCTACGCGGCCGGTCTGCTCGCGTCGCTGTGGCTCGATCTCCCCTCCGGCGCGATGATCGTATGCGCCATGGTTGCCGCCGGAGTGCTGGTGGCGTTCGCCGGTCGCCGGGCGTCGGCTTCTTGAACGAGAAGAATTCATCGCGAGGTTGCCGCGTTGCACGGCATCGAGCAAAGTGATACAACGAAACGGTCCTTTGCGTCGCCAGGCAGATTCTCCGGGAGGCGGGTAGTTCCTCGTGTTCTTTTCATTATTCGGCAGGAAGAAGACCGAAAGTAAAAAGGCGCCGATCACCCGGCAACCGGAAAAGCCTTCGCCGGAGAAGCCCGCTACCCCCGTCGCGAGTGCGCAAGCGGGCGAGGACTCGCTCGATTTCAGCGACTACGTTCCTCCGCCTCACTCGGCACGGCTCCCGCCTTCGCCGGCTCCTGCGCCCGCACGGCAACCGGTTTCGCAAGAGGCCGAGGCCGTTCCCCTGGCGCCGCCTCTGGACGTGGCCGCGCTGGCTTCGTCCCTCGTCGGCGAGCCGGGTCCCGCCCCGAGCACCGAAGCGCCGCCGGCCTCCAACGATGTCGCGCCGATCATCGGGGAGACGGCGACCCTGTTTGCGAACGGACGGGTCGAGGAGGCGCTGTCCGTGCTTTCGCGTTCGGTGCGTGACGCGGAGCTCGGGGCTTCGGCGCAGCAGGCCTGGCTGATGCTCTTCGACCTGTACCAGCATCTGGGCATGAAGCCGGAGTTCGAGGCGCTCGCTCTTGAATTCGTCGTGAAATTCGAGCGCTCGCCGCCCGCGTGGATCGAGTCCGGCGAGCGCCACGATCCCGGGCTCGACACGGGGGGCATCGCTTACTTCGCGCTCGGCGGCACGCTGACCGGTGCGAGCGCGCCAGAAATGGAAAAACTGCGAAGCGCTGCCTCCGCCCAGCAGGCGTTGCGCGTGGAGTGCGATAAATTGGAAGGCGTCGACGGCCAGGGCTGCCGGCTGCTTCGCGAAACGCTGCTTGCCCTTCGCGAAGCGGGAAAGGAAGTGCTGCTCACCGGGGAGGGGCGGCTCATCCAGTTTCTGGAGGAGGCCTGCCAGCCGGGAAGGAAAGAAACCGACAGTGCCGTGTGGGCGCTGCTGCTGGACGTCTACCGGATCCTCGACCTCAAGGACCCGTTCGAGGAAACGGCGGTCAACTATGCGGTGACGTTCGAGGTTTCTCCACCTTCCTGGGAGTCCCAGCCGAGGGCCGAGGCAAAGGGTTCCGCGGTCCTCCGGCCGGTCGAGGCCACGGATCAGGCCTTGATGCTCTCCGGGGAGCTGAGCGGGGCGAGTGAAACCCTCGCCGGACAGTTGCAAGACTGGGCCGGTGCGAACAAGATGCTGGTCATCGACATGTCGCGAGCGACGCGCGTTGATCTTGCCACGGCCGGCGTCATGCTGAACGTGTTCTCGAAGCTCCGGGAGACCGGCACCACGATTCAGGTTCGCGGCGCGAACGAGCTCATCCGTGCCTTGTTCGGGGTCACGGGCTTGAGCAAGGTCGCCCGCATTATTCCGCGCAAATAGCTTGATCGACGGCACCCCGGCCCCATCTTCGCTGAATCCGGATATGGAACAATTCCACGGAACCACTATCATGTCGGCCCGTCGCGACGGCAAGGTCGCGTTGGGCGGCGACGGCCAGATCACGCTCGGCCAAGTCGTGGTGAAAGCGAGCGCGCGCAAGGTGCGCCGCCTCTATCACGACCGGATCCTCGCCGGCTTCGCCGGAGGAACGGCCGACGCGTTTACGCTGTTCGAGCGCTTCGAGGCGAAGCTCGAGAAGCACCAGGGAAATCTGCTTCGCTCGGCCGTGGAGCTCGCCAAGGACTGGCGTACCGACCGGATACTGCGGCGCCTGGAGGCGATGCTCGCAGTGGCCGACCGTGAATCCTCGCTGATCATCACCGGGATGGGCGACGTGATCGAGCCGGAGCTGGGATTGATCGCGATCGGCTCGGGAGGCCCTTACGCGCAGTCGGCCGCGCGCGCGCTCCTCGAAAATACCCAGCTCGACGCGGAGACCGTCGTTCGCAAAGCCCTCTCGATCGCCGCCGACCTGTGCATCTACACCAATCAGCAGGTCGTCGTCGAAACGCTGGACTAGAGCGGCAGCGGTCCAGGGCCTCGTACAATCCCTCGACCCCCCGCTCTCGGCTTCCGCCCCCATGTCTTCCATGACTCCCCAGGAAATCGTCCACGAGCTGGACAAGCACATCGTGGGCCAAACTCGCGCGAAGCGCGCCGTGGCAATCGCCCTCAGAAACCGCTGGCGGCGCCAGCGGGTGGGCGAGCCCCTGCGGCAGGAGATCACACCCAAGAACATCCTGATGATCGGGCCTACGGGTGTCGGCAAGACCGAGATCGCGCGCCGTCTCGCGCGGCTCGCTGATGCACCTTTCATCAAGGTCGAAGCGACGAAGTTCACCGAGGTCGGCTACGTCGGCCGCGACGTCGATACGATCGTCCGCGACCTCGTCGAAATCTCGATCAAGGACACTCGCGAAGCGGCAACGAAGAAAGTGCGACGCAGAGCCGAGGATTCGGCCGAGGAGCGGGTCCTGGACGTACTGCTCCCTTCGGCCCGCCGGACGGGCGCCTTCGTGGCGGACGGTGCCGAGCCTTCGGCGAACGCCGTCGGCGAGGGAGAATCGGCGACGCGGCAGAAGTTCCGCAAGAAACTGCGCGAGGGCGAGCTCGACGACAGAGAGGTCGAAATCGAAGTGGCGGCGCCGCAGGCGCACATGGAGATATTCGCCCCGCCCGGAATGGAGGAGCTCACCCAGCAGATCCAGGGCATGTTTCAGAATCTGGGTGGCGGCAGGAGAAAACTGCGCCGGATGAAGATCCGCGAAGCGATGGGGATACTCACCGACGAGGAAGCGGCCCGCCTTATCAACGAGGAGGACCTGCGTGCCAAGGCGCTCGCCAACGTCGAGGAGAACGGCATCGTGTTTCTGGACGAGATCGACAAGATCGCGAGCCGCGGCGAGACGGTGGGCGCCGACGTTTCGCGACAGGGCGTGCAGCGCGACTTGCTCCCCATCGTGGAGGGCACCACGGTTTCCACCAAGTACGGAATGGTGAAAACCGACCATATACTCTTCATCGCGAGCGGAGCGTTTCATCTTTCCAAACCTTCGGACCTGATTCCCGAGCTGCAGGGGCGCTTCCCTATTCGCGTCGAGCTGGATTCGCTCTCGGTGGAGGATTTCGAGAGAATCCTCACGGCGACCGACGCCTGCCTCACGCGCCAGTACCAGGCGCTTCTCGCCACCGAGGAGGTCGAGGTCTCTTTCGTACCGGACGGGATCCGGCGTCTCGCCGAGATCGCCTGGTCGGTGAATGAAAAGACCGAGAACATCGGCGCGCGGCGCCTGTACACGGTCATGGAGAAGCTGCTGGAGGAGATTTCGTTCGATGCGGGCAAGCGTGGCAGGGAGAGCTTCAGGATCGACGCCGCCTTCGTCGATGCGAAACTCAAGGAGCTTGCGCAGAGCGAGGACCTCGCGCGCTACGTGCTGTGACGATCGGTTTCGGTCGACTCCTTGAGACAGCGGGGGCAGTAGCAGCCTGATCCGGGGGTCGGAGCGGACAGCGCGGGGAATCCCTCGCACCAGCAATTCTCGCGACCTGCCCGAGCTCCACATTCGAACGCCTCTCCGCAGCGCACGCACCGGCTGGCTTGCGGCGTCTGCGTCGAGCGGGAGCCCGACCCAAGGGTGTTTTGATTCATCCGGGCCAATCTAGCCGCTTCGCGTAGGCATCGCAAGCGCGCTTGAAATGGCCGGCACGGTCCCCATATTGAGAACACGTCGGGCTCTTGCCCGGAACGAACAGAAGGAGAGAACCATGGCAAACATTACTCGTTACGACCCGTTTGGCGATCTGGTCGACGACATCTTCAGGGGTTTTGTCGTCGGGCCGGTCGGTTTTGGAGCGGCCAGTCCCGCGCGCCGCATGAAGGTCGATGTGGCGGAGCACAACGGCGAATACAAGGTGGTCGCGGAGCTGCCGGGAGTCAAGAAGGAAGACATCAAGGTCAACATCGACGGCGACCAAGTGTCGATCACTGCCGAGTCGCGCACCGAGCGCGATGAAAAAGACGGCGAACGCGTGCTGCACAGCGAGCGCAGCTTCGGTCGGGTATCGCGCGCTTTCCGGCTGAACCAGGAAATCGACGAAGCCCGCGCCAGCGCCAAGTACTCGGACGGCGTGCTCGAACTCACGCTGCCCAAGAAGGCGACGCCCGCCGCCAAGCAGCTCACGATCCAGTAATACGTAAGAAGCATCAAGAGGAGAGGCGGCCGCCCGGCCGCCTTTTCTTTTTTTCCGCGCACAAAGGTACAATCGGCGCTCAAGATGCGCATGCCGATGAGCAACGCCGCCCAGACTCCGGCCCACAAGGCCAATGTCCTCGCCGAAGCGCTGCCCTACATCAAGCGTTTTCACGGCAAGACCATCGTGGTCAAGTACGGCGGCAACGCAATGATCGAAGAGAAGCTCAAGCGCAGCTTCGCCCACGACGTGGTGCTGCTGAAGCTCGTCGGCATGAACCCGGTGATCGTGCACGGCGGCGGACCGCAGATCGACGAGCAGCTCGCGCGGATGGGCAAGAAGGGTGAATTCGTCCAGGGCATGCGCGTGACGGACGCCGAGACGATGGATGTGGTCGAGATGGTGCTGGGCGGCCAGGTCAACAAGGAAGTGGTGACGCTCATCAACCAGGCGGGCGGCAAGGCGGTCGGGCTCACGGGTCAGGACGGGGCCTTCGTTCACGCGAAAAAGATGCTGCTCTCCGACAAGAACAACGGCGGCGGAAAGATCGACATCGGCCAGGTCGGCGAAATCGCCTCGATCGACCCGAAAGTGATCTGGGCGCTCGAGGAAGGGGGATTCATCCCGGTCGTCGCGCCCATCGGCGTCGGTGGGGACGGGCAGTCTTACAACATCAACGCCGACCTCGTTGCCGGGAAACTCGCAGAAGTACTGAAGGCCGAAAAGCTCGTCGTGCTGACCAATACTCCGGGCGTGCTCGACAAGAACAACAAGCTGCTCACGGGTTTGACTCCGAAAAAAATCGACGCGCTGGTGGCCGAGGGAACGCTCTCAGGCGGCATGCTTCCCAAGATCAGCTCGGCGCTCGACGCCGCGAGAAACGGCGTCAAGAGCGTGCACATCATCGATGGTCGCGTCGAGCATGCCTTGCTGCTGGAAATTCTCACCGATGAAGGCGTGGGGACGCTGATCCGCTCGAAGTGATGGTGTCACAGACCTCCCTGAAAGTCGCCCCGGAGGCCGGTAGCAAGCACTTACCCGGAGTCATACAATGAACATCCCGACGACTGCCTGAGAGGATGCCATGCCCGCTGTCAAGCCCGGTGCCCGCCGCCTGCAGATCCTGCAGGTGCTGGCACGGATGCTCGAGAACCCGAAGGGTGAGAAAGTGACGACCGCGGCTCTGGCCAAGGAGCTGGACGTGTCCGAAGCCGCGCTCTACCGGCACTTCGCGAGCAAGGCCCAGATGTTCGAGGGCCTGATCGAATTCATCGAGCAAACCCTGTTCGGCCTGGTAAACAAGATCACCGCGGAGGAGGAGAACGGCCTGAAGCAGACCCAGGCGATCCTCTCCTCGCTGCTCAGCTTCGCCGAGAAGAATCCGGGCATGACGCGCGTGCTGGTCGGCGACGCGCTCGTGAACGAGGACGAGCGGCTCCAGGTCCGTATCAACCAGCTGCACGACCGCCTCGAGGCGACTCTCAAGCAGTGCCTGCGCGTGGCCGCGACACAAGGACGCGAAGCGCCGGCAGGACAGGCGGGGTCCCAGCCTGCGGCCGACCCCGGTCCTCAGGCCAACCTGCTGCTTTGCTACGTCATCGGGCGCTGGCAGCAATACGCCAAGAGCGGCTTCAAGAGACTGCCTTCGGAGTTATGGGAGAAGCAGTGGCCGCTTCTGGTCCAGATCTAAGCGGTCACCGTGGCGCATATCGGGCAGGCCGCATCCTTGGCGAGTTTGACCGTTCGCCACTGCATCGCGAGCGCGTCCAGAATCAGCAAGCGCCCCTTCAGGGTCTCGCCGGCTCCCGCGAGCAGCTTCAGCGCCTCGGCGGCCTGCACGGCGCCGATGATCCCGGTGAGCGGAGCAAATACGCCCATTACCGCGCAGCGCACTTCCTCGAGCTCCGCATTCTCCGGGAACAGGCAGTGATAGCAGGGACTGAGATCGTCCCTCAAGTCGAAAACGCTTACTTGGCCGTCGAAGCGCACTGCCGCGCCCGAGACTAGCGGCTTGTGATGCCGCACGCATGCGCGATTCACCGCATGACGGGTCGCGAAATTGTCCGAGCAGTCGAGGACGACGCTGCTGGCAGCGACCAGCGTGTCTAGCCCCTCGTCCTGGAGGCGTTGTTGGAGCGGAACGACCTTCACTTCCGGGTTTATTTTTCCGAGCGCCTCGCGGCCGGACGCAGCCTTGGGTCTTCCTATCGATTCGGTGGTGTGAAGGATCTGGCGCTGCAGGTTGGTGAGGTCCACCGTGTCGCCGTCGGCGAGAGTGATCGTTCCGACGCCCGCCGCGGCGAGATACAGCGCCGCGGGTGAACCGAGCCCTCCCGCGCCTATGACCAGGGCGGAGGACGCGAGCAGCTTCTCCTGCCCCTCGACGCCGATCTCGGGTAAGAGAATATGCCGCGAATACCGCAGAAGCTGTTCGTCATTCATAGGCGGACATGATAGACCGCGGGATGAACCGCACTCCGCGTCGGTTCCCTCCCGCGGAGATAAAGCGGCGCGCTTGTCGCGTCCGCTTTATCAATTCTTGCTTGCTTCGGGCGGCGTGCTTTGCGCGGTGGTGAGCGGCACGCCCTTCAGGAGCTTGAGCGCCTGCTGGAATTGGAAGTCCTTTTCAGAGGCGAACTCGAGCGGCGCCGGCGGCTTTTCTTCCGCGTCGATCGATGGTTTTGCACTGGTGCGCTGCGATTTCTCGGCCTGGGCTTCCCTCTCCTGGTCGTTGAGGAGATGTTTTTCCAGATCGGATTCGCGTAACCGTCCCGTAGTCGGCGAGGTGGGGTCTTCGATCAGAATGTCGGGCGTGATGCCCTTTGCCTGGATCGAGCGCCCGCTCGGCGTGTAGTAGCGGGCGGTAGTCAGTTTGATCGCGGTATTGTTGCCGAGCGGCAGGATCGTCTGCACCGAGCCCTTGCCGAACGTCGGTGTGCCCAGCACCGTCGCGCGCTTGTGGTCCTGCAGCGCGCCCGCGACGATTTCGGACGCCGAGGCCGATCCACCGTTGACCAGCACTACCATCGGCACTGTCTTCACCGCCGCAGGCAGGTTCTTTAGATAGTCCTCCCGGCTGCCCCGCAGATAATCCTCCGGCGCGGCGATGAACTTGCGCTTGGCGTCTTCGGTGCGGCCGTCGGTTGACACCACCGCCACCCCCCGCTGGAGGAACGCCGAGGAGACGCCCACTGCGCCGTTCAGCAGTCCGCCCGGATCGTTGCGCAAATCCAGAATCAGGCCCTTCAGCGGCCCGTTCTTCTTGTAGAGCCCCTCGACGTGCTTTACGAGATCCTCCCCGGTGTGCTCCTGGAACTGGGACACGCGAACCCATCCGTAGCCGGGTTCGATCAGCTTGGACTTCACGCTCTGCACGCGAATGACCTCGCGGGTGAGGGTGACCTCGAAGGGCTTCGGCTCGCCCTTGCGCAGAATGGTGAGCCGGATGCTCGTTTTCGGCTTGCCGCGCATGCGCTTGACCGCCTCGTTCAAGCTCATGCCCTTGACCGAGGTGTCGTCGATCTTGACGATGAAATCTCCGGGCTTCAGGCCGGCGCGAAATGCCGGCGTGTCCTCGATGGGCGACACGACCTTGACGAACCCATCTTCCATGCCAACCTCGATGCCGAGGCCGCCGAATTGGCCCTGGGTGCCCACCTGGAGCTCGCGAAACGCGTCTTGGTCCAGATAAGCCGAGTGCGGGTCGAGCCCGGTAAGCATGCCGCTGATCGCTTCCGTGATGAGCTTCTTGTCTTCCACCGGCTCGACGTAGCTCGACTTGATCGCGCCGAACACTTCGGCGAAGGCGCGCAGCTCATCCACCGGCAGCGGGAAGCGCGCAGCCTCGCGCTGGGCCACCGCGGAGAAGTTCAGGCTGAGCAGGACCCCTGCCAGCACGCCAACCAACACCAGGCTGGCCTGTCGTATCTGGGTCATCATGATATTCGGGCCCGGACTCTGCGCCGGCCGCTTGGCATCGTTATCGCTCACTTCAAGGACACCCAACGCATGGGATCAAAGGCCTTTCCCTCATGTCGAATCTCGAAGTATAAACCCGATTCCATGCTGCCGCCGCTTGCTCCGACAGTCGCAACGGCGTCCCCCGTGCGCACCGGCTCGCCGACCTGCTTGAGCACCGATTCGTTGTTTCCGTAGATGGTGAGATAGCCCTTGCCGTGGTCGATGATGAGCAGGTTTCCGAAGCCGCGCAGCCAGTCGGAGAACACGACCCGCCCCGATGCGACCGCTCGCACCTCCTGTCCCGAAGGCGAGCGAATGAACAGGCCCTTCCACGACGGTCCGCCGCTGGGACGCTGTGCGCCGAAGCGGTTTGCGAGCACACCCCTGATCGGAAGCCGCAGTCCGCGCTTGAGCCCCGACAAGGACCCTTCCGCACCTCCGGGCTCGGGAACTCTTTCGTTGCGAAGGAGCGGCGTGGCCGCGATCACCCTGCCGAGCTCCTCGACGAGCCGCGACAACCGGGACTCGTCACGCTCGAGGTGCTGCACTTCGCGGCGCTGTGCGCGCAGCTGGCTGGAGACGCGCGCGAGCACTTTGCGGTGCTCCGCCTGCTGTTTGATCAGCGCGGCGCGCTCCGTGCGCTGCGCCGATTCGATGGCGGCGATCTCGAGGTTCCTTTCCCGGGTGCGGATCTCGAGTTCCCTCAGCCGTGCGAGGCTGGAGCGCAGCTCTCCGATGAACTCGGCTTGCGCGCGGGAAACATAGCCGTAGTAATGCAGCTCGCGCGCGATGCGGCCTGGCTCTTCGCCCGAGAATAGAAGTTTCAGCGCACTTTGCTCTCCGTTGAGATAACGCAGGGTGAGCAGCCTCCCGAGGCTTTCCCGGCGCGAGGCTATTTCCGTTTCGACGGCCTGGCCACGCCGCAGCAGCGTATCGAGGTCGCGCTGCGCCGTTGCGCGTCTGCCCGCCGAAGCGCGAAGCGCGCGGCCGGCTTCGGATATCGCGCGCTCGGAGTCCCGCAGCTGGTCGCGCGCCTCGGTGCGGCTTTCTTCGGCGTCCGCGATTTTTGCGCGCAGCCCTTCGATGCGCGTTCGGAGGGCGTCGAGCTTTTCCGCTTCGCTCTGGGCGAACGCCAGGACGGGCACAACGAGGAGCGCTACGCCGATCCGGATCAATTTCTCGCCTTGGCCTGGTCGGCGACCGCCCGGGCTCGCGCTTCCACCTCGGCCGGATCTCCAAGATAGTAGTGCCGCATCGGCCGCAATCCCGCGTCCAGCTCGTAGACCAGCGGAATCCCCGTGGGGATGTTCACGCCTACGATTTCGGCGTCGCTCACGCCGTCGAGGTACTTGACCAGGGCGCGAAGGCTGTTACCGTGGGCCGCGATGATGACTTTGCGGCCCCGAAGGACCTCGGGCGCGATCGTGGCGCTCCAGTACGGCAGGAAGCGCGCGACCGTGTCCTTGAGGCACTCGGTGAGCGGCAGCTCGGATTCGGCCAGGCCGGCGTAGCGCGGGTCTCCCCTCGGGTGGCGGGGGTCGCCGCGCTCGAGCGGAGGGGGCGGCAGGTCATAGCTGCGCCGCCAGAGAAGCACCTGCTCATCGCCGAACTTCGCGGCCATTTCGGCCTTGTCGAGGCCCTGCAGCGCGCCGTAATGGCGCTCGTTCAGGCGCCAGGAGTGGTGTACCGGAATCCACATCAGGTCCATCGTCTCGAGTGCGAGCCAGAGCGTCTTGATGGCGCGTTTCAGCACCGAAGTGTACGCGGTATCGAAAACGAAGCCAGCCTCCTTGAGGGTTTCTCCGGCACGCTTCGCTTCCTCGACACCGCGTTGGCTGAGGTCCACGTCAGTCCACCCGGTGAAGCGGTTTTCCATGTTCCAGACCGATTCACCGTGGCGCAACAGAACGACTTTATACATATGAGCATTTCTCTACGCGGCCCGCATTCGTGCCGCAAGAAAGCATTTTATAATGAGCCCTTATGGAAATTCGAGGACAAGGCGCGCAGCGCCAACCCAGGGACATTTTCGAACTGATCGGCCGCAAGGAGCAGGTCGAGAAAATGGCCCGCGCAATGCGGGCCATTGCCCATCCGCTGCGGCTGAAGATCCTGTGCGTTCTGGGCGAGCATGAGGTGAGCGTACAGGACATCGTCGATGCGGTCGGGACTTCGCAGAGCAACGTCTCGCAGCACCTGGCGATCCTCCGGGAAAAGCGCATCCTCAGTACGAGAAAGAAGGCCAATCACGTGTATTATTCCGTGAGCGACCAGCGTACGCTGCATCTTATCGCTACCATGCGCGAAGTATTGTGCGGCAGTCCGCCGAGTTCGTGACATGGCGGAAGTCAACATTCTGAAATTCGTCACCGACAACATATTTCTCGTCGCGGTGGCGTTCGTAAGCGGCGCGATGCTGGTCTGGCCCGCAGTGCGCCGCGGAGCGGCCGGCGCCTCGGTTTCGACCCTTCAGGCGACCCTGCTGATCAACCAGCAGAACGCGCTCGTGCTGGACGTGCGTGAGTCGGCCGAGTACGAAAAAGGGCACATGCTGAACGCGCGCAACATCGCCAGCGGGGAGCTCGAATCGCGCGTCGCCGAAATCGAAAAGCACAAGGCGAAGCCGGTGATCGTCGTGTGCGACGACGGCAACCGCTCGCGCAGGGCCGCGACGGCGCTGCGCAAGCAGGGCTTCGAGCAGGTATTCACGCTGAGCGGCGGGATCGGGGCCTGGCGGCAAGCGGGCCTGCCTCTGGAGAAGTAGGTGGCGAAGGTTCGAATGTACTCGACTGCCGTCTGCCCGTTCTGCCTGCGCGCGGAGATGCTCCTGAATTCGAAGGGCGTCGCCGAGATCGAGAAAATACGAGTCGATCTCGATCCGCGCCAGCGCGACGAAATGATGAACAAGACCGGCCGGCGGACGGTGCCGCAGATTTACATCGGTGATACGCACGTGGGTGGATTCGAGGAACTCGCGGAGCTCGAACACGCCGGAAAGCTCGACTCCCTGCTCGCGGCCTAGCTCCGCGCGCCTTTTCAATTCTATCGGAGCCCCCATGAGCGAAGCGCAGCAACCGACGTTCGGAATCGAGAAAATCTACGTGAAGGATCTGTCCCTCGAAGTCCCGGGCGGGCCGCAGACGTTCATGCAGGCTGAGCAACCGCAGCTCGAAGTTCAGATCACGCAGCAATCGCAGCGCGTGAACGAGCTCCTGTTCGAGGTGACTTTGGTCATCACGGTGAGCGCAAAACGCGGCGACAAGACCCTGTTCCTGGTGGAAGCTTCCCAGGCGGGCGTGTTCCAGATACGCAACGTTCCCGATGCTGAGCTCGCTCCGGTGCTCGGGATAGTTTGCCCGAACGTCCTGTTTCCCTACGCGCGCGAGACCGTTTCCGATATCATCAGCCGCGCGGGTTTTCCCCCGGTGTTGCTCGCGCCCGTGAATTTCGAGGCGCTCTTTCAGCAGCAGCGAGCCGCCGAAGCCTCCACGCAGCCCAGCGGGCCGCGCATCGAGATCGCCCACTGATGCGCAGTCTCGCGTTCTCGGTTCTGCTCGCGTTCGCGTCGTCGGCCGCGGCGGGCGAGTTTCGTTCGATCGCGGAGAACGGAACGCCGATGTACGACGCGCCCTCGGTCCGCGCCAAGAAACTCTTCGTCGCGAGCCGCCATTACCCGGTCGAGGTCGTGATCAACATCGACAGCTGGCTGAAGGTCCGCGATCAGGCGGGAGACCTCGCCTGGGTGGAAAAGAAAACACTCTCGGACAAGCGCACGGTGATCGTGACCGCGGCCGT
>WNGN01003811.1_pt1 | contig 15642 bp, 12 predicted proteins | sample 5400561 | NCBI WGS metagenome assembly WNGN01 (sample SAMN13153379, study PRJNA577476) | soil metagenome | isolation source: 115 cm soil or saprolite under Garry oak tree replicate 2 | place: USA:California | collected 2016-06-15
GACCGGGTGCCGACCGATCCGGTGAGCGTTGCCGTGGCGCTGGCTGACAAGATCGACACGCTGGTGGGTTTCTGGCTGATCGATGAAAAGCCGACCGGGAGCAAGGACCCTTATGCGTTGCGCAGGGCGGCACTGGGAGTGATCAGGATTGTCCTTGAGAGACGTATTAAAGTTAGTTTGAGAACAGTAGTCGAAAAACACTTCGGAAATTCATACGGCAAAGGATACTTGGACGTCGCTGATAGGATCGATCACCTGATGCTGTTCTTTGAAGACCGGCTCAAAGTTCAATTGCGGGACCAGAAGGCACGCCATGACCTAGTCGATGCGGTCTTAAGTGCCGAATCGTTGTTTAAGGGAGACTCCTTAATTTCGATCGTGGATCGCGTCGAGGCGCTCGGGAAATTCCTCGACACCGACGACGGCAAGAATCTGCTGGCGGGCACCAAGCGCGCCGCGAATATTTTGCGTATCGAAGAGAAGAAAGACGGCAAGACCTATGACGGTGCGCCCGATACCGTGCTGTATTCCCTCGCCGAGGAGAAGACGCTGGCGAAGGCTATCGATCAGGTCAAGGCGGAAGCCAACGCTGCCGTGGCAAAAGAAGATTTTGCGGGCGCGATGAGCGCGATGGCGAAACTGCGTCCGGCGGTCGATGCGTTCTTCGACAAGGTCAAGGTCAACGACGACGACGCAAGAGTACGCGAGAATCGCCTGAAGCTGCTGAATGAAATCCGCGCCGCCACGCGCGCGGTTGCGGATTTTTCGAAGATACAGGATTGAGTTGACGCGCTCGGAAGGGCGCCCGCAATAATAACAGTCATTCCGGGGCGCGCGCAGCGCGAACCCGGAATCTCGAGATTCCGGGTCTGGTCCTGGCGGACCATCCCGGAATGACGACGATGTGTCTGCACCTTCATAAAAAACAAAAACCCCGCCCAGTGGGGGGAACCGGGCGGGGCTTTGATGTCCGGTCGCTCTGGGGGCGGCGTGGCGTCCGGACATAGTCGGATGCCGTTACGCGTTAGCCCTTACTCGACCACCTGAACGATGCGGCGCGAGCGCGGCTCGACCAGCACGGTCTGGCCGTTCACCACGGTGTAGCGATACGGCGTGGGGCCATAGGTCTGCGGCACGTCGTAGTAGGTGATGCCGGCTTCCGGCAGCACACCGCCCACGATCACACGATCCTGAATGGTGTAGTTCGGCACCCGCTCACGCACGACGTATTCACGGAACGCCGGCCGCCGATCGACGGCAATGCCGTCGTCGTCGATGATCACGCTGCCGCCGCGAACGACGCCTGTGGTGATCTCGGTCTGCGCCTGCGCCGCGATCGGTGTGCTGATCGCACCCGCGATTGCTGCAATGGCAAGTATCCTGTTTCGCATGGTGAACTCCTTCGCGATGATGCACGTCGGTCTGCGCCGGCACGCCATCCCTCCCAATTCATCGCGCGCGGCATCGTTCCCCGGATAATGCGCATCTTTCCGCTGCAATTTTCGGCATTTTATGCAGGCGCTGGAACCCGTTGAAGCCACAAGCGTCTCCTATCCTGGAACCGCTTCACCGGATAAAGTCCGCGTCTCGATTCGACATTCACAGCCCCTTGCACAGCCCTAGCGGAGAGCTCTCAATGACCCTGACAGTCGCCCACATTTCACCAGTCATGTCCGTGATTGCGGGCCTGCTCATTCTGATCGTGCCGCGGCTGCTCAATCTGGTGGTGGCAATATTTCTGATTCTCAACGGCCTGATCGGTCTTGGGCTGCTGAAATGGCTGCACTTGTAACGTTGAAGCGGGGTTGGCGCCTTGCGCGGAACCGCCCAAACGTGGTGTAAGGCGCGCATGTTCCTTCCTCTCGCGGATTGATTGTAAGTCATGGCCAAAGCCGCATCGAAATCCAAGAAAACCGCAGTGAAATCAAATCCTTCCGTGCCGGCTCGGGCCAAAGCTGCGTTGCCGGCCAGCGCCAGCAAGGCTTTGAAGAAAGGCCCGGCCAAACCGGCGCCGAAGCCCGCCAGCAAGATTGCCGTCAGCAAGCCCGCGACCGACGCGGCGAAAGCCAGCAGCAAATGGGTATTCACGTTCGGCGACGGCAAGGCGGAAGGCAAAGCAGGATTGCGCGATTTGCTGGGCGGCAAGGGCGCCAATCTCGCCGAGATGGCCAATCTCGGGCTGCCGGTACCTCCCGGCTTCACGATTCCGACTTCGGTCTGCACGTATTTTTACGCGCACGAAAAATCCTACCCAAAGGAATTGAAGGCGCAGGTCGAAAAGGCGCTGGACCATGTCGGCAAGCTGACCGGCAAGGCGTTCGGCGATTCCAAAAATCCGCTGCTGGTTTCGGTGCGTTCCGGCGGACGCGCCTCGATGCCGGGCATGATGGATACCGTGCTCAATCTCGGTCTCAACGACAAGACGGTCGAAGCCTTGGCCGAAATGTCCGGCGATCGCCGTTTCGCCTATGACAGCTACCGCCGCTTCATCACGATGTACTCGGACGTGGTGCTTGGCTTCGAGCATCATCACTTCGAGGACATTCTCGATACCTTCAAGGACGGCCAGGGCTATACGCTCGACACCGACCTGACCGGCGATGACTGGGTCGATCTGGCGACGACTGGGTCGACCTGGTCGGCCGCTACAAGGAGGCGGTGGCGCGCGAAACCGGCCATGATTTCCCGCAGGATCCGCATGCGCAGCTATGGGGCGCGGTCGGTGCGGTGTTTTCATCCTGGATGAACGCGCGCGCGGTGACCTACCGGCGGCTGCATGACATTCCGGAGTCCTGGGGCACCGCGGTCAACGTCCAGGCGATGGTGTTCGGCAATATGGGTGAGACCTCGGCGACCGGCGTTGCGTTCACGCGCAATCCCTCGACCGGCGAGAGCAAGCTGTACGGCGAATTCCTGATCAACGCGCAGGGCGAAGACGTGGTGGCCGGCATCCGCACGCCGCAGGACATCACCGAATACGCGCGCAAGGAGTCCGGCTCCGACAAGGCATCGATGGAAATCGCGATGCCCGACGCGTTCAAGGAATTGACGCGAATCTACACGCTGCTCGAAAAGCACTACCGCGACATGCAGGACATGGAGTTCACGGTCGAGCAGGGCAAGCTGTGGATGCTGCAGACCCGCGGCGGCAAGCGTACCGCGAAGGCGGCGCTGCGCATCGCCGTCGAGCTTGCCAATGAAGGCCTGATCTCCAAGAAGGAGGCGGTGTCGCGGATCGATCCGGCGTCGCTCGACCAATTGCTGCATCCGACCATCGATACCTCCGCGACCCGCGACGTCATTGCCACCGGCCTGCCGGCGTCGCCGGGGGCTGCCGCCGGCGAAATCGTGTTCTCGTCCGATGAGGCCGCGAAACTGCAGGCCGATGGCCGCAAGGTCATTCTGGTGCGGATCGAAACCAGCCCCGAAGACATTCACGGCATGCACGCCGCTGAAGGCATTCTGACCACGCGCGGCGGCATGACCTCGCACGCCGCGGTGGTCGCGCGCGGCATGGGCAAGCCCTGCGTCTCCGGCTGCGGCACCATCCGTGTCGATTACGGCCGCGGCACCATGAGCATCGGTTCGCGCACCTTCAAGACCGGCGACGTCATCACCATCGACGGATCGCTGGGCCAGGTGCTGGCCGGACGGATGCCGATGATCGAGCCGAAACTGTCGGGCGAATTCGGCACGCTGATGGGTTGGGCCGATCAGGTCCGCAGGCTCGGGGTTCGCGTCAACGCGGATACGCCGGAAGATGCGCGCACCGCCATCAAATTCGGCGGCGAAGGCATCGGGCTTTGCCGCACCGAGCACATGTTCTTCGAGGAAACCCGGATCCGGACCGTGCGCGAGATGATTCTCGCCGAGGACGAACAGGCCCGGCGCGCCGCGCTGTCGAAGCTGCTGCCGATGCAGCGCGCCGATTTCGTCGAGCTGTTCGAGATCATGAAGGGGCTGCCGGTGACGATCCGGCTGCTCGATCCGCCGTTGCACGAATTCCTGCCGCATACCCAGGCCGAGATCGAGGAAGTCGCGCGCGCGATGAATACCGATCCTCGGCGATTGGCGGATCGCGCCCGCGATCTCGCGGAATTCAATCCGATGCTCGGTTTCCGCGGCTGCCGGCTCGCCATCGCCTATCCGGAAATCGCCGAGATGCAGTCGCGCGCCATCTTTGAGGCCGCGGTCGAGGCCGGCAAGCGCACCGGCAAGGCCGTCGGCCTCGAGGTGATGGTGCCGTTGATCGCGACCAAGACCGAGTTCGATTTGATCAAGGCGCGGATCGATGCGACAGCGCAGTCGGTGATGAAGGTGACCGGAACCAAGCTCGCCTATCAGGTCGGCACCATGATCGAATTGCCGCGTGCCTGCCTGATGGCCGGCGACATTGCCAAAACGGCGGAGTTCTTTTCGTTCGGCACCAACGATCTGACGCAGACGACCTACGGCATCAGCCGCGACGATGCCGCCGGATTCCTCGGCACCTACATCGCCAAGGGAATCCTGGAGATCGATCCGTTCATCTCGGTCGATCGCGACGGCGTCGGTGAATTGGTGAAGATCGGGGTCGCGCGCGGGCGCAAGACCCGCCCCGATCTGAAGGTCGGCATTTGCGGCGAGCACGGCGGCGATCCCGCTTCCGTCGCGTTCTGTCACGAAATCGGGCTGGATTACGTTTCGTGCTCACCCTACCGCGTTCCGATCGCGCGGCTGGCCGCGGCGCAGGCGGCGCTCGGCAAGGCCATCGCTAGTCAGGCCTGACGCGCCACAACAGACGTTGAGATGGAAAGATACGGCCGGGATTTTCCCGGCCGTATCCTTTGGTGGCCAGGAGCTTGAAGTGGCGGGCCGCTGCGTGCGTGAAGAAGCCGGTGTGAGCACGGATGTTCCGCAACAATGCGGAGGCGGAAAAATCTGCAGCCTCAACTAACAACGCGGCGGCGGAAAAATTTGCAGCCTCAAAAAATCTTTTCATTATTTTCGTTCACGCCATATTTACCACCTTATTCATGTGCCTATTTACCAACGTTTTTGATGTGGCCGCGCGAACTTCAGCTAATTCTTGCGTGTATCGCATGTGCAACGCCGATTAACTCCGTCGCAACCTAAATTCGATATCACCAAAATAGATCGAATTGCACGGATGTACTGGGTTCGGTCGCGTGTGTGTTGTGTAGCGTTGCGTGAGCGTATCGATGTCAGTAATGCGTAACCGGTCGAAGGGCGCACGACGTGCGTCCTTCGGTCTCGGTCTTTGCGTCTTCGCATTGATCCCGACAGAAATTGGATATCAGGATATTGCCTCGCTGCTGGCCCGGCAGCCGGGCGTCGCCGAGCGCTGGCAGAAACGAGTGTTCTCTGCCGCCAGTAACATCCAGGTCGCCACTTACAGCTTCGGCCGCCCGCTCGGGACTTCTGTTCCGAAAGCCCCGACCTATGTCTTGGCAAGCCTCGACAATCAAGGCATCGACATCACCGGCTCAATAACGCGTAATCCGATCGTGCAGGCGCCGCCGCGCTATCAGCCGTCCGATTTGGGGCGCAAAAACCGCCGCTGCCATTCCTGCCGGCAAACCCGCGCCGCTCGATCCGGAGCTCGCGGAAGCGCTGAGCGCCCCGCCGCTTGCGCAGTACGACGTCTCGATGTCGCTGGAAGCCCAGCCGTCCGACGACTTGAAAGTTGCGCCGGGTGCCGCTTCCGCCGCGCTCGAGCCCGTTCCACCGCGCGATGGTTTCTCGGTGAAGACCGGGAGCCTGTTTTTCGGAAGCTCGTCGATCGGCGCGGCCGAAAGCATGGAACGCTGGCAGCCCGGCGAAGCGCCCGTCATCGTGATGCCGGGCGCGGTCGCCGATCCGGACATGAAGGTGATGGCGTCGCTGCCGCCAGTTGCGAATGAGCCGTCGAGGGCGGTTGAGAGCGGTGTGAGCATCGCCGCCAAGGGCGAAGTCAACTCCAACAATCAGCACATCAAGACGCCGGCCGAACGCCTCGGCCTGTTCGACGAGAAGGCGCGCGCCAAATCCGAGAAATGCCTCGCGGAAGCCGTCTATTTCGAAGCCCGCGGCGAGGCCGTGCGCGGCCAGATCGCGGTGGCGCAGGTGGTGTTGAACCGCGCGTTCTCCGGCTTCTACCCGAACACGGTGTGCGCGGTGGTCTACCAGAACAAGCACCGCCACCTCGCGTGCCAGTTCACCTTCGCCTGCGATAACGTCGCAGACGTGGTGCGCGAACCCGACATGTGGGACCGCGCGAAGAAAATCGCAAAAGCGATGCTCGACGGCCAGCTTTGGTTGCCGGAAGTCGCCAAATCGACCCACTACCACGCCTATTGGGTGCGCCCCTCCTGGGTGCATGAAATGAAGAAGATGTACAAATTCGGCGTGCACACCTTCTACCGGCCGCGGGCGTGGGGCGACGGCAGCGAGGCGCCGAGCTGGGGAACGCCGGCGCAAACCGCGGACATTTCGGCAAAACTCGCGGAAGCCGGCCGCAGCTCGGCCGAGCTGCCGGACTCGACGGCGCGGCGGTAGGTTAACGCCCGTCATCACCCGCGAAAGCGGGTGATCCAGTATTCCAGTGCGCTTGCGATAGAATCGAGACGCCGCAGCGTACTGGATACCCGCATGCGCGGGTATGACGACCATTATGCAGCCTCGACCAGTCCCGGAATTCTTGTCACGCATCTATATCGAGCGCGACGTCGAAATTCGGCGCCGAATGCGTGAGCGCGCCGGACGAGACATAGTTCACGCCGGTCGCCGCGATCTTCGCGATCGAATCCAGGGTGACGCCGCCGGAAGCCTCCAGCACCACGCGTCCGTCGGCGAGCCTCACAGCCTCGGTCAGAGCGGCAATTTCCATATTGTCCAGCAGCACCACGTCGGCGAGGCCGGTGTCGAGCACCTCGCGCAACTGCGCCAGCGTATCGACCTCGATCTCGATCTTGACGAGATGCCCGACATGCGATCGTGCCCGTTCGAGCACCGGCCTGACGCCGCCCGCGACCGCGATGTGGTTGTCCTTGATCAGGATCGCATCGTCGAGCCCGAAGCGATGATTGAAGCCGCCGCCGCAGCGCACCGCGTATTTCTCAAGCGCGCGCAGACCCGGCGTGGTCTTGCGGGTACAGCAGATGCGCAGGCTGGTGCCGGCGGTATGGCGCACATAATCGGCGGTGAGGGTGGCGACGCCGGACAGCCGGCCGACAAAATTCAGCGCGGTGCGCTCAGCCGTAAGCACGGCGCGCGCCGGTCCGGAGATGGTCATGACGTGCACGCCGGCGGCGACAATGCCGCCATCGAGATAGTGCGCCTGGATGCTGATGTCCGGCGACAGTTTCTGAAACGTCGCAACTGCCAGCGGCAGTCCGGCGATCACGCCGGCCTGCCGTGCGATCAGGACGGCATGAGCGTGCGTCGCTTCCGGGATCGTCGCCATCGAGGTGATGTCGCCGGCGCGGCCGAGATCCTCGTCCAGCGCGCGGTGCACGGCTTCGTCGATGGCGAGCGGCGACAGGAACGCGTCCGGATTTAGCAGTGAGGCGGGAGTTGTCATGAAGCGCGTTCCGATTAGTGGGGGGTCTCAGCGTGAGTTTCGACCCGCGGCTACACGCCCTCAAGCGTGATCACCATGTCCAGGTCGCTTGTGGATTCCTTGCGTAGCGCAAACAACGGCTGATACTCGGCGGAGTTATACCAGGCATCGAGAAGGCCCATATCCGGGAACTCGATGATGACGACCCGTTCCGGCTTCCAATGACCGCCTTCGGGCATTTTGTGGCTTCCGCCTTTGGTCAGATAGCGTCCGCCGTGTCTGGCAATCATCGGGCCAACCTTGACGCGATATTCCTCGAACTTTGCAGGATCGGTGATGATGTGTTCGGCGATATAGTAGGCTGGCATCGGCTGCTCCGTTATGGGTTTTGCAATGGACCGCGCTAGGCGATGATCGGTTGCGCCGGCTGCATCGGCGCGCGCTCGCAGAGTGACGCTGCGATATCCCGCGCTGCCGCCAGTGTCGTCATGGTGCGATGCGCCAGCGCGGGTCTCTCGGCCGGATAATCCGATCGGTAATGCGCGCCGCGGCTTTCGCGCCGCGCCCATGCCGACGTCGCGACCAATAGCGCCGTCGTCGCCATGTTGCGCAGGGCGATGCTGCCGGCATCCTGTTCGATGGCCGCGAACGCGCGCACGGCTTCCGCCAGCCGGTCACTGTTGCGGATCACGCCGACATGCGAGGTCATCATCGCCCGAAGCCTTGTTTCGGTGAGGGCAGGCATGGCGCAATTTCGCCGGTTGATCGGCGTATCGGGCGAGCGGGCCGGCGCGGCGATCGTGCCGCCGCTGATGTCCTCGGCGATACGCGCGGCATAGACCACGGCCTCGAGCAGCGAGTTCGACGCCAGCCGGTTGGCGCCATGCGCGCCGGTGCACGATACTTCGCCGCCGGCCCACAGTCCCTTCAACGACGTGCGGCCGTGCATATCAACGGCGATGCCGCCCATGTGATAATGCGCGGCGGGCGCCACCGGGATCGGTTGTCTCACCGGGTCGATGCCGGCAGACAGGCAGCTTGCATGGACGGTCGGAAATTTTTCAGCGAAATGCGCGCCGAGCGCCGTTGTCGCGTCGAGGAACACGCCACGGCCGGCGGCGATTTCCGCGAAAACGCCTCGTGCCACGATATCGCGGGGCGCCAGTTCAGCCAGTCTGTGCTGAGCTTGCATGAAACGTTCGCCCTTGTCGTTGATCAGTGTCGCGCCTTCGCCGCGCAATGCTTCGGTCGCCAGCGGCGCCGGATCGCGACCGACCATGATGGCCGTGGGGTGAAACTGCACGAATTCCGGATCGGCGATAATGGCTCCGGCGCGCGCGGCGATGGCGAGCCCCAGTCCGCTGGCCTCGGCCGGATTTGTCGTCACGGCGTAAAGATGCCCGATGCCGCCGGTCGCCAGCACCACCGCGCGCGACGCAATGGTCGCGGGCCTGGCGGTGACGTCGCCAACTTTACGCAATTGAAGCCCGGTGACCGCGCCGTCTTCCGTCAGGAGCGCCTCGGCGGCGTAGCCTTCGATCACCCGGATCGAGGGCGTTGTGCGTACGGCTTCGATCAGCGCCGAGATGATTGCCTTGCCGGCCATGTCGCCGCGCACATGCACGATGCGTCGCGCGGAATGTGCGGCCTCCTGTGCCACCGCAAGCTTGCCTTCGAGATCACGATCGAACGGCACGCCGTAGCGCAGCAGGTCGTGGATGCGCGCGCCGGCTTCGCGTGCCAGTCCGAGCGCTACAGCGTCAGCGACCAGGCCGGCGCCGACGGCGATCGTATCGGCCGCATGCGCCTCGGCGCTGTCGCCTTCGGCGACCGCCGCGGCGATGCCGCCTTGCGCCCATGCCGTTGAGGCGCCCTGACCCAGAGCTGCCGCGGAAATCACGGTAACGGGACGCGGCGCCAGTTTCAGCGCGCAGAACAATCCGGCGAGGCCGCCGCCGACGATGATGACATCGTCAGCCTTGCGGGTACGATCATGATCCTGGTTTTGCATCTCTGCCTCCGTTACCTGTCGAATTCAATTCTTCAGATTGATCATCCGCTCGACCGAACGGCGCGCCTTCTCGGCGATTACCGGATCGATGGTGACTTCCTCACGCAGGTAGATCAGGCTGTCGAGAATCTTGGGCAGCGTGATCCGCTTCATGTGCGGGCACAGATTGCATGGCCGCACCATTTCGACATCGGGCAGCTCGGCCTGGACGTTGTCCGCCATCGAGCATTCGGTGATCATCACCACGCGCCTGGGGCGGTTGGTGCGCACCCAGTTGATCATGTGCGCGGTCGAGCCGGTGAAATCGGCCTCCGCCAGCACGTCGGGCGGGCATTCCGGATGGGCGATGATCTGCACCGACGGATCGGCTTCGCGATAGGCGCGCAGCTCGTCGCCGGTGAAGCGCTCGTGCACTTCGCAGGCGCCTTTCCAGGCGATGATCTTCACCTTGGTTTTCGAGGCGACATATTTTGCGAGATACTGGTCCGGCAGAAAAATTACCGTCGGCGCATTGAGGCTCTCCACCACCTGTACCGCGTTGGACGATGTGCAGCAGATGTCGATCTCCGCCTTCACGTCGGCCGATGTGTTGACATAGGCCACGACGGGCACGCCGGGAAAACGTTGGCGCAACAGCCGCACATCCGCGGCCGTTATGCTCGATGCCAGCGAGCAGCCGGCGCGCTGGTCCGGGATCAGAACCGTCTTGTGCGGGTTCAGGATCTTCGATGTCTCCGCCATAAAGTGCACGCCGCACTGCACGATGATGTCGGACTTGACCTTGGTGGCTTCGATCGCGAGCTGCAGCGAGTCGCCGCCGATGTCGGCGACGCAATGGAAGATCTCCGGGGTCTGATAATTGTGCGCCAGGATGACGGCGCCGCGCACTTTCTTCAGTTCATTGATCGCCATGATGTAGGGCGCCATGAACGGCCACTCGACCGGCGAGATCACATTCTTGACCCGCTCATAGAGATGCGCGGTCGCACGTTCGACCTCGGGGCACCACTCCAGCGACGGTGTTGGCAGCGCGCGCGCTTGCTCCGCGGCGCTTATGCGGCGTCGCGCCGGCGTGGCAGGGCGCCCCGGAACGGGGTTTCCGAAATCGTCGGGACCAAAGATTCCAGCGATTGGCATAGTTGTCTCCTTTGGACTCAAATATGCTCAATATGAGCATATTTAGGTTTTGAGAAATCCGGCCTCGAAGGGCCGGTGTTTTCAAAAGCTGCGTCGCTATGTTCGCGAATCAACCGCGGCGATGCAAAGATTCGGGATGAGGAGTACAACTTATCCTCATAACGAGCAAATCAAATATAGCACCTATCCAGAGAGCTCGCTAGGCGGCCAGTTGGCCAATTCATCAGATCTGCCCGCCCTGATTTGCAACGCTGCATTGCGGCGAGAACTTTTGCCGAGATGCCGGTTGGGATTTCCATGCGAATGCATTAACTCCTTCTAACGTGTCAGCCGCCTTCCGGACCCGACACCAACCACGGAGGAAATTGCATGGCGGTAACAACAGACAACATTCGTTCAACTCCCGGCATTGGCAATTGGCGAACGCCGCTGGTGATCATCGTCTGCGGTTGCGTGATCGCGCTATTGAGCTTCGGGCCGCGATCAAGCCTCGGCTTTTTCGTTCAGCCGATGGGGCGGGAGTTATCATGGGGCCGCGACGTCTTTGGCCTCGCGCTCGCAGTTCAAAATCTGCTGTGGGGGCTGGGCCAGCCGATTGCCGGCGCCATCGCCGACCGGTTCGGCGTGCTGCGCGTGATGTGTGTCGGTGCGGTTCTGTACGCCGGCGGTCTGTTGATGATGCGTTACGCCGCGACGCCGCTGTCGCTCGATATCGGGGCGGGCGTCTTGATCGGCTTCGGACTGTCCGGCTGTTCGTTCAATCTGGTGCTGTCGGCGTTCAGCAAGCTGCTGCCGCCCGAGCGGCGGGGAATAGCGCTTGGCGCCGGAACGGCCGCCGGGTCGTTCGGGCAATTCCTGTTCGCCCCGTTCGGCGTGGCGATGATCGACAATTTCGGCTGGCAGATGGCGCTGACGGTGTTCGCGGGCCTGATGCTGCTGATCATACCGCTGTCGCTCGCGCTCGCCACGTCGCCGGCGGCATCGACCAATGAGCCCGTTGTGGCCCAGCAGTCGTTCAAGACCGCGCTGGCGGAAGCGTTCGGCCATCGCTCTTATGTGTTGCTCGTGCTCGGCTTCTTTACCTGCGGCTTCCAGCTTGCGTTCATCACCGTGCATCTGCCGGCTTATCTGTCCGATCGCGGTGTCTCCGCGCAAACCGGCGGCTGGGTGATCGCCGCGATCGGCCTGTTCAACATCATCGGTTCGCTCAGCGTCGGCTGGCTGCAAAACAGGTTTCCAAAACGCTATATCCTGTCGGTGATCTATTTTACGCGTGCGATCTCGATCGTCGCTTTCATCTCGTTCCCGATCACGACGTTTTCCGCAATCATGTTCGGCGCCGTCAGCGGCCTGACCTGGCTCTCGACGGTGCCGCCGACGTCGGCGCTGGTGGCCCTGATGTTCGGCACCCGTTGGTTTGCGACGCTGTACGGATTTGCCTTCGTCAGCCATCAGGTCGGAGGCTTCCTCGGCGTGCTGCTTGGCGGTGTCGTGTTCGAGAAATTCGGGTCGTACACGCCAATCTGGTGGCTTTCGGTGCTGTTCGGCGTGCTTTCGGCGCTGATCAATCTGCCGATCGTCGAGGCGCCGGTAACCCGCCCGGTTGCGCAGCCGGCATAATCCATTCAAAATGCGGAAAATCGAGAAACCGGAAGTTTCGGGGAGTCCGCGTTGGGAACGTTCAGGGCGATCAGGGTCGACAAGGCGGAAAAAGCTACCGCCGTCGCGCTCACGCAATTCGACGAAGCCGAATTGATGGAGGGCGACGTCACCGTGCGGGTCGAATGGTCCGCGCTGAACTACAAGGATGGCCTTGCCGTCACCGGCAAGGCGCCGATCGTACGGCGCTTCCCGATGATCGCGGGTATTGACCTCGCAGGTACCGTCGAGCAGTCGTCGCATCCGCAATGGAAGACCGGCGACAAGGTGATCTGCACCGGCTGGGGCATGGGTGAGACTCATCTCGGCGCTTACGCCGAGAAGGCGCGCGTCAAGGGCGATTGGCTGGTGCGCCTGCCCGCGGGGATGTCGACGCGCGACGCGATGGCAATCGGCACCGCCGGCTTCACCGCGATGCTCGCGGTGCTCGCGTTGGAAAAGCATGGGCTTTCGCCGAAGGACGGCGCGATGGTTGTCAGCGGTGCCGCCGGCGGCGTCGGCTCCGTTGCCACGGCCGTGCTGTCCAGGCTCGGCTATCACGTCATCGCTTCCACCGGCCGCATGTCGGAGGCCGCCTATCTGAAAGATCTCGGCGCGGCCGAGGTCATCGATCGCAGTGAGCTGTCGGGGCCGGCCAAGCCATTGGCAAAAGAACGCTGGGCCGGCGGGGTCGACAGCGTCGGATCGACCACGCTCGCCAACATTCTCTCGATGACGAAATACCGGGGCGCGATCGCCGCGTGCGGCCTTGCCGCCGGTATGGACCTGCCGTCCTCGGTGGCGCCATTTATTTTACGCAGCGTGTGTCTCTTGGGCATCGATTCCGTGATGTGCCCGATCGAGTTGCGCAAGGTTGCCTGGAGCCGACTCGCGAGCGACCTGGATCCGGGTAAACTAATTGAAATTACTCATGAAATTGGTCTTGACGAGGTCATCGCCGCTGGCGCTAAGATCCTCGCCGGGGAGGTACGGGGTAGAATCGTGGTAAAAATTCTCTGAGCTTGTTCAGACTTTACCAACGAAGCTGCTCCAATGTTGCCACGGTTGGTATGGTAAGCATTGGGTAAATACTTCAAGCGGTTGCCCATGCTCAGTAAGTTGGAGTCACAGCATGCTTGCGCGTTTCGTGTTGAGTGCCCTTGCGGCCGGTGCGTTGGTCGTGCCTGCCTTGGCCGGGCAGATGATGAATGGCGAAGAAGCTCGCAAGTTTGTCACCGGCAAGGTGTTTGCGTTTACCTGCTTCGACGGTACCCGCGGTGCCGGGCGTGTGCTCGACGACGGTGGTGCTGCAGGCGCGGTACAATTCAGCGGTTCAGGACCGGTGCGCCAGATGCGCCTTCCCGGCAATACGCTTCAGGTCCGCGGTCAGGCCGTCTGCGCGTCGATCAAGGGCCTTCCGTTCGAGCCCTGCTTCAATCTCGACAAGAAGGACGAGCGCAACTTCCGTGGTTCGGTCTCGGGCATGGGCTTCGCCTATTGCGACTTCCGCCACCAGGGCGTCGCGCAGATGCTGATGGCGCGAGCGGTGGCCCGGCCGCGTTCGCTGCACCCGCCGGAGCAGACCCGTTCGGCCGATGCATCGCGGGTCCGCGTCGAGACCCCGCAAGTCGAGCGCACCGGGATCGAGCCGGTCAAATCCGAAACGAGATCCGAACCTGCGCAATCGGAAGGCGCTCCGGAACTGCGCCGCTCGACCGACTGACGCGGCGCAATCGCTGTCCGGCGACAGCAACCGCCTCAAGCCCGAGGTCGGCCAGTCCCTCAATTCGGTGAGGGTCGCCTGACGCTCATCAGGGAGTCCGGCCCAAACGGGGCCGTGGTTCCGTTCTCGATCATGTGTTGCCGGCAATCCGTTAATTAGCGAGCTTGCGATCTGGTGCCACGACGTCGATCAGGACGTCGTTTCATCAATCGCTGCCGGCGCGGAAATTCGTCCGGATACCTCGTAGTTCCACGTACCCGAAATTAACCTTGATGCAGGGCGCGAACCCTATCGCTTGAAGGACGAACGCTCGCTGTGGGCTTCGAGCGTGAAACCGGTGTCGGCGCTGGGATTGTCCCGGCGATGGATTGCAGACGCTGTTTGAGCAACACATCCATCGGGGGGAATGTCATGATATCAATCGTCCAGAATCTGCGCATCGGCACCAAGCTCGCGATCACTTCGGCGCTTAGCATCTTACTCGTCGCAACGATGATCTACCTGCAAATGACCGGCGGCGCGGAGGTCCGAAAGGCCGGCGACGACTCGGCGCGGCAACAGGCCGTCGCTCAAAACGCCGCCGAAGCCAAGGCGTCCGTGCGCGGCATGCAGATGGGTATCCGCGACATCCTGCTCGCTTCGAATCCGGCCGAACTGGAGAAGGCGACGCAATACTTCGCCGATCGCAAGGCGGCCGCGCTTAAATTCAAGGGCGAGATGACCAAGCTGTCGCGCTCCAAGGAAAATGGCGAGCGGATCGAGCGACTCGGGGTCCTGGTCGAAGGTCTCGACAAGGGCAAGGACCAGTTCGTGGCCATACGCAAGCAAGCCATGGCGGTTGAACACAGCGCTGAAGCGACCGCGCAGCTCTCCAGGTTCGCCGATGAGATCGCCCGCATCCGCAAAGATGTGACGCTTCCCATCAACGTGGAGATCGAAGCGCTCGCCAACAAGATCACCGAACATGGTAAGCAGAGCAGCGAGGCAGCGCGGACCACAGCCAACGATGCGGAGGCGTCGGCCGAGCATACGTCGCTGATCGCGGGTATCACGGCGGCGTTGTTGCTGATCGCAACCTGCGTGTTCTCCATCTTCACGATTGCCCGCCCGATGCGCGCCCTCAGCGTATCGATGGAAGAACTCGCCGGCGGCAATTTCGCGGTGGTACTGCCCGGCCTCGGCCGCAAGGACGAGGTTGGCGACGTCGCCGGCGCCGTCGAGAAATTCAAAGTCGTATCTGAACAGAAGGCCCGTGAGGAAGCGGAAGCCAAGATCAAGCAGGATCAGGTCGCCGCGCAGCAGCGCAAAGCGGACATGATCAAGCTCGCCGACACCTTCGAATCCGCCGTCGGCGAAATTATCGAAACCGTCTCCTCGGCTTCGACCGAACTGGAAGCATCCGCCGGAACGCTCACCTCGACGGCCGAGCGCGCACAGGAGCTCACCACGATGGTCGCAGCGGCGTCCGAGGAAGCCTCCACCAATGTGCAGTCGGTGGCCTCCGCCACCGAGGAAATGGCGTCATCCGTCAAAGAGATCAGCCGTCAGGTCCAGGAATCGGCGCGGATGGCCAATGAGGCGGTCGATCAGGCG
>WNGN01002916.1_pt1 | contig 15634 bp, 14 predicted proteins | sample 5400561 | NCBI WGS metagenome assembly WNGN01 (sample SAMN13153379, study PRJNA577476) | soil metagenome | isolation source: 115 cm soil or saprolite under Garry oak tree replicate 2 | place: USA:California | collected 2016-06-15
GGCTCACCGGTGTTCCGCCGCCATGCGTCAATGCCAATGCTGCAGCACCAGCTCCCGCACCCGCCAAACCGAAGAGAGTCCAGCCCGTCCGGCCCTTCAAGGCCTCAGTGTGGCTCGATCCTGAGAGCTTAAGACCGGATTGCTTTTGCGCGACCAGCCCTCCGCCCGGCGAAATACTGACCGATTGCCCCGCTTCCAAAAGCTGACCTGAACCACCTTGCAGTGGGAGCGTGCTTATGTCGCCGTCCAAGCAGGTCACCTGAAATGTTCCGCCGGGCAGCCCCTGAATTTTCGCAGACGTCACTCTGGAGCGGACCGCAGGAACCACGGCAAAGTTTCCTACACGGAGCTTGATGCCGGAGGGGCCGCTGATCGAGTCAATCACCGCGGTGCCGCTGTGCAACTCCGCGGCGAACTCAGGGTCGCCGGAGATTACAACTTCCGTGTGCGCTCCGATCTTCAATGTGCCATTCCCGGCCATCGTGAATATGGCGGTGCCAGCGTCGCCTGTGCGAATCGTATCCCCGACAAAGATCGTGGATTCCGCTGGCGCAAGCTTGTCGTTTACGTACACCTCCCCTGTCGCCGTAAGGGAACCTAACGGTTGCCTTTTTGTACTTTGGGCCTGGTCCTGGGAGACGGAGGCTGCGCTCGCAGAGATGGTAAGCAAGGAGACTTGGAAGGTAAGCATCAAGACCAAGCCAAAAGAAATGGCAGGAGCCGTCCTTCGTTCCGGGTACTGGCATAAAGTACGAAGGCACCTGAAACTTCTTTCCGAGTTCGGGTGTTCGAGGAATCTTTGGTCCGCAGTCCACACGACGCTTTCTCCTCGGGGCAGGGCTGAAACTTACGGTAACACTTATTTTGAAAGAGAGTGCCAAAGCAATGCTCTAGGGTCTTTTCCCGCATTTCAAATGCAGATTGCACCTTATCGACGGAGTGGCGAGTCGTCCCTATCCTTGGCTCGGGACCTCTAGATCGAAAAGTGGAGGGTGCCCTCCGGCTCGGAGACTGGCGCCAACTGGCGCCAACTGGCTTGGGCGTTTCGAAGTGTAGGAATTCCCAGCGTTAACTCTTCATGCTCACAAGATCTGCTGACCTGACGAAGCGAACATCGATGACACTCTCCCTTTCGCTGCGGCGGCACGCGAGACTCACACGCTTCACCTTTGAGCCACACCTCGCTTCAACCGATACGGCGTGCTTGCAAACTGCTGCGTGCGACATTGCGAGCCAAACTTTCCGCGATTACGCGCGCGACAACAGCATGGGACTACGGGAAGAAGCCATTCCCGCCCTGGGCAGGTTTGCGAAGAGCGCTTTCGACCTGCTGGTTTCCTCGTTGACTCTTTTTTTGCTGTGGCCGTTGATGCTCGTGATCGCCATTGCCGTGAGGCTGGAGTCACCGCGGGGCCCGGTCATTTACCCTTCGTGGCGTGTGGGGAAAAGAGGTGTTCCTTTCGCCTGTTACAAATTCCGCACCATGATTCCTGGCGCAGACGGACTTCGGACCAAGCTGCACCACTTGAATCAGCGCCGCGGCCCCTTCTTCAAGATTGCCGATGATCCGCGCGTCACGCCGCTCGGCAGGTTTCTGCGCAAATACAGCTTGGATGAGTTGCCACAATTGTGGAACGTCCTCAAAGGAGAAATGAGCCTGGTCGGTCCGCGTCCTCATCCGCTGGAAGACGTTGCCCGGTACGGACCGGGACATGAGCAGCGCCTCGAAGTCAAGCCCGGCATAACCGGAGTGTGGCAGGTGACCGCGCGCCGCGACCCTTCTTTCGAAACCTGCATGCTGCTGGACGTGAGCTACATCCGGAATTGGAACCTCCTGCTGGACTGCAAGATTTTGCTGCGCACCATCCCGGCCGTGCTCGCCGGTGAAGGACAGTAACCAGAGTTCGCGAGGTATTTCTTGAATTCTGCTTGGCAACTCCGGAGGCGTAAGATTTTTTTGCCTCCTATTGTGCCCACTCATCCGAGCCAGGATCGAACCGCAGCCCTAAGTGATGGCTCCGCAGCTCCTTTCCCTGACTCCGCCCGTCACTGGAACAACAGTGTCGTCGGCCTTCGCAAACAAACGAAAGGCAGAATCGTCAACGGCTGGCTGGTCCTCATCGCTTTTGTGGGTGCGGTGATCTCTGTTGCGGACGGCCTGACGCGTGCGCCCAATCCTGGATTGGAGCTATCTCCTCCCCAACCGCTGGAATACGTGCCCTACCATGCCGCTTTTCTACTGGCAGCCGTTGCGCTTCCCCTGATGTTTGCCTATGCGAAAAAGGCTCGAGCATCTCTGTCCGAAGCATTCTTTCTCTGGTTTGTGCTTTGCACCGCTGCATACATGAAGGATTTTTCCTACCTTCGCTTGCCCGGCACTCCTCTTTACGTCACAGATTTAGTGCTTATTGCTCTACTTCTTTGGATACGTTGTGCCCCGTACCAGCGCCATTCTAACCGTCATGTTCCGCTGAAAATCTTTCTGACGCTTTTCATTGGAGCTGGCGTGCTAGCGGCTGTCAGGGGCTTCTTGGGGCATCGCGAACTCATATTGGTGTTACGCGATTCCGCATTAATAGCGTATCCGCTGTTTCTAGGAATTGGGTACTACCTTCTTGAGAGTTGGCTGGCCATAAAAAGGGCAGCGGTCTGGTTCGTTCTCGGAACTACGCTGAGCGTTCTAAATGGATTTGGCTGGCTGATCGTGGCTCCCGAACAGAGGCGATTCGTTTTTCCCGGAATCTATATTTTGATTTCGTTGATTGGTGTCTTTATACTAACGGCGAATCGCCTTATCCGTCCGCAGCTTGGCTGGATCCTTGCAATCGGCCTCTCCCTTGGCTTGCTGCTCGCAAACATGCGAAGCCTCTTCGTATCTCTTTCCGTGGTCTCTTTCCTGGCGCTAGTGACTCCGGGGCTCCTTCGGGGAAAGGTTCGTTCTGTGCGTCTGGCCACCGCTCTTATCGGTGCAACCGCGCTAGTTTGCTTGGGCGCATTTTTTCTCCTTCATCAACAAGCTAGCCGAGACTTTACCTCGCGTGTGGGTGACAACCTGGATTCGGGCCTCCTCCATACCACTGACGACCCTTATTGGCAGTTTCGGCAAGCAGCTTGGAAAGAGGCTTGGCACCGCTTTGAAGAGTACCCTCCCGCTGGAGAAGGGTTTGGCGTTCCTTTTAACTTTGAAATTTGGGACAACGATCCCCGGCCCCACAATACATACCTGACTGTACTCTACAAAATGGGCCTTTTGGGCTTTCTCCCGTCGCTTGCCCTGCTCGCCTATTTCTTCTGGCATGGCCTGCGAGTGGCTCGAGCCAACGCAGAGAGTCGGCGCATTCCTTTCTTGCAAACGGCGATCTTGGCACAGGCGTGTTTCTGTGTGTTTGGGGGGGCTAATCTCTTGTTTGAGAGCCCTTACTTAGCCTCCCTTTTCTGGGCGGGAATGGGCGTTAGCCTGCGCATGATCGATATGTTCGACTTCGAACGATCCGTGCGGAACATTGCAATTGATAATTTCGTGGAACATAGAACGACGATGCGTTTTGGGAAGCTCCCAACACAAGGAGCAATCCGGTGATCCGGAGGTTTACCATGGTTTCGCATGCTGCCCATCCCGTTTTCAAGACCGATGGGAAGTTTGCCGCTGGTGTGGAGGCACGGCATGGTGAATTCATGTCCTCTTTGCAATAGCCAGGCCGCGATGCAACTGACGTTGCCCCACACCATGGTTTGGAAGTGTGGGGCCGACGACTGCGAACTGGAATTTGCCTCGCCACAATTGGTGGGCCGCGATCTTGCGTGTGCCTATAAGACGCTCTATTACCCTGGCACAGAGAATAGCCACCGGGTTCAACGTGAAGGTACGCCTGATTCTGTCCTTCGCCAGGTTCTCCTACAACTTGAGGCTGCTTTAGGAGCTTTGAAAGGTTTACGGCTGCTGGATTATGGTTGCGGGCGAGGGCCGCTTTCGCGAATTGCTCTCGAGTTCGGTCTTATCCCAACAGGGATTGAGCCCGACCCCATGGCACGAAGTTTCGCCTCGGAGCGAGTGGGGATGCTCGTGTACCCAAGTCTTGCGGAGCTATGCTCAAAACGCTCCGCAGCAGAATTCGACCTGATCGTCCTTTGGAACGTTATTGAGCACTTGCCTCGCCCCTGGTCGGAGTTGCAAGAATTGCGCAGGCTGTTGTGTCGCGGGGGCTGGCTCCTTCTTTGCACAATGAATACGGGCTGTTTACGCGCGCGGATAGAGGCGGGACGTTGGATGAGTTACGAGGACCCTACACACTTTTATTACTTCAATCGGAGGTCGCTCGAGCGCGTATTACAGTTCAGCGGATTTCAACGAGTGCAAGAGTGGAAGACAAAAATCCGCTACCCCCACCACGGAGCCCTGAGGCGCTGTTTTTATGAGATTTCGAGTGCACTAGGGGTCTCGGACGGTCTCTATTACTTATGCTCGGCTTCGGCGAGAGGCACCTAATTGAAGCGCAAATTCACGCCCGCTGGCTCTACAAATTTACTGTGAGGCATTACTCCCTATGAAGGTGCTGTTGGCACATAACCGCTACTGCTGGCCAGGTGGGGAGGACGAAGTCTTCCGTCGCGAAAAAGAGTTGCTGCGCACGGCTGGTGACACTGTCTTGGAATACGTTAGAGACAACAACGAGATCATTGAGAATGCGGTCCTTGGCAAGCTCAAAGCCGGCCTGCAGACGGTCTGGGCCTTCGACAGCGCAAAAGAACTGAGATCGTTGCTCCGCCGCGAGAGGCCTGACGTCGCGCACTTCCATAACACATTTCCATTGATTTCCCCGGGCGCATATTATGTTTGCCAGGAAGAAGGCATCCCGGTTGTTCAATCCCTATACAATCCCCGCTTGATGTGCCCTGCGGCGACTTGTCTGAGAGAGGGCCGAGTATGTGAGGATTGCCTGGGAAGGGCGCTGCCATGGCCCGGAATAATTCACGGATGCTATCGCAAGTCGCGTGTTCAGACTGCGGTTGTTGCAGGGATGCTCATGGCTCACCGCCTATTGAGGACCTGGCAAGAGCGCGTCGATGCTTATATTGCCGCTACGGAGTTTTTCCGCCAGCGGTATATAGCTGCGGGGCTTCCCTCCGAAAAGATCTTCCTGAAGCCGCATTTCCTGAATGCTGATCCCGGAATGAAGCATCGCCTGGGGAACTACGCCCTGTTTATAGGGCGACTGGCGCCGGAAAAAGGTGTCACAACTCTTTTGAATGCGTGGAAGACCTTGTACCACATTCCTTTATGGATTCGCGGAGATGGGCCAATGGAGGGCGAAGTACGTCGCTTTGCGGAAGGCAATCCGAATATTTGCTTGCTACCGCGATTATCCCAAAGCGAATGCTTCGGAGCGATTAAGGGAGCACGCTTCTTGGTCTGGCCCTCGGAGGGATTAGCAGAGACTTTTGGGTTGATCGTGATGGAAGCGTTTGCGTGCTGCACGCCGGTTATTGGTTCGCGCTTGGGCGCCATGGAGGAAGTTGTCGCTGACAAAAGGACTGGATGGCTCTTCACCGCGGGTGATTCTGAGGACTTAGCGGCAAAAGTAGATTATGCATGGACGCATCCGCATGAGGTTATGGAGATGGGGCGGGCTGCACGGACTGAGTACGAAAGCAAGTACACCGCCGAGCCCAACTATAAAGCGTTGGTGGGGATCTATGATAAAGCCCTACGGAATCATTCCTCCTCAACCGCAAATCTTAAATATGCGTTTCACGAGAAGTACAACGAAGGTAGATCGAAATGAAGACAGCATTAATAACCGGCGCCCTCGGTCAGGACGGATCCTATTTGACGGAATACCTGCTCAAGTTGGGATACAGAGTTTATGGTTTGATTCGAAAGCCTCCACACTCCAATCCCTGGGCCATTGAATGGATGATGAACAAAGTTTGGAACGACAGGGTCAGCTACATCTATGGCGACATGAGAGATGAGATATCGCTGAAAAATGCGGTGCAAAAGTCGTGGCCGGATGAGATCTACAACTTCGCCGGCCAAGTGTTCGTGCCGCTTTCGTGGGATGAACCGGGACCAACGTTCGATGTCAACACGGCAGGTTTGGCGCGCATACTGAAGATTGTAGAACAAATGAAAAGGGATACCAAAGTTTATCAAGCCTCAACCTCGGAGATGTTTGGCAACCACGAGGGAACGTGTACGGATGAGACGGACATGCGACCAAAGTCGCCGTACGGAATTTCAAAGCTCGCGGCTCATCGGCTTGTCTCTCTTTTTCGAGATCGCGGCCTTTTTGTTGTGGGAGGTATACTTTTCAACCACGAAAGCCCCCGGCGCGGAACGGAGATGGTGACGCGGAAGATTGCCATGGCCGCAGCGAGTTGGTCGGTAGGTGGTGAAGACATCCTCTCATTGGGCAATATCGAATCGAGAAGGGACTGGGGATTTGCCGGAGAGTATGTTAAAGCGATGCATTTGATGATGCAACAAATGGATCCGGACGACTATGTGGTGGGCACGGGAAACTCTCATTCGGTGAGAGACTTTCTCGAAGAAGCTTGTTTGGTTGCGGGAGTAGACATCGGTTTCTCTGAAAAACACGTAAGGATTGATGAGCGGTTGAAAAGGCAGCAGGAAATCTTTGATATGAGGGCAGATACGACAAAGATCAAAGAACAAACGGGGTGGACGCCCAAGATCCGGTTTAGGGACCTCGTTCGGATGATGGTTGAGGCGGAGCAGCTCAAGTTGAAAGTTGCAGCGGAGGCTGCCCTTACGGAAGCGTGCCATACGCAACCGTCGTTTTCAGACTAGCGGGAGAGTTGTGGGTGAGGCGCCACGGTCTTTCCCCGTCGTGATTCCGGCGGGGAGGGCCAATGCATCTCGGATCCTGAGGGAAACCGCTTCTTAAGACGCAGGATTGGCTCCTCAAAGAAGCGCCACGAGATTGAAGCGGCCATTATCGCTAAAAGAATCTGGCCGGCGAACGCCAACAAGTTTCTCGTTACCGGATTCGACGGGAGAAAATTCTCTGAGCCGATGAAACGGGCCCATAGAAGGAAAATTGGATAGTGCAAGAGATAAATTCCATAGCTGATCTTCCCTATATAGCGTAACCAGCCAGCTGAAAGACTTCTCCCAAGCAGAGAGGACCTTGGATCAGAAACCAAAGATATGCCCAGCAGTCCGGTGAATGTGATGGCAAGGAACGTATAACCAACAGTGGAACTATTCCTTTGCAGCAGAATTCGCGCAAGTGCCGTAGCTGCCGCTCCGAGCCATAGGAATTGCTTAGCGCGAAGGCGCAAGCCGTTAAATGTACAGCTTGGAGAGCGTACCCATAGGGCGGCGAGAGCTCCTAATGCGATAGCGTCCAAACGCGAGAACGTAAAGGAGTGAATAAAACCCGGCGAGGCGCCAAGAAAATGGAAAGTCAGCCTTAGGGACAACGACACCACGATAAGCAATGCAGAAACGATGGCCAGCGTCTGCTTCCTTAGTAGAAATATCAAGAGAGGCCACGTTAGATAAAACTGCTCTTCAACCGCCAGGGACCAAGTTGCGCCTAAACCAAAAGGATAAATCTCGCGATGGACGAAGACGATGTTTTGTACATAAAAGACAAAAGCAGGCCAAATAGCGGCAGCTGTCGACCGCATAGGGGGTGCGAACATTGGCGCTACGACGAAGGCAACTAGTAGGACTAAGTAGTATAAAGGCCAAATGCGCAGCACCCTGCGAGCGTAGAAATTTCGAAAATACTGTTGGGACCCCTTCGAGTCAATGAGTATCCCGGTGATGAGAAACCCCGACAGGGCGAAGAATAAGTCCACGCCAAATCGCGCATATTGCAACATCTGCGCATGAGGCAAGGCTTCTAGAAAACCAGAATGACCTATCAGAACCAGGAGAACCGCAACGCCCCTGAGGCCGTCAAATTGCGGTATGTACCTGGGCACGAAGAACGAAGCTGCGATAGGGCTCTTTCCCATGATACTAAGGGGTGTCCATCCTTGTGTGAAATAGCTGGGGTTGAGTCTTTCGGGACAAGATGCAGAAGAAGCGTCCCCTGTTCACTGTTTGTCCCATCCTTCTGGGAATCCGTGTGCTCTTACTGAGCAGTCACGAAATAGCATTTTCCCCGATTCCGTCCGAGATTCAATAAGCGAAACACTTACCACCCCTTGTCAAAACTTAGGATTGAATGCGATTTTGCCGTCTCGAGCCGTTAGCCATGGCCGTAACTCTCCCGTCTTTTCAATGCAACAAAAGAGTTTATTGCCTTGGCGCCGCAGGATCGAGACGCCGTTGAGAACAACCTCCAAGGATCTCAAAACAGCAAGGAAGGTCCTTGCTCCCGTGATCGCCGTGATCGCGTCAATTCTAGTCTCCTTTCTCATAGAGAGTTCTTTCTCATCGACGTTGAAGTCCCAATGCGGGTACGCGTGCACGAGAAACATGTATTCGGCCAGGTAAGAGGAAACTGTCTTGTGCAATTCATTTCTGCTCCAGCGATAAATGAAGTTCGGTATGCACGAATCTCTAACTCCGCCAGCCTCATGGTCATGATCGACCACGGAGAAGATCTCATAAGGAAACGAGAATCCCATTCGGGTCAAGATGCGCATCATAAATGAATCGTTAGGCTCCAATAGGACAACGTGCTTGCTTGCAACCCGTAGCATTTCACACAGGGCTCTGTGCGGGGACCGGCAATGGTGCAAGACTTCATGAACAAAGACGCAGTCAAACGAACTATCCGGCAAGTCTACCTGCTCAGCGTCAATCGCTAAGAGCTTGACTTTGCCCCGCAGGCTTCGACGCGCATATTCCTCGAGTTCTGGGTGGAAATTCGAGAGAGTTATGTCTTTGAATCCAGCGCATATCAGAAGCTTGACGTCCTGCCAACTACCCCCAACCACAAGCAGTTTTTCATTGGTTTCAATGTGGCAAGGTGTAAGATGGCGAAGGAAAATGGCTAAGAATTGGTCTCTCCTCTTTTCAGAGCCCGCTGTCTTTACTTTTTCTCCCGTACTATGGATTGGTCCCATACAGGCGTTACTTTAGCTCTCATCTTCCCATTGCATTTTATATGGAAATTCTTTATGAGCAGCCACGTGTCCCGGCTTTCTTAGAACCATTTTGGACCGTGTTATAATATGCGGTATGCACTTCAGATTTAGCCCGCCCTCGAAGCCTCGAAGCGGTCCGCGCGCATTCGGCAGATGCCGGCCACGCCTGAAGTCTCATCGAGATCCTTATCTCGCTCTGTGCCACTCGTGAGCCTCTACCACGTACGCCCTTTGTTTCCAAGAACTTGCGCACTCTTTTGCGCAATCCAACAACTTATCTCTCTTCCTTTCATCAAGTTACGCACCCTTTTGCAAAAACACGGGGGACAGGAGTATCCCCTAGTCTTCCTTTCTTTTCAACAAGCTCCAGCCTCTTCGGATAACAAAAGTGTGGCCTCATGGGGTGGGATAGTTTGCGGGGGGATCACTAGCGATGGCCACCGCAGGCCAAACCATGCAAGGCGCTGAGGGCTCTGCTTCCTTCCATGTTCTGGGGGAATACGCGTGGATGCTATGCAGGCCCGCACGTCGTCGCCCGAATGGAGAATTGGATCCACAAAAAGACGGGAAGCCATTCCATCGCCGCAACCGGCATGCATGGCATCGTTGCAGCGCAGCATGATCCCGAGTTCAAGAAGATTCTCAACGCAATAGATTTGGTTGTGACTGATGGCATGCCGCTTGGCTGGCTTGGTCGGCGCCGTGGTTACGATTTGCCTCATCGCGTGTACGGGCCCGATTTGATGCTGGCGTTCTGCGAACAAACTCAAGGACGAGGCTATCGGCACTTTTTCTACGGGGGCGAACACCGCGTCGCAGACCAGCTTGCCGAATCCTTGAAGCGCCGTTTTCCTGGACTACACGTCGCAGGAACCCATTCCCCGCCTTTCGTCCTTTGAGCAGCGATGAAGATAAGGGGATCTTGGCGATGATTTCGCATGTTGCTCCAGACGTGCTGTGGGTTGGCCTAGGCACACCCAAGCAGGAGCACTGGATGCACGAGCACAAAAACCGGCTCAATGTGCCCGTTCTGGTGGGTGTTGGCGCGGCGTTTGACATGCTCTCGGGGAGGCGCGAAGGCAGGCGCCGCGATGGATGCGCGAGCATGGGCTGGAGTGGCTTTTCCGCCTGTTCCAGGAGCCGCGCCGCTTGTGGCGGAGATATTTGATCTAACGGGACCCAGTTCATTGCTTACATCGCTTTAGAAACCCTCGGCTGGAAGAAATTCCCTCCGACTGGAGAGACTAGCAAGTCCTAAGCCGCTCCGTTACTGCAAAACGCTGCAAAACCGTACCAGCACGCCCTAAGCCGGTACGGTATTGAAAAGGCGTTGCAAGACATTGCAAAGCCTGGGCTTGCGCGTGGACGTCCCTCGCGGATTGCTCAGGTCTTTACTTGCATTCTGTTTGGAGAATGTACTGTATCGACTCTCCCTTCGGTGCCCTCTATGCTTGAAGCACCCGGTCATCGTTCCTAAGCGGTGTCAATGCGCTCGGAGGAAGAAGTGGGCCGAGTTCGTAGGTCCCCAACAAACCCAGAGGGCCTGAACTCACCAGCCCGTGCATGGAACAGGAGAAGGAAAGGGCAATGCTTGCGGCCTTGATTCGGTCATTGCGTTTGGGATTGCTTCTTTACCTCTTCGCGGTGTCGGGAGTCGTCGGCAGCCAACTGTGGCTCCCGACGAGGTGCGTCGGCGCTGGCACAGCAGCTGACCTTGGTCACCGCAAACAAGAAGCGCCGTTAGTGCGCCAAGACACAGCCGACGAACCGGCCAAGTCCCCTCTCAACCTCCAGACCAGCCAGCAGTGGAACCAGCGCTTCAAAGAACTGTTGCAGACAAACACTGCCGCCCCCGCGGTTGGCCCTCAGGACTATCGCATTGGTTTTGACGACGTTCTTGACATCAGCGTCTTCGAAGCCCAGGAGCTGAATCGAGAAGTCCGGGTTTCATCAGCCGGCGAAATCTCATTGCCCTTGTTGGGGTCGGTGCGCGTGGCTCGGTTGACGCCTCGCGAACTCGAGCTTGTTCTTGAGGAACTCCTCCGGCGCACCTATATGAAAGATCCGCACGTCAGCGTGTTTGTGCGCGAGATGCAAAGCCATCCCGTTTCCGTCCTGGGAGCCGTTCGGAGACCCGGTGTTTTTCAGGTCCGTGGCAGCAAGACTCTGCTTGAGATTCTTTCGCTTGCCGAAGGCCTGGCGGATGACGCGGGAGAAACGGCGATCATCATGCGAGGGGCGGGCTTGCAGAGCAACGTGAGTCGCGATGCAGAAATGGCTGCGTTCGCGAAAGAGAATACAAGCGAAGAAAACACAACGGGCCCACATCCCGCCAAGAATGGATTTTCCACCGAAAATATAGTCCAAGTGAATTTGAAGGACCTACTCGATTCCTCGGATGTTCATCAGAATCCGATCCGCTGAGTGGCGGATTGACGCGAACCGCTTCGAGAGCAGGCACACGCATCATCCGCACCGATGTGCAAAACGGAAAGCGCGAGGAAGCACCGATTGACTTGGCCAAAATTCTGTCCGGAAAAGCTCCGGATCCGATGCTAGAAGCCAGGGACATTGTGTTTGTGCCCAACAGCGCCGCAAAAACCACGCTCTCGAGAGGAGTGGAAGCGGCGGCGCAAACCCTGACCGGGCTTCTCATTTTCCACTGGTAGCATGGGCGAACACAATAACGTCGAGCTTTACGCGCGTGGCGCGCGAGTTAAGCGCGCTGGATTGGGCTTTCTAGACAGTCGCGTTGTGGACCTGTCCGATTCGTTTGAAATTATCGAACCCGAGGAACCCATTGACCTCCGCGCGTATGGCCGCATCCTGCGCAAGCGGTTTGCAACGATTGTGATTGTTTTTGTTCTCGTGTTTGCAGTGATCCTTATCGCCACATTGAAAGAAAAGCCCGTTTATCGCGCTCAGGTCTTGCTGGAAATCCAAAAAGAGAATCCGGACATTCCCACGATCAAGGATCTCTATGAGCTGGAGTCCGTTTCCGAGTCGTATTTGAAAACGCAATACAGCATTCTCACCAGCGAAAGCGTAGCGCGGCAAGTCATCGACCAACTTCATCTCGACACCCTCCCTGAATTCAACTCGCCAAAGTGGTGGGAGTTTCGAGCAAGGGTCTTTGCGCCTGCCAAGCAGACTTTTGCGGCAGACCCAGTGGGCCGTTCCCGTGATCCCGAAGTGTATCAGCGCGTCCTCGAGCGATTTCAAGACCGACTGAACGTCGATCCCGTCAGCCGCAGCAGGCTCGTGACGGTGTGCTTCGATTCCAACAATGCCGAGCTATCGGCTCGCATTGTCAACACACTCGCTGAGGATTACATGGACCAGAATCTCGAAGCGCGCTGGAAGGCGACACAAAAAGCGACGGACTGGATGTCTCAGCAGTTGGTTGGCGTCAAAGCAAAGCTGGAAAAATCAGAAGAACAGTTGCAAGACTACGCGCAGCGCAACGGCTTGGTTTTTCTAGAAACCGATAAAGGAGCCAGCGAGAACGTTGCCAATGAACGGCTCCAACAATTGCAGGAAGAACTGACCAAGGCTCAGGCAGAGCGCTATGAAAAGGAGGCTGTTTACCGGCTGGTTCAATCAGGTGACTACGGATCGTTGCCCGGTATCGTTGATAACAAGCTAATTCAGGACCTGAGCGAGCGGCTGGCCGAACTCAAGCGCGAACTTGCCGATCTATCTACAAGGTTCAATCCGGAGTATCCCCGTGTAAAGGAGATTCAAAGCCAAATTGATGAAATCGAAGCCGCGCTTAAAGAGGAGCGTCAGCGCGCCGCCAATAAGATCACCAACGAATATTTGGCTGCGCTTCGTCGCGAGGGCCTCGTGAAGCAGGCACTGGAGGACCAGCAAAAACTGGTGAACGTGATCGCCGAAAAGGCCGTTCAGTACAACATCCTCAAACGCGAAGTGGACACGAACAAACAACTGTACGAGGGATTGCTGCAAACTCTAAAACAGACCGGAGTTTCCGCAAGCCTGAAGGCCAGCAGCATTCGCATCGTGGACTCCGCCGTGCCGCCGGTCAAGCCCGCGAAGCCAAGAATCCCTTTGAACCTGGCGGTGGCGACTTTGCTCGGCCTCGGGCTTGGAATCAGCATCGCATTTCTCCAGGAACGGCTTGACGACACCTTAAAAGGCGCTGACGATGTGGAGCGGCTGTTTGGACTGCCAGCACTGGCCCTAATACCTTCGGTACACTGTTTGAATGGCGATCGGCCAAGCGTTCGCAAGTTGCTCGACCGCGCCACCGCTATTAAGTCCCGCCAAAATGGGACCGCGAGCAACCCCGGCGCATACTGGCATCGCATTGACGAGCGGGGAAGGCCCCAAGCAGAATTGGTGGAGGCTTTTCGCAGCTTGCGCGCCTCCGTTCTGCTTTCCACAGCCGATCATCCTCCAGGCTCCCTGCTCATTACGAGCACTCAGCCCGGAGAAGGAAAAACCACTGTTGCCACCAACCTGGCACTCTCGCTCGCACAACTCGGCCAGCGCGTATTACTTGTGGATGCCGATCTCCGCTTCCCCTCCCTGCAAACACTCTTCAGCACCCGTGAGAGCCTGGGCCTCGTGAGCTACCTTACCGGCCAACAGGACTGGCGCGCCGCCGTGTGCCCCTCTGGATCTCCCGGGCTAGACCTTCTACCTTGTGGACCTGTGCCTCCGAATCCAGCGGAACTTCTGTCTTCGAAAAGTATGGGAGCATTCCTTGGCTCAGCAAAATCGGAGTACGCTTTTGTCATTCTTGATTCGCCTCCACTTCTAGCCCTGGCAGATAGTCGCATCCTTGCATCCCTGGTGGACGGCGTGCTTTTGGTCGTAAAAAGCGGAGCCACGCCTCGCGAGCAGGTTGCGCAGTCTCAATCCAGTATCCGCAGCGCGGGGGCAACCCTTATCGGTGTAGCGCTGAATAACGTAAACCTTCACACCAATGGCTATTACGGTCTGGGAATGTACGGCACGAACGGCAACTCGCACTTGGAGCTTATTTCTGAGGCAGCGGAGCCTTGGAGCACTCTTCCCAAATAATGCGGGTGCAAATCCTTGCCGGTGAGCAAATCTATGGGCCGCGTTGTTGAAGCGAGCTTTTTCGTTTCCATCGCAGTGGCGGTTCTCGCGTTTGGAGGCACCGCTCCTCAGTTTTTTGCTATAACACAAGGAATTGTTCTCCTTCTCGGAATTCTTCAGCTTGTAATGGGACGGCGCCCCACCGGAGCGCCTGTGCGTTTTCCTGTCATCGTCCCGTTCATTTTGATTGCGCTAGTTCTCATGCAAATTCTTCCGCTCCCCGTTTCCATCGCACCAGCACTGGGAATCCGAGCGGCTGATCCCCCTGGTCACTCCCTCTTCACGATCAGCGCCGCTCCTTATCAGACAGTTTCACAACTGCTGATGCTTGTGACTTGTGTTACTGCCTTCTATCTCGTTCTCATGCTGTGTCAGGAGCAAAAAGCCCGAAAGCGGCTCGTCTTAGGTCTCCTGACGATCGGTATGTTCGAGGCCTTCTACGGTCTCGTTCAGTACCTGACCGGTTGGCAGCAGATCTTTGCCTATGTGAAGAAATTTTATCTGCAAGAGGCAACGGGCACTTACATTAACCGGAATCATTATGCGGGACTGCTGGAAATGATTCTGCCCTTTGCCGTCATCATGGCCTTACACAAGGTTTGGACTCTGCGCCGGAAGGTGCCGGACGAACCAAACCGGACGAAAAAGATTCTCGCCAGTATGGAATTCCCCTTTTTGGCACTATGGATTTTCGTCGCGGCCGTGCTCTTCGCGGCGCTGGTCCTCTCGCGCTCGCGGATGGGAATCATCTCTGCGCTTGTCTCCCTGATTGCGATATTCGCGCGGGCTGAGACATCGTCGTTGCCAACAAGAACCCGCATTGCCACCGGCGTCCTGTTTCTTCTCGGGATTGTCGGTCTTTCTGTTTGGATCGGAAGCGATCCCGTGATCACCCGCTTTGAGACGCTTGCCGACCAATACAACCACCCAGGACAGGATCGCCTTTCGATCTGGCGCGATACGCTGCATTTAATTCGTCGTGACCCTCTTCTTGGAAGCGGATTCGGGACCTTCGCCGTTGTTTATCCCTCCGTGCAAACTGCATTTCTCAGTCATCTCGTCGACTATGCCCACTGCGATTACCTGCAGATCGCTGCTGAGCTGGGGGTGCCCGGCGGCATCCTTCTGTTCGGCGCAATCTTCTGGATCTTGGGACGAACCGTCCGGCATTGCAGCAGAGCCTGTGGCGAGCACGACAAAGCAATTTCCTTGGCCTGTCTGGGGAGTATTACTGCAATCTTGCTTCACAGCCTGGCCGATTTCAATTTGTACATTCCGGCCAATGCTTTGGTATTTGCTATCGTCCTAGCGCTAGCATGGTCCAACGCCACTCACATACCAAGCGCCTAAACCGAATCCCTTCGTTGGAATTAAAGAGGGTGGAGCGAGCGCAGAATGTAATTTCGCCTCCGGGCTGAGCGTGTCACGAATCCGTCTTGCTGATCATCCGTGTTCCCTCCCCTGGCTCTCCGAGTAG
>WNGN01006678.1_pt1 | contig 15634 bp, 18 predicted proteins | sample 5400561 | NCBI WGS metagenome assembly WNGN01 (sample SAMN13153379, study PRJNA577476) | soil metagenome | isolation source: 115 cm soil or saprolite under Garry oak tree replicate 2 | place: USA:California | collected 2016-06-15
CCGGGCGCCGCGCCCGCTTCCACGCCGATGGATCCCGGATGATCGCCGAACGGATGGCCTGGAGCGTTTCGCCGCCTGGCCGCCACATCCCCGCCCCCATGAACACCTCGCCCGGCGCCAGGTGCAGATAGTAGCCCGGCGCCTCGGCGTCCTTTTCCGCCTCGAGCGAGAAGAACAATCCCGCGTTCGTCTTGTAGGGCGTCTTGTCCCGGCTGAAGCGCGTGTCGCGATAGATTCGCAGCAGCGAGCCGCGCGAAGGGTGCGGATCGGCGACGAGGTGAGGGCTGATGGCTCTGAGCCCCGGCCCGATCGCGGCGATGAAGCCGAGCAGCGGGTCGCGCACCTCGGCCAGGTACCGGTCCTTGTTCGCGTTGAACCACTCACGATTGTTGTGGCGCCGGAGCTCGCCGAGGAAGCGAAAGAGATCGCGGGTGACGTACGGCGATGGCATCGTCAGACCGAGCGGTGCAGGCCCCCGTCGACGTGGATGCGCTCGCCCGTGATGTAGCGGGCCTTCGGCGAGCAGAGGAACGCGGCGAGGAACGCGACGTCGTTCGGGTCGCCGAAGTAGCCGAGCGGGATGTTTCGCGAGAACTCGGCCTGGCTCTCCGGCGTCGGATGCAGGCGGGTGTCGATCTGCTCGCTGTGCACGCGCCCGGGGGCCAGGCAGTTGACCGTGATGCCGTGGCGCCCGATCTCGCGCGAGAGCCCCTTCGCCCAGGCGTGCACGCCGGCCTTGGCGGCCACGGCCGCGTTGACCGTCGAGGGCTCGGCGCTGCCGGTGACGCAGAGGATCCGGCCCCAGCGCCCAGCGATCATGCCGGGCAGGAGCGCCTGCGTCAGCCGCCGCACCGCGGTGAAGTTGATCGAGAACGACTCGTCCCACACCGAGTCCGGCGAATCCCAGGGGACCGTACGCGAGCCGCCGGCGTTGTTGATCAGGATGTCGACCCGCCCGTACGCGGAGAGCGCGGCATCGCGAAGCCGGGGAGCGGCATCGGCCACGTAGAGATCGAGGGGCACCGCGAGCGGGCGCGGTCCGCCCGCCCGCTCGATCTCGTCCTGGAGGGTCGCGAGCAGGTTCGCCCGGCGAGCGGTCACGACGGTCTGCACGCCCTCGGCCGCCAGCACCTTGGCGATCTCGCGGCCGATGCCGACGCTGGTGCCGGTGACCACCGCGACTTTCCCCTTCAGCTCGAGCTCCATCCCACTCTCCGGCGCAGATCGAGGAGGCTGCCGACGATTCCCCTGGGCAGGAAGACGATGAACAGCACCAGCAGGACTCCGTAGACGAGGTTGTCCCAGCCGACCGCCCGGGTGCCGAACGAGATGCGCAGGACCTCGGCCAGGAGGATCGTGATCACCGCGCCGATCGTCGGGCCCAGGGAGACGTAGATACCGCCGACGACGACCGCGAAGACCATCTGGAGCGAGACGGAAATGCCGCTCACGGTGTCCGGCGAGATGAACATCTGGTACTGACAATAGAGGGCGCCGGCCAGGGCCGTCATCCCCGCGCTCAGCACGGTGATCTTCAGCTTCTCGGCCGTCACGTGGATGCCGGTCGCCGCCGCGGCGTCCTCGTCCTCGGAGATCGCCTCGAGCGCGTAGCGGAGCATGCTCCGGTCGACGCGATACCAGACGTAGAGCCCGCCGGCCCAGACGGCGAGGGCGATCAGGTACCAGGTCGTCTTCTCGCTGAACTGGAGAGCCCAGAGCGAGCTGCCGCCGTGGTAGCGCTCCGGGGTGTACCCGAGCGAGCCCCCGGTGTAGTCGCGCGTCGCGGTGATCACCTGCAGGACGATGCCCGAGAGCGCCAGCGTGACCAGCGCGAAGTAGTGGCCGGTGATCCGGAAGCGAAAGCACGGGTAGGCGACCACCGCCGCCAGCACCATGCCGGCCACGAGGGCCAGCGGGACGCCGAGCCACGGGCTGACGTGCCCGTAGTTCCACGCGAGCGCCGTCACGTAGGCGCCGATCCCCATGAACCCGCCGTGACCGAGCGAGACCAGCCCGAATCGCCCCATGACGGACCAGGACGTGTAGGCGAACGACCAGATGAGAATGATGACCAGGATGTGCAGCGGATAGGGCGACCGGTAGACGAACGGTAGCGCGACCAGGGCGGCGCCGCCGATCCACGGGAGCGCGCGGCTCACGAGCGCCGCGCCATCAGCCCCTCGGGCCGGATGAACATCATCACGATGAAAAAAGCGAAGGCGAAGACGTAACCCCACTCGAGGTCGAGGTAGAGGCCGCCCACCGAGATGATCTCGGCGAACACGAAGGCGGCGACGAAGCCGCCCCCGAAGTTGCCGAGGCTGCCGAGGACGCAGATGAGGAACGTGATCGGCCCGAACGAAAGCCCCACGAACGGGTGGACGTCGTACTGCAGCACCAGGAGACACGCGGCGAGGCCCGCCAGCGCGCCGCCGAGCGCCGAGGTGACGAGATAGATGCGGCGGGTGTCGACGCCCATGAGCGGCATGATCTGCCGGTCCTGGGCGATGGCGCGGATCGCGGTGCCGGTATACGTCCGGGTCAGCCAGAGATAGACGAGCACCATGCCGATGAGCGCCGTCGCGAAGGCCAGCAGGCGCGAGTAGCTCACGAACATGCCGCCTACCTTGAGCACCGGCAGCCGGAGGCCCAGGTTCTTGAACTCGATGCCGAAGAGGACGGTGGCGGCCGACTGCAGGAAGAAGAGCACGCCCCCGGTGGCCAGCAGCTGGTTGATGGGCGCCGCCCCGAGGAGTGGAGCGATGACCAGGACGTGCAGGAGCACGCCGAGAATGCCGACACTGACGATGCAGGCCACCGCCGCCACCCAGATGGGCGCGTGGTAGACGGTGTAGAGGTAGTACATCCCGTACATGCCGGTTGAGGCCGAGCGACAGGAGCGCCAGGACGCCACCCAGCAGCACGCCGTTGAGCAGCGCCTCCAGCAAGAAGATGTCGAAGACGGCCAGTGGATTCATCTCACACGCCCAGGTAGGCTTCTCGGATCGTGTCGGTCGCCAGCAATTCGGCGGCGCTGCCGGTGGCGCGGATGCTGCCGGCCTTCAGCAGGTAGGCACGGTTGACGACCCGGAGGACCTGCTGCACGTTCTGCTCGACGATGAGCACGGTGAGGCCGCCGGCGCGGATGCGCTTGACGAGGTCGAACACCTGCTCGACGAGGACCGGAGCGAGCCCGGCCGACGGCTCGTCGAGCAGCAGCAGCCTGGGCGCCGACATGAGGGCGCGGCCGATGGCGCACATCTGCTGCTCGCCGCCCGACATGCTGCCGGCGAGTTGGCGATGGCGCTCCCGAAGACGCGGAAACAGCTCGTAGACGACGTCGAGCTGCTGGCGGAATTTCGGCCGGGCCGCCGGCGCGAAGCCGCCCATTCGCAGATTGTCTTCGACCGTCATGCGCGGGAACAGACGGCGGCTCTCCGGCACGTGGGCGATGCCGAGCTCGACGATCCGGTGAGACGGCGTCGCCGCCAGATCGGTGCCCTCCAGGCGGATCGAGCCCGACGTGGGCCGGATCAGCCCCGAGATGGCGCGCATGAGCGTCGTCTTGCCGGCCCCGTTCGGGCCGATGACACCGACCGCCTCGCCGGCCTTCACGTCGAGCGACACGTCGAAGAGCGCCTGAAACGTGCCGTACCCGGCGCAGACGGCCCTGAGCTCGAGCATCAGCGACGGGCGGACGCGGCCGCCGAAACCGCGGCGGCCTGGGCGCCGAGATAGACCTCGATCACGCGCGGATCGCTCGCGACGCGCGCCGGCGGGCCCTCGGCGATCTTCTCGCCGTGATCGAGGACCATGACCCGATCCACCACGCGCATCAGGACCCCCATGATGTGCTCGACCCAGATGATCGTGATGTTCAGGTCCTTGCGGATCCGACCCAGGAGCTCGGCCGCGTGGTCCATCTCGTGCTCGTCCAGGCCGCTCAGGCTCTCGTCGGCCAGCAGGAGCTTCGGCGAGGTCGCGAGCGCCTTGGCGAGCTCCAGCTTCTTCAGGGCCGCCGCTCCCAGGCCGTCGACCGGCGCCCGGGGGTCGATGGGCAGGCCCACCAGCCCGAGCGCCCGTTCGGCGGCCTCGAAGGCCTTCGCGCGCGAATGTTGCCCCTGTCCGTAGAAGCCCGCGAGCATCACGTTTTCGAGGATCGACAGCCGGCGAAACGGCCGGGGAATCTGAAAGGTGCGCCCGACGCCCAGGTTGATGATTCGATGCGGCGCCAGCCCGGCGATCTCGTGGCCCTCGAGGCGAATCGAGCCGCGGTTGGGGACGAGGGCTCCCGATAGCATGTTGAAGATCGTGCTCTTGCCGGAGCCGTTGGGCCCGATGAGACCGAGGATCTCACCGGGCTCCACGCCGAACGAGACGTTGGCGACGGCCGTGAACCCGCCGAACCTCCGGGTCAGCCCTTCGACGCTCAGCACGAGTCGCCCCGCGCCGGCGTCTTCACCACCGCGGGTGCGCCCCGCTCACTGCGCCGCGTAGGGCGACGAGGGCGGCAGCTGCAGGACCGGCTCGCGTTGCTGTTGGCTCTTGGGCCACACCAGGTACGGCTTGTCGTCGACGTACTGGAGGATGACCGGGAACGCGCGGTCGTTCTGGCCGGCCATCGGCTGCCCTTCGCCCTCGAACTTGACGCCGAAGCCGAGCATGGTGCCGCCTTCCGGCAGGTCGACCTCGAGCGCCGCCTTCCGCAGCGCGTCGGCGTCGATACCGCCGTACTTCTTGATGGCTCGCGGCAGCACCTCGGTCATGAACACGTAGGTGTTGCTGGCCGACATGCCGACGTGCGCCGACTTGACCACGGTGCCGGGCCGCGCCTTCTCGTACTCGTCGCCGACCATCTTGATCATGGCCGGCAGCGGCGCCCGCAAGGCCTTCTCGCTGGTCAGCCAGATCGAGATCGGATCGACGTTGAAGAAGTAGTTCACGTCGCGGCCGAGCGCTTCCTTCAGCTTGTCGTAGACGCCGTAGCCGGCGCCGTGGCCGATCAGGGCGCTGAACCGCAGCCCCTGCTCGCGCGCCTGGCGCAGGAACAGCGTGATGTCCGGGTTGTAGCCGGTGTGGAAGATCACGTCCGGGCGCCCGCGCTTGAGCTTGGTGACCAGCGCCGACAGGTCCGGCGCCGTGGCGGCGTACCCTTCCTTGAGCACGATGCTGAAGCCGGCCTTCTTGGCGCCCTCTTCGTTGCCCTTCGACACGTCGACGCCGTAGGCGCCGTCCTCGTGGATGATCGCGACGCGGAGATCCTTGGGCTCCTTGTTGAGCTTGGCCTTGGCGTTCTGGGCGAGGAAGTCGGCCGACATCAGGCCGAACTGCCTTCCGCTGGGCTGGGCGCGGAAGACGTACTTGAGGTTGCGGTTCTCGAGCACCGCCGAGGAGATACAGGTGGTGATCCACATGAACTTCTTGAGCTGCTCGACGCGGGCGGCCGCCGGCACGCACTCGGCCGACGAGTAGAAGCCCAGGAGCATGTCGACCTTCTCCTGCTCGATCAGGCGGATGGCCTCGTTGATCGCGACGTCCGGCTTGCTCTGCGCGTCGGCGTAGACCGCCTCGAGCTGGTATCCCTCGACCCCGCCCTTCTTGATGAAGTAGTCGATCATGATCTTGGCGCCAAGCGCGTGAAGCTCCGATCCGCCGCCCGCGAAGGGTCCGGTGTAGTCGTAGACGACGCCGATCTTGAGCTTCTTGCCCTGGGCGAGCGCTTCGTCGGTCGAAGAGCCGCCGGTCAGGAGCAAGCCGACCGCCAACAGCCCACACGCCAGACGCCGGAATCCACGCAGAAACATGCGATCCCTCCAGAAGAAGATAGAGGCCCGGAACCTCCGCGCGCGCCATTACAGGGTGCACCATCCGCATTGTCAAGCGCTCCCTGGCCCGTGCGCGTCGTGATAGTGTGTCCGCTCATGAGTCAGGCGCCGTCCGCTCGCGACGTGCTCGCCGGCAGCTATCGCTTCCTGCCGGGCATCGCGCCGTTCTCGTCCGGCGCCGCCGCGCTTCCGGGCCACCAGGTGGTCCACGCCACGCTCCGGGCACCGATCCCGTGGCGCGAGGGCTTCGACCTCATCGACCGCCACCTCCGCGCCGAGGGCCGCCCGCGCGCCGCTCTGTGCGCCATCGAGCTCCGGAGCCCGGCCCCGTTCACCTTCGCGGGATTCGATGCGTTCAACACCGGGTATCAGGCCCTTCTCGCGGAGTGGAAGCTACTGGTCGGCGGCGAGAATCCGATTGCCCGCACGAACGTGGCGCCCGTGGTCGGCGCACCGACCGAGCCCTCGCTCTACGGCTTCGGCTACACCGTCCCGGGCGCGCCACCGCGCCCGACCTTCATCGTCGCGGGCGCGGGCGAGATGCGCGAGCGCGGCGTCGGCGTCGAGGGCATCGTCCGGCATGGCGAGACGTCGGCCGACGCGATGCGCGAGAAGGCCGCGCACGTGATGCGCACGATGGAGGCGAGGCTCCGCGGGCTCGGCGTCGGGTGGGCCGACGTGACGGCCATCGACATCTATACCGCGCAACCGGTCGAGTCGTTCTTGGCCGACACCGTGCTCCGTCCGGCCGGCGCCGCCCGATCCACGGTGTGCGCTGGTTTCCGAGCCGGCCCCCGGTGATCGGGCTCGAGTACGAGATGAACCTGCGCGGCGTCGGGCGCGAGCTCCTGGTTTAGCCTCCGACCCGAACGCCCGCGAGCTTCTCCAGCACCTGGATGATGGCCGTCCCGTCCTGCTTGCCGAGCCCGGCCGCCCGCGCCATCTGGTAGACCTGCTGGCTCACGTTGGCGAGCAGGAGCGGCGCGCCGAGCTGCTTTGCGAACGCCGTCTCGAGCTCCTGGTCCTTGTACGAGATGTCGATCGTGCCCGTCGGCGAGAAGTCGCGCGCCAGGATTCGCGGCACTCCCCGCTCGAACGCGTTGCTCGTCCCGGTGCTGACCCGCACGACCTCGTAGATCGTGCGCGGATCGAGACCGGCCTTGACGCCCAGCACGAGCGCCTCGGCCACCGCGACCGCGTTGACCTGGACCAGCATGTTGTTGACGAGCTTCATCGCAAGCCCCTGCCCCAGCCCGCCCACGTGGAAGATCTTGGTGCCCATGGCCTTGAAGAGATCGCGGCACGCCTCGAAGGTTTCCGGGGCGCCGCCGCCGATGACCGAGAGCTCGCCGCTCTCGGCGCGCACGGTGCCGCCGCTCACCGGCGCGTCGAGCATGGCCACTGCGCTCTGCGCCAGCGTGTCGGCCAGGCGCCGCGCCGCGAACGGGTCGATCGTGCTCATGCAGATGACGATGTGGCCGGGCCTCGCGGTCCGGACGATCCCGTGAGGACCGGCGATGACCGTCTCGGCCTGGGCGGTCGTCTCCACCATGCAGATCGTGCGATCGGCGCCGGCGGCGACCTGATCGGGCGAGTCGGCGACCGTCGCGCCCCGTGCTCGCAGCGGCTCCACCTTCGACGGGTCGATGTCGTGCACGATCAGTGGAAAGCCGTGCTTGACGAGGTTCAGGGCCATAGGTCGGCCCATGTTGCCAAGACCGATGAAGCCCACGGATCCAGCCATCACGCCCTCCCTGGCGCCACGGTCGCGGACGCTACCGAGGCGAGAAGATCCGAATCTTGAGCCGCTTCGGGACCCAGGCGGCGAGCACCCGCGCCGAGCGCGCGACCCGTTCCAGGAGCTCGGGGCTGCCGGGCCAGTACTTGAGCACCACGCCGCGGTCCACGAAGTTCAGGATTCCGTCGACGATGATCGCGGCGATGATCAGGTCGTCCAGGTAGCCGAGCACCGGGATGAAGTCTGGGACCAGGTCCACCGGCGAGACGAGGTAGAGGACGGCGGCCGCCAGCGCGATCTTCGTCGCCTTGGGCAGGACCGGGTCCGCGGCAAGGCCGCGAACGGTCCGGATGATCGCCGGCAGGGCGCGCAGCAGCGCCCTCACGGGAGGCTCTCGGCCACCAGCTCGCTCACGTCCTTCACGGCCAGTGTCTCCTCGGCTCCCTTCACCTTCCGGCCCAGATCGATCATGGCCAGGCAGAACGGACATCCGGTCGCGACCACGTTCACCTTGGCGTCGAGGGCTTCCTCGACGCGGATCAGGTTCACGCGCTTCTGGGCCTTCACCTCCATCCACATGTGCCCGCCGCCCCCGCCGCAGCAGAGCCCCCGCTCGCGGTTCCTGGGCAGCTCGACCAGCCGAAGCCCCGGCACGGCCTTCGCCACGGCCCGCGGCGCGTCGAGGATGCCGTTGTAGCGCCCGAGGTAGCACGAGTCGTGGAACGCGATCGAGGCGTCCAGCGGCTTCGTCGGCGTGATCCGTCCCTCGGCGATCAGCGCCTGGATGACCTGCGAGTGATGGAGGACTTCGTATGTTCCGCCGAACTGCGGGAACTCGTTCTTGATCGTGTTGAAGCAGTGCGGGCAGTGCGTGATCACCTTGCGGAAGCGGTACTGCTTGATCGTCTCGATGTTCTCCTGCGCGACGGTCTGGTAGAGGTATTCCTCGCCGAGCCGCCGGCCGACCTCGGCATGGCACCGCTCCTCCGACATGACGCCGAAGCTCACGCCCGCCGCCTTGAGGATCTTGACCACCGCGCGCGCGATCGCCTGGTTGCGGCGGTCGTACGAGGCCGAGCAGCCGACCCAGTACAGGTACTCGACCTCGCGGTCGGCTTGCATGAGGGGCACGTCCAGGCCCTGCGCCCACGCCAGGCGCTCGCCGGCCGGTAGCCCCCACGGGTTGCCGGCCCGCTGGATGTTCTGCAGCGACTGGGGCGCCGTCGAGGGCAGGGCGCCCTCGGAGAGGGTCAGATAGCGCCGCAGGTCGACGATGGTGTCGACGATGTCGATGAACGCCGGACACTCCTGCACGCATGCCATGCAGGTCGTGCACGCCCACAGCTCATCGGCCTTGATCAGCTCGCCGTGAATCGGCCCGGGCAAATCGCCGTGCATGTGCCGCTTGAGCTTCACGATGATCTGCTTGGGCGACAGCGCGGTGCCGGACATGTACGCCGGGCAGGCGGCCTGGCAGCGGCCGCACTCCACGCAGGCGTCGAAGTCGAGCCGCCGCTTCCACGAGAACTCCTCGAGCTTCGAGACGCCGAGCGACTCGGCTTCCTCGATGTTCTTGATCTCGGGGATCGCGCCGCGCGGCCCGAGCTTGGCGAAGAAGATGTTGAGTGGCGTCGTGATGAGATGGACGAAGTACGAGTACGGGATGATCGCGATGAAGACGAGCGCGATCGCCGCGTGGAAGACCCACGTCGCGACGTGGAGGCCGCGCAGCGCCCCCGGGCCGAGGCCGAGCCCGACGAACGCGCGGCCGAGCGCCCAGCCGACGGGCGACCACGGCGCCCACCACGGCTCGACGACCGCCAGCCGGCACGCCTCCATCACGAACCCGGTCACGTTGATGACGAAGAGCAGGGTGAGCGCCCACGCGAAGCGCGCCGAGGGTTCGATGCGGGCGGGCCGACTGACGAACCGCCGCCACACCGCCATGCCCAGGCCGACCACGAAGAAGAGGCCGAAGAGATCGAGCACCGTCTCGTAGAAGAGGTAGAAGTGCCCCTTCAGGAGCTTGTAGCCGAAGAGCGGCAGCGCGATGTCCCAGTCGATCGTGGCGAGGACCGTGCCCATGAACAGGGCGAGGAAGCCCCAGAACATGATCGCGTGCATGACGCCCGGATAGGCCTGCGACAGCGTTCGCACCTGCCCGAGCGCGTGGGCGGCGACGAGCCCGAGGCGCTCGGGGATCCGGTCGAGCCGGTCCTCCGGCAAGCCCTGCCGCCAGAGCGTCACCCGCTGCCAGAGGCCGTAGACGAGAAACGCGATCGCGACCGCGCCGCCGACGTACAGCGCGATCTCAGCCCAGCCCGGGACGTTCCAGAACGTATCGCGGAATGGAATGGACGCGGTCATGGCCGCAACCTTAGCACAGGGCGGACGAGGCTCGCGGAGGGCGCCCTCGTGGCGCCCTCCGCGACTTCACGTGCCGGAGACGATCGTCAGCGCGGCTGCAGCTGCTGCGGCGGCGCCGGCGCCTGCTGCTGCGGCGGCGGGACGCGGAACGGCGTGTGACAGCTGCCGCACGCCTGCCGCCCGAACTCCTTCGCGACGGCCTCGGTGGCTGCCAGGTCCTTGCTGCGCGCGGCGTCGCGGAGCTTGTCGGCCTGCATCGCATAGTTCTTGACCGCCGCCTCGAACTCGGGCCACTTCTGCCAGATCTCCGGCTTGGCCTTGGACTTGTCCGTGAGCGAGCCCTCGGGAAAGAGCCCGACGATCTGGGTGGCGATGAGCGCCATCGTCTCGGCGTTCACGGCGACCGCCTCGGCGTTGCCGGCCTTCAGCTTCGCCTGGGCGTCCGCCCAGCTCGCGCCGTTGAGCTTCATGAGCCGCTGGCGATCGGCGACGACGTCACCGGTCCAGATCTTGATTGTCGACTGACCCGTCGCGGCGCTGGACAGCGCCAGGGTCACGAGGCTTCCGAGCATGACTGCTGTTTTCACGTGTCTGCGATTCATCGCGCCTCCTCGTGTCAGGACCGCGGGGCCGCCGGCTGCTGGGGCGGCGGCACGCGGAACGGTGTGTGGCACGTCCCGCACGCGTCGCGACCAAACGTGGCGACCGTCGTCGTCACCAGAGCCGCGTCCTTCGCGACCGCCTGGTCGCGCAGCGTGCCGGCACGATTCTCGAGGTTCTTGGCCGCGGCCGTGAACTCCGGCCACTTCTGCCAGATGTCGGGCTTTGCCTTCGACTTCTCGGTGAGCGACCCTTCCGGGAAGAGGCCCGGAATCCGCTGGGCGTGCAGCGACAGGGCCTCGGCGTTCACCGCGACCCCTTCGGGGTTGCCGGCCTTGACCTTGTTCTGGATGTCGGCCCAGTTGGCGCCGACGTTCTTCATCAACCGCTGACGATCCGCGACGGGATCGCCCGTCCCCATGGTGCTCTTCTGACCGGTCGCGCAGCCGGCAACGACCAGCGCAACGAGGCTGCCCAGGACGATGCCGGCCCGCACAGTTCGAAATTCCATCTAGCCACCTCCTTCAGGGGGTTGGATTCGGTTCGATCGCTCGATGGTAGGGCATCACGCTTACTTTCCGATCTTGTTCTTGATCGGCGGGATCGTCTTGAGGTACCGCGCGATCGCGAGCCGGTCGGCCTTGGTCATGTCCTTGTAGCCGGCCAGCGTCCCCTCGATGACCTCGCCCATGAGCCCGCCGGCCACGTCGCCGTCGGGCTTGTTGCCGCTGCCGAGATAGTCGGCAATCTCCTCCTCGGACCACTGCAAGCCCGTCGTCTTGTCGGGCGTGATGTTCGGGACTTCGGAATCCTCCGGACCCTTGGGGCTGCCGGCCAGGAAGCGTGAGTTGTCGGTCGCCATCGTCATGGTGCGCGGCGTGTGGCACTCGCCGCAGTGGGCGACCGCGCGGACCAGATACTCGCCGCGCGCCGTCCCCGAGGTCGGGACCGCCGTCGGCGGCGTCTCGCGCGGCGCGAAGGCGGCGAGCCAGGTCGGCAGGAACACGCTCTCGAACATCGGCACCGAGAGCTTCTTCGGCACGTTCGCCCGCTTCACCGCGGGCACCGTGCGCAGGAAGACGACGAGCGCCTTCACGTCCTCTTCCGCCATGCCGTTGAACACCGTGTACGGATGCACGGGCACGAGGCGCTCACCGTTGGGCCTCCGCCCCAGGCGGATGGCGGTGATGAGCTGCTCGTCCGTCCAGCCGCCGATTCCCATCTCCCGGTCCGGCGTGATGTTGGTCGAGTACACCGTGCCGTAGGGCCCGTCGTACTTCCGCCCACCCGCGTTGACCGGCTGCTTGGGCACGGTGTGGCAGCCGCAGCCGCCGGTCGCTCCGAATACGTACTTGCCCCGCGCGATGTCGGCGGCGGAGGGTGCCTGCGCGGCCGCGGTCGCGGGGAGCCCCAGCACACCGAGCAGGAGCGCGACGAAGAGCGAGGCAGCCCGGATCGTCAATCCAGGCCTACTGGCGGGCGAAGGTCAAGTCGGTCTCCAGCTGGATCTCGTTCGAGACCTTGAAGATGAGGAGCTGCGGCACCTGCATGCCATGGTCGGTGAAGGTCGTCGCGAATCGCGCGCGCACCTTGATGTTGTCCGCGGTGAACCCGAACCGCTTCTGGCTCTCGAGCTGCGCCGGCGTGAGCTTGATCCACGTCACGGTGGTCTCGGCGATCCGCTCGATCGGCCGCTGCTTCACGGTGAGGACGCCCCGCACTTTGGCCGGGACCGCCTTTCCGGGCTCGAGCGGGCCGGCGATCTCGACGCTCTTGATGTCGTAGGTGACCCACCGATTGGCCTCGACCTCGGTGTCGAGGAAGCTCTTGGCCCGCATGTCGGCGTCGCGCTTGTCGATGCCGGTCCGGACCAGGTTCATGTCGACCCGTATCGACCCGGTGGCCGTCTGCGGCCGCTCCGGATCGACGGTCAGCGAGCCGGCGATCCCGTCGGCGGCGGTGTTGCCCACGAAGGTCTCGAGCGGCGCGTCGCTCTTGAACGTGGCCCGGGAGTAGTTCGGCAGGAGCTTGAGCGCCATCGCCTCCGCCCACGCCGGGCCGCGGGTAACGGCGAGAACGAGCGCGACGATGGCGAGCGCAGTCATCCGCCGGGTCACGATGGGTCTCCTCTCGGGCTTCGAGGGCGGCCGGGCGCCGCCTTAATACCACGAACGGCTGAGGTCAGGCTCGGGTTCCCGGCTGCGCCGCCTGGAGGTCCGCTTCCATGACGAGCGCGTCCTCGCCGGTATCGTAGTAGTAGCCGCGCCGGCGGCCGATCACGCGGAAGCCGAAGGATTCGTAGAGCGTCCTGGCCTCGGTGTTGCTCGGCCGCACCTCGAGCACGACCTGCCGGAGATGCCGCTGTCGGCCCGCCTCGAGGATGCCGCCGAGGAGAGTACGCGCGAGGCCCCGGCGCCGGCGGTCGGGGCGCACGGCGACGTTGGTGATGTGCACCTCGTCGGCGACCTCCCAGAGACAGAGGTAGCCGACGAGCTCGCTGTCCTCGCGCATCACCCAGCAGCGGGCCACCCGGTTCTGCTGGATCTCGTAGAGGAAGGCGCCTCGCGACCAGGGCATCGAGAACGAGGCGCGCTCGATCTCGAGGACCGCGTCGAGGTCGTCCGCGCGCATGGGCTCAACGGACGGCGACATCGCGGCGCTTGAGCTCGGCCTCGGACGGCCTGAGATAGATAGGTACGAGATCGGCCGGCGCGATCGTGTCCCCCACGGCGAGCCGCGCGTGCCCCAGGAATCCCACGGCGGCCGGCGACGGCCCGCGCCGCGGCGGCCGAATCCGTCGCGCGTAGGGCGAGTCGACCTGGTCGGCGGCGTCGCCGAGAACGATCACCGGCTCGTCGAGACGCCGCGCGAGATCGGCCGGCGCCAGGGCCAGGTAGTTCCACTCGCGGCGCATGTCGGCGCCGTCCCACCGGTAGAGCGACGCGTAGACCTCACGCTTGCGCGCATCGAGTACCGGGCACACCGGGAGCGCGGCAAAAGGCAGCAGCGTTGGAGACCGCGAGCCCCTCGAGGTCGCGGACCGTCCAGCCCGCATCGGTCAGGAGCCGGTCGATGGCCCCCATCAGGCGCTCGGAGTGCGTCAGGCTGATGTCCAGCGTGTACTCGCCGACGACGAGGCCTCCGTCGAGCAGCGCGGCGCCGCCGGCCAGCGTCGAGGTCTCTACGGCGAGCACGCGCATGCAAGGGAGTCTAGCACGCGCCGAAAGCCGCGCCCCGGCACCGCTTCGGCGCGTGCGATAATGCCCCGAGGAGGGCCCGGATGAGCGCAGCCGCCAGGAAAGAACCCGCCGCGATGGAGACCGAAGTCAGGGAGAAGATTCACCTCGAGATCCTCAAGCGCACCGGCGCTTACCACGCCAACGATCACATCCTGCTGCCCTCGGGCCAGCACACCTCCGAGTACATCGAGAAGACCCTGGTCACCACGGAGCCCTCGTTCACCGAGGGTCTGGGCGCGGTGATCGCCAAGCATTTCGCCCAGTGGCCCGTCGACATGGTCCTCTCCACCGGCCCGGGTGCCCTGATCCTCTCGCACTGTGTCGCGCGCGCGCATCCCTCGAGGCCCGTCGTCGTGTACGGCGCCAAGGGACTGTCGGGCGGCAAGCGACGGGTCTCCCTGCCGGTCGAGTTCCAGCGCCTGATCAGACCCGGCGCGAAGATTCTTCTCGTCGAGGACCTGGTCAGTACCGGCTCGACGCTGACCTTGCTCAGCAACCTGGTGGAGCAGTTCGGCGCGCTCGTGGTGGGCATCGGGTGCCTCTGGCGCCGCACGTCGGTCGACCTCGACAACCGCCCGGTGTTCAGCCTCGTGAGCCGAGATTTTCCGACCTACGATCCGGACAAGTGCCCGTTATGCAAGCGAGGCGTGCCGTTGAACGAAGAATTCGTCCGCCGCCGCCACGCCCGCCGCCCCTCTTCAGTCCAGGAACCCAAAGAAGCGTAACCCGCGCGCAAAAAGAAGCGAGCTGGAAGAGCCGAAAGAAGGGTAGTCGGCCGGGCGTGAGGGGGCGGGCTGTTTCCCCCGCGACCCGTGTAGGTACGGCCCGTCGGCCGCATCGCAGCAAGACAGCCCGTCTGCAACCAGAGTCCCTCTTGGACGCCGGCAGTGCGGTAGGCGTCGCGAATCCGGTCGAGGTTCTTGGTGAAGAGGAGGCCGATCTTCGCGAAGGGCTCGAACACCGGTCCCTGACCGTCGAGGAGCGGGAAGCTCACTCGCGGCAGCTTATCCCAGCGGCTCTGGAGCATGGCGTTCACGGCCGTCAGGTTGGCGTAGAACTCCTCCCGTTCCCTGACCGCGCGCTTGACGATCGGCGTGATCAGGCAGTCGACCGTCTCGCGCGCGCGCGCGGCGCCCTCGGCCAGCGGGACCACGGTGACGCCGAGCTCACCGAGGAAGCGCTGGAGCAGACGCCCCACCGAGTCCTGGAGCAGGATCGCCGGCAGGCCCACCCGCTGCAGCACGCCGTGCCCCAGCTCCTTCGCGTCCGAGTAGAGCTGAGCCTTGAGCCACTCGACGTGCTGGCGGTTCTCCTGGTCCCTCCACCAGTCGCGGATCAGCCGCTTGCCGAGGTACCGGATGGCGGCGTAGTCCCTGTCGCCCTTGAAGAACTTCCGGGCGATCCCCCGCCACGAGTAGAACTTCGCCATCGCGTCGATCGCCCCGACCTGCAGCTCGTAAGGGGTCATCCGGCGCGGCTGATGGACGACGTGGTGGCCGTCGTAGAACTGCCAGTTCTTGCTGATGACGTACTTGTCGCCGTGCGCGTAGAGCTGCTCCCAGTCCGGCGAGCCCGGGATGGGCGTCAGGATCATGAACTGAATCGAGTCGATGTCGTTCTTCAGCGCGAATTCGGCGGTGGCCTCGATCGTCTCGACGTCGTCCTCGTCCGAGCCGACCACGAACATGCCGTGGATCCGGATGTCGTGGGAATGGAAGCGCTCGATGGACCGCTCGATCTTGGCCAGATCCTGCTTCTTCTGGAAGAGCTTGAGCGTCCGCGGATTGATCGACTCGAACCCGACGTAGACGTTGAAGCAGCCGGAGTCCTGCATCAGCTTCAGGAGCTCCGGGTCGTCGACGGTC
>WNGN01001525.1_pt1 | contig 15630 bp, 10 predicted proteins | sample 5400561 | NCBI WGS metagenome assembly WNGN01 (sample SAMN13153379, study PRJNA577476) | soil metagenome | isolation source: 115 cm soil or saprolite under Garry oak tree replicate 2 | place: USA:California | collected 2016-06-15
TGGGATTGGCGTTACTCATTGCAGTCGGGGGCAGCGTTGGCTTCTTCTATTTCACCAGGAGCAATCAGCAAATTCCTTCTCCTCAAAATCCCTATCCTCCCTATGGAACGCTCGCACTTGATGACCCGTTGAGCTATAACAGCCACTTCTGGAGTGTGGGTGGTGATAGTTCAGGTACTTGTGATTTCACGGGAGGAGCGTATCACGTGAATGCGATTCAACAGCCTGGTAAAGGCTGCGTAGCTAACCCCCGCTTCAGTGATTTTGCCTATCAAGTCCAGATGACGATTGTCAAAGGCGATGGAGGAGACATTCTCTTCCGTGATGATACAAAGGGGAACGGTTACTACTTTTTCATAGGCCAGGATGGGAAGTATGAATCCGGAACTTACAATTGTAACGGTAACAATTGTAAGTTTAATGCATTACGCAGCGGTTCAAGTCCTGCCATCAACACTGGTCTGAATCAGACCAACCTGGTGGCAGTCGTAGCCAGCGGCAGTACCATCGATCTGCATGTGAATAATCAAAAAATCGATAGCTACAGCGACAGCACCTACAGCCAGGGTCTAATAGGCGTTGCTGCAGCAGATGTGAATAATCCGACCGAGGTGGTGTTTAGCGACGCGAAAGTGTGGACTTCATGAGCTATCATCTGGCAGAAAGCCAGGAGGATTCCCAGGTGTTTGATTTGACACGTGCCACCTTACTCTAGTAAGTCGCGTTATAGTATGTCGCGTATCCATGGGGTGGGATCATTACTGTTGAGTGGCTCTACAGGGGTATCCTTGACGATCTGTATAAGCCTGCGGAAGTCATCCTCCCCAAGCATGTCTTTAATCCCCTGCTGGGTATTGCTCTTCGTCTCAAGTATGCCAAGTAACAGGTGCTGCTCTACTGCTTCTACAGAGTGAATGCAAGAAGTTGTGTCAATGCCTCTATTATATGCGTTTTCATGACTTGAGGCATAGCACGGTAACATTGTTGGCAGGTATGGGAGTTCCCTTGAAGGTGGTTCAAGAGATAGTGGGGCATAGTGATATTGCGATGACTGCGGATATCTATGCTCACGTGCTGCCAGCTATGCAGAAAGATGCCATGGGAAGGTGGCTGGTTGCTGCGTTGTTCCCTTCCTGGAGAAGTGGTAAAGCGAGTCTAGAGGGGCTTTGGTGTGTGCTTCCAGGCTTGCATTCTTGTGATTATATGGTAAACTCTACAACATAGCATGAACGGCTGCAGATTTCGGATCACTCAGTATAGTTTGTTGCGAATATCCTGCGATCTATGATCTTCTGGCTCGAATCTCGCAAATCTATAACTGCACTGTTCATGGACCCTTCATCTTCTGCACACCTGGCAACAGGTGAGTAGAACCGTTCTTATGTTCCTGGTAGTTAGTAGTATCTACTACAAAGGAGGCGTTCTCAACATGGCGCAATCCAATGTATCTCAAGAACAGCAGGACGAGGCATTGCTGCAAAAGTTTGGCTACAGGCAGGAATTGCGGCGCACACTGGGATTCCTCTCCAACTTCGCGGTGGCCTTCTCCTACATCTCCGTCTCCACCGGCACGTTTGCTCTCTTTTTTCTAGGCCTGGCGGCAGGTGGACCCGCGTTTTTCTGGACGTGGCCCATCGTCGCTACTGGACAGTTCATTGTAGCGCTCAACTTTGCCGAACTTGCCTCACACTTTCCAATTGCAGGTTCGATCTACCAGTGGAGCAAGCGTCTCTCCGGTCATAGCCTTGGTTGGTTCACCGGGTGGATTTACTTCTTCGCTGGCGTTATCACCGTGACGTCAGTGGCATTTACCGTGCCCATCCCGTTCCTTGCGATCTTCCCCAATTTTCCGGCAACCATCTTGTTCATGCCAAACGCTGTCTTCATCGCCCTGGTCGCAATCCTCCTGTGTACAATCATTAACGCAGCAGGAGTGAGGGTGGTGTCCATCGTCAATAACATTGGCGTTGCCGCTGAGATCATTGGCATGTTTGGCTTCGCGCTGATCCTGCTGATCTTCAATAACCACCAGCCAATCAGCTTCCTTTTCACAGGTACGCACACTTCCCTGCAAACTGCCGCCCAACCGTGGACTCCAGGCTTCGGTACCACTTACGCCGGTGCATTCATAGCCGCTCTGTTCATGTCATTGTACGTGATCTACGGTTTCGATACGGCAGGGACACTCGGCGAGGAGACAAAAAATCCGCAGGCGACGGCCCCACGTGGTGTTCTGTGGTCGATCGGCCTCTCATTCATCGCTGGTCTGCTCTTCCTGGGTGGCACGCTGCTCTCGATCAAAAACTACCCGAAAATCGAGGGTATTGCGCAGGGAGCAAACTTCTTGCAGGTATTGCCAACGATCATCCAGGATGCTCTCGGCAAGTTCTGGGGAGACGTATACCTCGGCGTTGTGCTCGTAGCCGTCTTCGTGTGTACACTGGCCATCCAGTCTGCGACTATTCGCCTGATGTTCTCCATGGGGCGCGATGGTCGGCTGCCATTCGGTAAGGTTTGGGGAAGAGTCAACCCGACCTTCCATACGCCGGTCTGGGCAGCAATTGCCGTTGCTGTGCTGGCAGCACTGCCGTTCCTGGTCAGCACGGCTATTGCCGTTATCGTCGCCTCCGCGACGGGCATGATCTACCTGTCTTACTTCATGAACAACGTTGCCACTCTAGGCGCCCGTCTGAGAGGCTGGCCGCGGGTTAAAGCACCCTTCAGCCTGGGGAGGTGGGGCATGCTCATTAACGTGCTGGCGCTAATCTACGGCGGGTTGATGATTATCAACTTCCTGTGGTTCGGTGGGCTGCGTAACCTCTACACCAACCCGGCATTGAACCTGGTCTTCACGTCCTGGGCCAACATTCCTGTGCTCAATATCATTGGCAATATACCGATCTTCGAGTTCGCGCTGATTGTTTTCTTTGTCGTTGGCGGCATCTACTGGTTCGGCTTCAAACGGCGCAGTGTGATTGCCAACGGTGAAGAGCAGGCTGAGGCGCTGGCGGACTAGTACACTGTCAATCTTGAAAAGCGTAGCGGTGCGATTGATCGCGCCGGGAAGGCGTGGGAGCCATCACCTATCTTCCACCCCACCTCCAGGCGCAATGAATTGCGGTCCCTCGATAAATCGGGGACCTACGGCCCCTACATGTGACGTCTATGGGACACCTCTCGCAGGTGTCCCTTTCTTTGTGACCCGATTGTTACTTGACAGAACGCAAACGAGTAGCTTAACATTACTATAATATACATAGTTCCCAATGTTTCCATCCTGGAATGACAAAAGACCCAAAGGACCACATGTGAATGTTCTAACAGCACCTGGTAAACGCCTTTTCCTGAGCGGCGACGAAGCAGTGGCGCGTGCAGCGCTGGAGCTAGGCGTTCAAGTTGTTACCGGCTACCCCGGCAATCCCAGCACAAAAACCATCACCGCGCTCATCCCCCTCGCACGCCAATATGGCATGGCAGTAGAATGGAGCGTCAATGAAAAAGTTGCCCTGGAGGTAGCTACAGGCGCGGCATGGGCCGGGCGACGCAGCCTGGTGACGATGAAGATGTCCGGGGTGAATGTGATGGCGGACTCTCTGCTCTCTATTGCTCATAGTGGAGTGACCGGCGCACTCGTGATCTACGCGGTCGATGATGTCGGGGCCTATTACGGAATGGTTGAACAGGATTCACGCCATTATGCCCTGCTCGCTTCTCTTCCGCTGTTGATGCCAGCCAGCCCAGAAGAGGCTTACGCTATGACGCGCCTGGCATTTGTTGTTTCTGAACAGACGGGAGCGCCAGTGATTATCCTCTCCACCACGGCGGTTGCCAATGCTATTACGGCGCTGAAGGTGGGCAAGATCGAGCGCGGTACCCAGGAACGACCCGCCAGTTTCCAGCGCAATCTCGCGAAGTTTACGAAGGCTGTCCCCCAATGGTGCCGCGACCAGCATGCTGACGCTATCTTACGCCTGGAGCAAGCGGGAGAACTCTTCAAGGGGGAGAAAGATATAAATCTCGTTTTTACGCCAGGACCTAGCAATCAAGTCGAAAGGGACGAACGGCGCGGTATCATCGTTGCGGGGGTGAGCTACACCTATCTGCAAGAATTGCGACAGCGTGCGCCCGGCGATCTTGCAGAGATAGCTATCTTCAAAGCGGGATGCGTACACCCTCTGCCGCAGCAAGAGCTGCGCGACTTCCTCAAGGAACTCGATGTCGTGCTGGTGCTGGAGGAGCTAGAGCCGATCATAGAGACAGCGGTACTGGCGTTGATTGCCGAGGCAGGTCTCCGGATCAAGGTGCTGGGCAAACGCAGTGGCCTGCTACCAAAGGTAGGGGACTATTCCCTGGAGCTGGTAGAACAGGCGATTGCAGAGCTGACCGGGAGATCACATACAGCGGCTCCGTTCACGAGTATCACACGTCAACATATAGGCGCTCAGTCGACTCAAAATAAACACGCCGCACCTCCACCACGCTCACTAGAGTTCTGTCCTGGCTGCCCACATCGCTTGACGTATTACGCACTCAACCGCGCGATTGAGCGGCTCGGCTTCACACATGACGAGGTGATCACTACTGGAGATATTGGCTGCACGATCATTGGCATGAATGCTCCACTGGATGCATGCTGGACGGAGGTTTCGATGGGAGCCAGTATCGGGATTGCCCAGGGTTTTAAGTACGCGGGGATCGAGCGGCCTGTACTGGCAGCGATGGGCGACGGAACTTTTTACCATAATGGCATCGCTGGACTACTGAATGCAGTACAGTCGGGCGTCAATTTGACGCTGATTGTACTGGATAACAGCCGCAGCGCTATGACCGGCATGCAGCCCGACCCGGGCACGGGACGGCGAGCAGATGGCGAACCCAGTATACGCGCAGATATCGCGATGATTGCCCGGGGTTGTGGCGTCGAGTATGTGCGCCGCCTCAACCCTTATGACCTATCGAAGATGATCGAGGCCTTGCAAGAAGCGGTGAATTTCCCCGGTGTTTCTGTGGTTATCGCCGAGGCCCCGTGTACAACACAGGGCGTTCTGATTCATGAACGACCGGTGCAGGTGGACCAGGACGCATGTATGGCCGGGCGAGGCTGCGAGGACACTCCCTGCTATCGTAAAGTTGGCTGCCCTTCGGTATTGCTCTCGCTGGATGATGTAAGACCGCGCATTTCTATCGACACTGCTACCTGCGTTGCCTGTGGATTATGTATGGATGCCTGTCCATTCGAGGCCATTAAACCGTTGCCAGAGATCGAACAAAAGCAGCAAGATTTACGTAGTAGTATTGCGGCAACAAATTTTTTGCGCAGCTACGTTGAAGATTAGCTTGCTCAAGCGTGAAGCGGCGCGGGCACAGTTGCCGCAGCCAAAGTAAGACGAGACAGGCTCATGGCCAAGACCACGAATATTGTCCTGGTGGGCATTGGCGGCCAGGGAACGCTGACACTGATGGAGATGCTGGCGCTGGCCGCGGAGGAGGCAGGAGAAGAGGTGCGCGTCCTGTCGCGCGTCAGCCTGGCACGCCTCGGAGGATCAGGCATGTGCCATATACGCATTGGACCGGCAGCAAGCGCGGCGATCCCTATGGGGGAGGCGGACATTTTGCTGGCGCTGGAGATGAGCGAGGTGCTGCGCGCACTCCCGATGGCACGTTGGGGCGCGCTGGCCTTCGTCAACGCCTATCGTCGCTTACCCGTTGCTACAGGAGTGGCAGGCATCCACTATCCCACACACTCAGAGGTGGAGGAGGCGCTGGCAGAGCACGGCGTTAGCGGTCTTTTTGTGCCCGAATCGCTGCCGTTGCTCACGGACGATACGGTAAGACAGGGCGAGGATGATGCTCGCATCAACATTATCATGCTCGGCGTTCTCAGTGGCTACACGCAGCTTCTCCCACGCACTACGCTTGAGCAATCCATCGCCCAGCGCCTCCCACGCTTTACCGAGCAGAATCTTCGTACGTTCTCGGCGGGGTGGAGCTTTGGAGAAATAGCCAGGAACGGCGCTTGACACAATGCACCAGTTAGAGTATCATACATCCCGCAGGATGGATACACGTTCTGTAAGACATATTGGGGTGTCGTTCAATGGTAGGACTGCCGACTCTGGATCGGCCAATTGGGGTTCGAATCCCTGCACCCCAGCCAGGAGAGGCGGTCTGCCTCTCCTTTTTTGTTTTTATACTGTAACTATTCAGGTCTCTTTTCTCTTGCGCGCCGCCACAGGCGGCGCGCAAGAGAAGAGAACGTTGGGGCTGTGCCCCAAACCCCAGGTTAAGGGCGGCAGCCCTTAACAATCCCGCTTCATAGGGTGGCAGCAATCAATGGAGGGCGAAGTAGCATGGCCTTAGATACATCATTCAATAAACAACGAGATGACGCGTCCGGCAGCTCCAAATGGACGAGGAGACGTGATATACCGCTGTCTATTCTCGCATGGATCGGGGTGGTAGCAGTGGTATTATGGGTGGCATCTCACATTGTCAGGTCATTGCTTCTACTTGCTATTGCAGCCCTGCTTGCATATGCACTTGTGCCTGTGGTAAAACTGCTGGAGCGTGTAATGCCCCGTTTCCTGGCAATGCTTATCGTCTATCTCATCGTGCTGAGCGCGTTTAGTTTGTTGCTGTACTCTATTGCCAGGACCGCTATCCACCAGGCGGTTGAGCTGCGAGGCTTTTTGACGCCAAGAGGAAATGGGCAACTGGCTCCACTGATGCAGCTATTGCAGTCCTACGGGATTACGCAGGATCAGATTATTGCGGCTCGCCAATTGCTTGTTAGCCACCTGGAGAGTATTGCCAGCGGTGCGCTGCCGGTGTTGAAAGGCATTTTCGAGGGCGCACTGGACCTGGTTGTGGTAGCAATGCTGAGCATTTACCTCCTCCTGGATGGATCGCGCGTAGTACGCTGGCTGCGCGCGAACGCGCCATTGCTCCAAAGAGAACGCGTCCAATTTTTCCTCGATACCCTCCAACGCGTCGTGGGAGGCTATATCCGTGGCCAACTGACGCTCGCAGTTTTAATCGGCTTCCTCGTCGGCATTGGCATGGAATTACTTGGTGTACGCTACGCCTTTTTACTTGGAGCGCTGGCTTTTGTGCTGGCATTCATTCCGATTGTGGGGACCTTCATCTCAGCGACGGCGTGTATTTTGCTGGCGTTGGTCAGCAATCCCACATGGACACAGCCGTGGATACTTGCGATCATTGTACTTGCTTATTTCCTGGTGGTTCATGCATTCGAGGCGCATACGGTAGGTCCTCGCATTGTTGGTCATGCCGTCGGACTCCATCCCGGCGTCTCTATCTTTGCACTGGTCGCAGGAGGTGAACTGTTTGGTATATGGGGCGCGCTGTTCGCCGCGCCTCTGGCGGGGCTGTTACAGGCTGTCCTGGCTGCTTTGTGGATAGAATGGCGCAAGAACCACCCCGATCAATTTACGGTTGAGGCTCAAACGAACCCGACCACTACAGAGCTTGCGCCCACGGTAAAGCTAAATCAGCAAAAACCCTATGACTCAGCACAGCGACCAAATCCATAAGCATAGCTCACTCCAGGCGAGCAGCAAAAGACCGCGCTTCTGTCACCTGTGTGGTGAGAAGATTAGCGGCCCTTACCTGGTATACGAAAATGGGCTGACTGTGTGCGAACGCTGCGAGCGGGGTACACCTCATTGCAGCCAGTGCGGGATTCCTTCAAAGCAACTTACCCAGGCACGAGGGGTATGGATCTGTCCTGCATGCCGCCAAAGAGCACAAGTCTGCGCCTGCTGCCACGAAGTTATTCTTGGGCAATACTTCATCATCGGCGATTCGCCCTTGCCCTACTGTGAAGTTTGTACTCGAACGCGCCCACGGTGTGACATTTGCCGGGTTCCTCTGGACGAGCAAGGAAGATCTTACGCCGGACGAGATGGTCCCGTACATCGCTGCGCATCCTGCCTTAGTTCAGCGGTCACTGCCATGGCACGAGCCGAGCAACTCTATCGAGAAACTTGCGCACTGCTCAAGCGAGAACTGGGGCTCCAGGTTGCTGTACTGCCGAAACTGCACCTGGTGGAACGGGCTATGCTAATCGAACTCCATCACCAAACGGGTGGTCCCTCGATAAATCGGGGACCTACCAGCCCAGATGGACCACTGGGGCCTGAACATCAACATCTCCTCGGCTACTTCCAGCGTTTCGATAACGATTGGAATATCTACATCGAACATCTATTACCCAAAACACTGTTCCAGGCGGTTGCAGCACACGAACTGGCACACGCCTGGCAGTCTACTTACGCACCTCAGGAACAATCGCTTAAGGTTGTCGAAGGTTTTGCAGAATGGGTGGCCTACCGGGCGCTGCTCGCGTTGGGTCAACAACGTGAAGCGGCTCGCCTGACCAGGCGCAGCGACCTCTATGGTGACGGCCTGCAATACTTCATCGCGCTGGAACGCCAGCATGGTCGTGGAGCGGTGATGCAGCGAGCAAGCGAGATGTAGGCGCAGAGTTCCTGACTATTCATATACTTACATCTATCGCTTGGAATCTGCTGCAATTGTGGCATACTATGAAGTGTAGTAACTACTCAGGTGCCTGATTCCTCGCCGCCTACGGCGGCTCGTGTCTTTTTTCCTGCGGACGGTGCAGCCGCAGGCTGCACCGTCCGCAGGAAAAAACCCGTGCGAACCACCGAAGGTGGTGAGGAGTGCTGAGGGATACTGATGAAGTATGCTAGGTACGTGGGGTGGAGGAGATATGTCTCTACGCTATTGGCAAGTGGTTTCGAGCAAGCTGGATGTCACATGGATTGGCTTCTGGCGTTTAAGCACTGCAGTCTGCAGCGCTGCTTTGAGCTTTTGTTTATCGATATTAGTTACACGCACACTGGGACCAGGTGCTTTTGGTAGTTATACACTGGTATTATGGCTGGCTACGGTAATGATGCCAGCCATTGGCATTGGCGCTACTACACTCACAAGTCGACACACGGCGGAGCTGCAAAGTCGCGAAGTACCACGCCTGGCTGCGGGTATTTTTTATTTTATATGGCGACGACAATTTGGTAGAATACTGCTCTATGCTCTGATTTACTTGCTGCTGATTTTTCCCTGCTTCTGGTTCTTCGGCACGCGCACACCGGTACTCTTGCTTATCCTTGCGGGCTTATCAGTTCCGCCACTCCTCCTCGGCAGCGTTGCCAACATTACATTATGCAGCTTAAGACGTTATGACCTGATTGCACTCATTCACATGGTCGGAATACTTGCTGCGCTGCTGCTGATGCTCATTGCGACACAGGTGCCGGGTAAACTGATTATATTACTACTCATTGCTTCAGCAATTTCAAGCGCATTTACGCTTATTATAGCGCTCATCTGCATTATCCGGCTGTTGCCAATGGGGCACGCGCTGGCACCCGGGCTCTTTCTGAAGGAGCGATTAACACGCAGTCTCAACAACTCATTCCTTCTCTTTTTGCTAGATGTAATTGTCTGGCAGCGGAGCGAACTGGTGCTAATTGCCCACTGGCGTAGTGCTGCTGAGTTAAGCTTCTACGCACTTAGTTCCATGATAAGCGCAAGCATGATGGAAATCCCGCCAGTTCTGCTATCAACATATATATTGCCACTCCTGCTGCGCTATGTGCCGGGACAACGATACAGCAACGCTGCCGACGCCTTTGTAAAAACATCTTGCTACATGATATTACTAGCTGTCCCGCTGTGTATAGTGATGGTGCTATTTTGTCCGGCAATCATCAGTTCCTGGTTTGGCGATACTTATCTGCCCGCTGTCATGCCACTGCGTATTTTACTCATCGGAAGCACCATTGGCAGCATTTCAACGGTGAGTTTGACCTACCTCGCTAATGGAGAGCGCAAAAAAGCGCAGACGCAGCTTGGTGCGATTGCGGCAGCATTGAATATTGTGCTGTCTATTCCATGTATCCTGCTGTGGGGTATAACTGGCGCGGCATTGGCGAGTACTGCAGCACGCGTGGTTTCCGCTGTTGGCTCGATAGTTATTTGCAAAAGGCACATGGCCATTTAGAAGTACCGGGAATTACCTATGCTCAGGAAGAACAATCAAAAAGACCAGCAGGGACGAACATTACCACGCTTTAGTGTCATTCTCTGCACATATAACCGGCGTAATCTCGTACTTTCTCTCCTGGCAAGCCTGCGCCGGCAGACGCTGGCATACGATCAGTTCGAGGTAATCGTGGTAGATAACGATTCAAACGATGGGACATTAGCTGCTGTACGTACTTACGTGAGTGCTGGAAGCGATATACAGGATAGCGAATGTCCAGGAGGCGGTTGGCAGGTGCAGTGCCTCTCGGAACCACAGAATGGACTGGCATATGCGCGAAATGCTGGATTGCAGGCAGCATCGGGTGAGATTGTCGTCTTTCTCGACGATGATACGCTGGCAGACCCGCATTTTCTTGAACGTTTGTTGACAGCCTATGAGGAGACTGGAGCAGACGCTATTGGGGGGCGCGTCGAATTGCAGTGGGGGACAGCGCGCCCCCACTGGCTTACCGATGATCTGCTGGGGGTGCTCGGCTATTATGCCCCTGCATTAGAACGCACACGATTGGAGGGACCTGCCGGATTTAGCAGCAGCAACTTTTCGGTAAAGACAGAGGCGCTACAAGCTGTAGGATATTTTTCACCTCTACTTAGTAAGCGTCGCAATATGCCATTAAGTACTGAGGTGTATGACCTGTGCCGGCGTTTACAGCGCGCAGGTCATACGCTCTGGTATGAGCCAGCAGCCGTTGTTGCACACCGTGTACCGGCGGCCCGGCTGGTTCGCCCGTTCTTCGTTGGCCGCGCCTACTGGCAAGGGCGCTCCGAGGTACTGGCACAATACGTCGAGTCAAAATCGACTGCAGGATACCAGTTTAGCCCACACCGCATTTCTAGCGCGCTACGCGACGCAATATACCTGGCATTGGTACAACGCCCGCTCCTCAGCCTGATCGGGAGGCCTACACACGAGCGAGTGACGGCAGCTATGGAGCAAGCACGAAATTGGGGACAAGTACAGCAGTTCCGGTTACTCCAACAATCGATAATCGAGTTGACGGCTCCCGCTGTGTTGTTCGTTCATTCTGCCGAGCCGGATCCCGCAATAGAGCTGGTGGTAGAGTCACTTACCAGGCAGCAGATGCGTTGCGCTACAGAGAAGGAAATGATATCGCTGACCTGGCTCTGGCAAAACCGGGCTCGCAAGAGACAAGAGGGTGGCATCTTGCATTTTTACCGTGCAGGCGCATTCAACCTGTCCTATAGACAACGCCTGCGTTTTCGTCTTGGACTGTGGCTGGCGCGGCATTTAGGGATTCGCGTTGTGAGCACCGATACAGGAGGTTGGTGGCAGCAGACGCACAATAAGCGTTTTCGCTCGCGCCGTTCGCTGGAACGTAAACTACTTACGTCGAGCGATGTTGTCCTGACGTATACACGGCAGCCAGATCAACTCTATCCTGATAAGCTGCTCCGTCGACATGTACGCTGCTTGCCGCACCCAGGCTTTCGGGGTTACTACGGGCAACCAGTACCCCGCGCCGAGGCATCCGAGCTATTTGGACTTCCCAAAGAGGCGAACACCGTCTATTTTTGCTTTATTCATGAGCACACGGAACAAGAGATTGTACTGCTCATCGAGGCATTCCAGGAACTGAAAAAGGGGTCAGAACCCGGGCCTCAATTGTTGCTTGCGGGATCACCGGAAGGGAAGCAGGTATCAAGACGGGTGCTCAGGCTGGCCGCACTCAATTCGAGGATTCATTTGAGTATAATGCCTCTGAGTAAAGAACATATGCCGCTCTATATGGGTGCTATCGATATCGTCGTGATGCCGCATTTTTCGGTGCAGACGGCTGGCACTCTAGCAGTGGCGTACCTGGCACTTTCCTTCGAACGTGTAGTGGTTGCACCCAATCTCCCGCGCTTCCGGGGAATGTTACCTCCCCGGGCAGTTATTTTGTATGATCCGACAAGCAGAGCATCGCTAGTGCGTGCCCTGGAGAACGCGCAGAAGCGGAAATACTACCTGAACGACAAGGAGATTACCACTCTGGATGCCCAGAGGGGTTGGGGCGAGTACGCTCAACATTTGCTGAAGATTTACCGGAAGTTGGGGAGCGGGCGACCATAAAGGCCTGCACACCATCCCCCAGATGGCGTCCCCCACCACTCCTCACTGCACACAGTCCCCCAGACTGCGTTCCCTCGCCCCTACTGGAATGGGATTCTATTATATACGTTCGAGCGGCATAAAACCCAGGACCCGCAGCGCGTTGTTCATGGTTTGTACAGTGGCACGTACCAACAAGGTGCGGAAGGACTTCACTCGCTCATCTGCTTCTTTGAGGATAGGAGGCGTATGCTCATAGAAGTCGCTAAAGTGGGCAGCCAGGTCATAGGTATAGGAAGCCAGCATGTGAGGCGCAAGTTGTGAAGTCGCTTCTGCCAGGGTACGCGGGTAGGCATCGATGTGGCGCAGCAATTCCCATTCGCTCTGCTCGAGTTGCTCTGGGAGAACTCGAAGCTTCTCGGGTATCTCGTAAAGCGTCTCTTGCAAGCGGCGCACGATGCTATTGGCGCGTGCATAGGCATATTGGAGGTAGACCCCTGTATCGCCATTGGCACGCAGCGCCTCGTCCATATCCAGAGCGATAATCTGCTGCAAACCAACGCGAATCATGAAGTAACGAATGGCCGATGCCGCCAGAATAGCAACGGTCTCGTCCGGCAAGTCAGGCTTGGCTTCTCGCATCTTTACGATCGCAGCATTCATCAAGTCATCGGCCTTGATCTCGATGCCCTTTCTGCCAGAGAAAGCATAGAATTCCTTGCCCTCAGAAGTATCGACGCCCAGGCGAGCAGCAGTGGCGGCGGAGAGCGTGACAACTTCGTATGCAAGATGCGTCGAGTTATCAGCTTGCTCGGTATAGCCCAGCCGGCGCAATATCTCATACAGGACCTGCTGGAGATAAGACTGGCGCACGTCGATCACATTGATCACTCTTTTCGCGTGACCAAAGCGTTTGGGATCGGCTTCCTCGCCTGGCGCAACACTGTCTTCTTTTACACGCATGGTCCAGAGCGTGCGGCCATCATACTGCTGACCCCAGGGAACAAAGCGGAACCGCTCTCCTATTCTGGGATCATCGGCCAGGCCGAATTTCCAGAGCTGATAGGCGATATCTTTGCCCGTGTAAGTGGCTGTACCATCTTTTCTCACCAGGACCTTGTCGCTTGTGCGGTACCCTTCTTCAGTCTGCACATCGCCCTCGCCGAAGGGAACGATCCAGCAGCCTTCCATTGGCCCTGTTTTGGGCTGTTCCAGCACACCACGGTCGCGCAGCATTGCAAAGGTGCGTTTCCATAAACCGGAACCAAGAATAGCGGATTCCCAGGTCAGCAGGTCATATGGGACGTTGATGCGCGCCATTGTTGCCAGGTGGGCCTGCACGATCTGGCGAGAGATGTCTGCTGCCAGCACAGGATAATCGGGGCCCGCGGCGGGTTCGTCGCCATGCTCAATAGCGCGCAGTACGGCCTGGCGGCGTTGCAAAAGCTCGGGTCGATCTTCATAGGCTTTACCTACGGCGACATATATGCGCGAACAGTAGTAATCGAAAGGCTCGCCCCGGAGCTGCTGGTTCCCTTCGGGAAGTTGCAAGGCGCCTTCGCTGAGCAGTGTGAAGCCGACGACGACATCGGCAACCTGGACGCCAGTATCATCGATGTAGTTATGTGCCTCGACCTGGTAGTGCTGGGAGCGCAGCATACGCACGACGGTGTCACCGATGCTCGCGTTGCGCAGGTGACCAACATGAGCGGCTTTGTTGCTATTGATGTTGGTATGCTCAACGACGACTTTCGTGCCAATGCCCGCGTTGCTTTGTCCGAAAGCCGCTCCCTGTTCCAGCACACGCTCTAGAATGATCTGACCCACGGTGGGACGCTTCAGGAGAAAATTAAGGTAGCCCGGTTTTGTAGCGGTGACCTCCTGGATGATGGGCACAGACATGCCGCGCAGTATATCTGCCAGCGCTTCTGCGATCAGTAGTGGTGGGCGACCCAGCATTTTCTTGCCTGCCCATGCCATGACCGGCATTGAATAATCGCCAAAGCTCGCCTGCGCAGAGAAGCCCAGAGCCATGGGCAATTGCTCAGCGTCGAAGTTTAGCTGCTCTTGAGCAAGATAAGCCGCGGCGGCCTGTTTGATGAGCAGGATCAGGTAGTCATGGAGATCATTTGCAGCAGCATCAGCAGTTTGCTGCACCCCACTAGTTGTCGACATTATTCCTCCAACAGCCCCTTAGGATTAGTACTACTTCGTTAGTTTTCAATTTGTGCCGCCGCAGGCGGCACAAATTGAAAGAAAAAAGAATGGTGCGAGGACACCTCGCGCTCCGGCAGGGGCTCTGCCCCTGCACCCGTGAGAAACTAACAAAGTAGCATTAGCCTGAGATATTGAATTGCCAAGACTGGCGTTTTTATTGTACACCGGGAGTCCAGTCACTAATAGATACTTTTGCCAAGGGCCGAAAGGATAAATTCAACGGCCAGCCTGGCGGTGCGATTCGCGTGGTCGAGAATGGGATTGACCTCTGTGATATCCAACGAGGTCATCTTGCCCGAGTCGGCAATTAATTCCATTGCCAGGTGGGCTTCACGGTAGGTGATGCCGCCTGGAACCGGAGTGCCAACCCCCGGCGCCTCGGACGGGTCGACTGCGTCCATGTCGAAACTGACATGCACACCACCAGTCTCAGTGGTTGCAATTTCGAGCGCCCGGGTAATGGCTGCAGGCAGCCCGATGCGATCGATATCCTTCATGGTAAAGACGTGCACCTGCGCCTGGCGGAGCAGTGCGCGTTCGTCGGGATCAAGGTCTCTCGATCCAACAATAGCAATGTTGACGGGAGCAACCTTCGGGCCAAAGCCGCCCAGGCCTACCAGGCGTTCATGACCACGGCCGATCAGCGCTGCCAGGGGCATGCCGTGAATATTACCAGAAGGCGTGGTCTGATCGGTATTGAAATCGGCGTGAGCATCGATCCAGATAACGCCAACGGAACCGCGCGCTTTGACGGCTCCGGCGACCGATCCCAGGGTAAGGCTGTGGTCGCCTCCTATCACGAGGGGAAAATCACCAGGGCCACTATGACGCTCTACAGCGGCTGCCAGGGTTTCGCATACATCCAGGATTGGCTCCAGGTTCTTGAGATGTGGGTTGGGAGTTTCTTGCTTAGCTCGATGTCCAGGGCCGCGTAACGAATGGCGCTTGGACCCAGGTCTGTCCCATGGTAGTTGCCACCCAGGTCTAAAGGGACTCCAATAAGATGAATGTTCAAGTGTTTCCTCTCTTCTCCGGTCAATTACCCCGCGCCTAGAAAGCAGGGGCGGAAACAGGCGCTCCTTTCGGGCCGGTTGGGGGCGGAGAACTCCTCGCGCCTTGGTGATAAGCATACCCATCGCTGCGATGCAGCAGCCGACAATAGCGGTGTGGGACATCAGTGACCTTCCCGTGCGAGGTTTCGATGGTAAACGTCCCCGCCGCTTTGACCACTACCCGCCCCACATGTGTCCCCGCGCACGTGAGTC
>WNGN01001966.1_pt1 | contig 15626 bp, 17 predicted proteins | sample 5400561 | NCBI WGS metagenome assembly WNGN01 (sample SAMN13153379, study PRJNA577476) | soil metagenome | isolation source: 115 cm soil or saprolite under Garry oak tree replicate 2 | place: USA:California | collected 2016-06-15
TATGGGCAGTTCAGCCTGGTAATGACCGGGGGCCAATTTCCTGAGCGTACCTTCGGACCGACCGCTTTTGCCAATGACAGAAAATCGGAATTGGCTGTCCGCGCTTGCTTCTTCGTACGCAAAAAGCTCCAGAACAGGTTGGCTGGCTGAGAGGCTCACCCTCGCCTCGTGAAGCGGTATGGGTTCCTCACTAGGACGAAGCCAGTCAAGAATTTTCCCCCAAAAATTCTGCAACTCGTTCCATTGGATCCAGTTTCTGCTCCAGCGGCCCTCCAGATCCGTGGTCAACGCAATTGATTTGCCTCGCTCATACTGCCACGAAGCTAACAAGGGTGCCTTACGGTCGTCCCTGGGAATCATTAGATCCAGGTGAGCACCCCGTTTAAGATCGGTCTCCATGTAACCCCGAATAGTTGGATAGGACCTGGTTGGGAAGCTCGAAAGTAGCTGGGAACCCCTTTCTTGGAGCGGCGTAAAGTCTCGTTCGCGCGGGGGTTCGTCTGTGGGCTTGTCCTGGATTTGCTGCAATACGATTTGGGGCAAGGTCGAGGGGTCCAGAGTATAGTGAAACAAGCCGCCACCGTACTGGCTGACTCGTTTCATCAGCCGGATATCCGCTTCCGCACCGACCGCGATACCCGAGACGGTGATTTTCATTTCATTCTTCATGACGCTCACGAGATCGATTAATTCGCTCTGACTGCCACGCGTTTCACCGTCGCTCAACAAAATGACATGTTTTATGGCCGCATTCTGTCTCTCGAGCTGCCTTTTGGCTTCGAGCAGGGCGGGATAGATGTAAGTCTGACCTCCGGGTCTAAGACGATCAATTTGAGAGTTAAATGTGCTCCGCAGTCTGCCCACGGACTCCATGGGCACCACAATAAACGGACTCACGTCGAAGGCCACGACGCCTAGTAGATCGTTATCCTTGAGTTGGCGCGCGAGCACCTTGGCGGCTTCCAGCGCGTAAAGCATCTTATTCCCTTCTCGCATGCTGCCTGATTTGTCGATGACCAGTACAACGGCGCGGTTTTTTTCCTCCCGCTTTGGCTCGCGGGGCTCCACCGGCAGGATATTTTCAATGGGAGTGCGGCGATAACTGCCGGGAGCGAAGCTCGCCTCGTCGCCAAGCATTAGAAAACCGTTTCCCGCGGCTACGTGCCGCTCGATGGACGCGAGATAACTGGTGCTGAATTTTTCTCGCTCGGCGTTATTAAAGACAACCACTTGGTATCCCGTTGGAGCGGGGGGCGAGTCCGCTGTGCGGGAGGTAACCTCGAAACCCAGCCTTTTGAAGATCTCCTCCAGGTATCGTCCTCCGCCGCTGCGCCCATTCAACAACAAAACTTTCGCCTTTGACCGGACCGTGACCCAGGCCAAAGCCTGGTTGTCCGCCGCATAGCGATCAAAATCGGCTCGACGGGGAGTGAAACTGGCACGGTAGGAGGAGGTCGGCGACCCATCGGAAAGTGTGGTCTGATAGGTGAAGATTTGGCTTCCTGGCTTCAATTTGACCGAATCGGTCTTGAAGGTCTGGCCGTTACGCGTAAGAGTCAACGTTCCGTCAACTTCGCGTTCGTTTTGATTTTCTAAAACAACCTTCAGATTGAGGGCCTCGCCACTGTTACCGTAAGTCGGCGCCAAGAGTTTTGTTACGGCTACGTTAGCGATTTTGGGCGGCCCGGCGGGCAGAATGGGGTAAATTTTGAGGCCTGATCCAGCGATAGCAGGCAGCAGGTGCTCGACGTTTCCCTGGGTCTCCCACCCATCAGTAAATATAAAGAGACTTCGAGGCGCGGCCGGAAGCTCCAAAAGCGTGGTGAATAGTTTCTCCAGGCTAGTTTTGCCGGGCCGGATCGAGCTCTGTTCTGAATTTTCGCCTTTGAGCCATTCGCGCCAATTCGTGACTTCCCGGGTTTCCGAGCCGAAGACGAAAATCCGGTCTTGTTGATTCGGAGAGAAACGCGAATCCGCCGTACTCTCCATCCAGCGATGCATGCTTTCGGGAATGCTCTGCGACAGATCGAAGGCGAAAATCCGCTCCTCATGCCTGGTCTGTTCGGTTACGGACTGGGGATCCGCTAGAATCACAATGAAGAGCAACAGAATCACAGTACGCCAGATAACGATGCTAAACCGCTGGTCGCGCAGGCGAAACCAAAGCAGCGGCAAGGCAAGCAGAAGCCAAAAGAAGAAAGGCTTCGCAAACTGAACGTTGGAGAAGAGTTCTCTCATAAACGGGACAGCATCCGGTTCGAGCTAGAGTGTAGACCCAATCGAGCCATTCGAGGATTGATGAACCACTCGAGGAGCAGCAGAGCCAGTGAAGCCAAGAGGAGATAGGGCCAAAACGAAAAGAACGCCGAGGAGCTGCTTGGGCTACCGGTTTCGCCGCGGATTTCTATGGGCGCCAGCGCACGCAGGTCCGATTCATTGGTATCCTGAAGATTGACGGCGAACAGTTCTCTTTCACCGGCGCGATTCAATTGATAGATTCCCTGAGTAAAAGTCTGCGGAAAATTTTTTTGGCCAGGCTTAAGTGGAATCTTCTCACCTTTGGGTGTGACGAGCCAGTCCCCCTGCCGAGTGACCCCAAGTGACAACAGTTCTCCTGTGGGGGTTTCTTTACCTGCGGCGCTTTCAAAGAACCAGTCCAAGAGATTCAACGTGAAAATCGAAACCGGGAGGTTCTCTCGCCCCAAGTACGGAAACGGATCGAAACCCAGAACTAAATGGCGAACGCCCTGACTCTCCACTGCGAACGCCAGCGGGCCGTCCGGACTTTCCATGATCGCATCGCCGGCAACCTTGGGCCGCAGCGGGCGGGCGTATGAGGGCCGCAGCAGAGTGAAGTTTATGTAGCGGGTCAGCGGATGTGGCTCACGCCAACTCGACACGACCGGTCTTGAGATAGGCCGCGCCAATTCAACCAAAGAATTGTCGGGCGGCAAGACAAATAAAGCGGGATTTCTCGGTAACACGGCGGGAGTCGAGAAATGAAAAATCTCCAGATTGTAGCCGGAGCGATCGGTCCTTTCGTAATCGGCCGGTGCAATGACGTCCACGGAAACACCGGGGACGGATCGTAGACTCGCGACGGCTTGAGGTCGTGGCGATATGCCGAGGATGCGCAGCTCTCGTGACTTGGCAGGCACGGCAAATCGACGGTTATCAAGGGGCAAGGCGTCGCGCACGTCGATTTCAGCCTCATAGTAAGGATGCAGAGGGAATCCCTCGAAAACTACCGAGGCGCTCTTGCCGGCGGCGACCGCCAACTCGCGGCTGGCAAGCACCGCACCGCTGCCTCGCAGTAAAATCCTGACCCTCTGGTCTTTGGCAGAGAAGTTCGTGACTTCAGCCGCGGCTTCTAGTCGGGAATTCGCCAGCGACGAACGTCTGACTTGAAACGAAGTAAGCGCCAGATTGTCTTTGGGTTGTCCCAGTGAAATGACTCGCGCCGTTCCCGATTGACTGCGGACGGGATGGTCGGTGAGAAGATACACGCGATCGTATCTTTGCTCTGCCGCCAGTTGCCCGAGGGATTTGTTATAGTCAACGGGACTCTCTCCGAGATCATAGGGTTCGAGGCTGGCGATGGTTCCCGCAGCATCGGATGGAGCAAAGGGCGCTCCGGCGATTTTCTCCAGTCGCGGAGCCGTCAAATAAAGATCGACCTTGCCGCCGACGCTTAGATCCGCAAGCAGGTTCCGGGCTTTTTCCTTGGCCAACGCAAAGCGTGTTTTGCCGTCTTCCAGCGCTTGCATGCTCGCCGAGTTATCTAAAATAATGGCGATCTTATTCGGCCGGACGGAGAAAACCGGTTCTCCCAAAGCCAGTATCAATAGTGTCAAAAGGAGCAGCTGCAGGAAGAATATCGGCGGCAAACGAAGCCTTCCCCAGGGCCGGCCGCTAGATCGTGAGCTTATTTCGGTGAAGAGCAGCAAGCTCGAGAAAATCACCCGCCGCGGTTTTCTCCGGATCAAATAAGGCACTAGCAACAGAGGCAGCGCCAAGAGGCCGTAAAAAGCGATGGGATTGAGGAACTCCATGGATTATTTGAAAAGACCTATGGCGGGGAGGGTCGCTAAGATAAAATCGCCGAGATTTCTATCGGTCACGTAGAGAGAGTAATGGATGCCGCTTTGATGGCAGAAACTGCGGATTTGAAGATTGTGCTGCGCAAGCCGCGCCTGATAACTCTTGCGTGTGCTGGAGTCCCATTGGCATTTGATTTCCGCCTGGCTTTCGCTGTCAACTAAAGCCAGACTGCCGCTAGGAAAAGAGGGGTCCACCTCGCGGCGGGACAAAACTTGGATGACCGAAATATCCAAATTGAAGGCGCGCAGAAGATTGAGTGCTTGTTGATACGAGACGGTAGGAACCAAGAAATCGGAGATGAGTATCGCCTTCCCCGGACGGCGAAACTGCCGTAAATGATCCGCCAATGCCTGTGCCATTGCCAACGAACCTGCAGGTTTGAGCGATCCCGCAAAATTGATGCAATCTGCAATGCGCCGCCGCCCTCGGTAAAACGGCGATGCCTTGTCGCCAGACGACCCCTGCAGGAGATGCAATTTCACGTGATCTTGGTTAGCCAAGACAACATAAGAAAGCGCCACCGCGATATGACTGGCGGGCAAGAATTTTTCTTCGACGGTGGGGAAAGCCATCGATGCGCTGGCGTCGATGAAAATATAGGCGAAGAGATCGACCTCCTCGTGGAACAATTTGACGTAGAGCCGGTCGGTGCGGGCATAGATTCCCCAGTCGACATAGCGCAGATCATCGCCTAAGGAGTATTTGCGGTAGTCGGCGAATTCCAAGCTGGTTCCCCGCCGCGGCGCAGAATAACTTCCCGGGTGACTGCCCAAGAATTCCTTTCTTGTGCGCAGCCTGAAAGTTTCCAGTTGACTGAGAAACTGCGGCGTAAATGGCTCAGGGAGCATGGATCGAACTGCCTTTAAAGACTCGCGTAGGGGATCGGATCTGCGATCCCCGCCTCTTTGAACCCTTTCAGTCGGAGCTGACAGCTGTCACAGAGCCCACAGGCTCGCCCGTCAGAACTTGGATCATAACAACTCCAAGTGAGCGCGTAATCGAGCCCCAGCTCGAACCCTTTTTTTATGATTTCTTTCTTCGTCAGGTGAATCAAGGGGGCGTGGATTTTGATGCGGCTTTTGCGCTCCACCCCGGCCTTAGTGGCGAGATTCGCCATTCGTTCGAAGGCGCGGATGTATTCCTCACGGCAGTCGGGATAACCGCTGTAGTCGAGCTGATTGGCGCCAAAGGAGATGTCCTCAGCTTCAACCCGCTCCGCCAACGCCAATGCAAAGGAAAGAAAAATCGTATTTCGCGCCGGCACGTAAGTGACCGGTATGCCCCAAGAGATTTCGCTGTCGCTTCGACCTTTGGGAACTGCGATCTGGTCAGTTAGAGCGGAACCCCCGATGGCGCGAAGATCGAACTCGATGATCCGGTGCGAGATTGCTCCGAGGAAAGTTGCCACTTTTTTGGCTGCCTCGAGTTCTCGCTCATGGCGCTGACCGTAACGAAAGCTGAGGGCATGGAGCTGAAAGCCGTCATTTTTTGCTATCGCTGCCGCGGTCGAGGAATCGACCCCGCCGCTAAGAAGAATGACCGCCTTCTTACCCATCATGCGCGTTGGCTAAGAGATCCTCTGGCATGCGTCAGGGCTTGCTCCCTTGAGCGTTGTATTTGCTGATTTGCGCCAGGCTGTCTAACGGCTGTATGCCGGTGTAACGCTCACCATTGATGATCCACGTGGGATAGCTTTGAATATTTTTTTCCTTGCAGACGTCGGCCTGGGGAGCTGAAGGGCCGGCGGGGCTACATTCGACATAGGGTAAGCGCTTGACGGAACTACCGAACATTTCTTTCTGGTCAGCACAATGAGGGCACCAAGAAGCGCCGTAGAATTTCGCGTCGATTTTGGACAAATGCTGGGCCAAACCCTGGATCCAGGGGTCTTCAGGCCCTTCGGCTTTTCCCAAATAGCCCGCATAGTGAAGATGAAGCGTGAGAATGACCACCAGCGCGCCACCAACGCCCTTCGCGAGCCACGGCCCCCAAGAGAATCCCGGTAACCTGGCCGGCCGTTGAAACGTGACGGTGATAAAGATCAGAGTCATCAAACCAACCGACGTGAGGCAATAAGGACAGGCCGCCTGGAGCACGAAAAGTGAAATTGAGGTCAGGTAGAGACTGTAAAGCAGCCCAAAGAGAGAAACGACCCAGGCCCACTTCCATTGTTGAGCCGCACGCTTGTTCCAGGCGATCGCCGCGAGTAAAGCGTAAGTAAGAAATCCCCAAAACGATGTCGGCATGCCGAAAAGGGTAGACCAACGGCTGCTCAACACCACGTCGCACCCGCTGCCTACCGTGCAGCCGGCGACCAGTTTTCCCTGCCACGAGGAATAAGTGAGATAGGCGCTCACGGCCATGCCGAGCAGAGCGAGCACAAATAACGGCCAGTTCGGGCCGCCGCGAAGGGACGCTTGCGCGGTTGGTTTGGTGTTAAGTTTCTTATTAGTGGCAGGCTTTGCCATCGGATCTACTCCTTGTCTTTTAGTAACGTTGCAACATCGTTTTTAAGTCGCTTCAGTGCCTCTGGGTTTCGACTGTCATAGTAGCCGCGGATCTTTGTTTGCCTGTCGACGAGAACGAATCGCGGGCTGTGCAGGATGACGCCGTCGCCGTTGTTGCTGTTCGGAGCGGGCGCTGCGGCGAGGCGAAAACCCTCTTGTACCAGACGAGTGATTTCTTCTTTGCCTCCGGTCAAAAACAGCCAGCGCTTGGCACTGGCTTTAAACCGGTCGGCGTACTGCGACAAAACCCGCGGCGTGTCGCGCTCGGGGTCGACGGAGAAGGAAACCAATTCGAGATCGCTCTCATTTATCCATTGCTCTTGGAGCTTGGCCATGTCCGCCGTCTGCAATGGGCAGGTATCGGTGCAGTTCGTATAGATGAAGTCCGCAATCCAGACCTTGCCGCGCAGCTCCGCCAGACTGGTCTTTTTACCGCTCCGCTCCACCAGGGAAAAATCCGGCACCGAGCCATAGTGCTTCATGCCTTCTAAAGAGTTTTCAGACAGATCGCGATAGACGACCGTTGGCATGAGCTTCAGCCAAAGAAAAGTGCCCAGGACAACACCCAGGCTGATCACGGACGCCCCCAGCAGGAGAAAACGCAGCTTCGAGATATTCATAGCGACAAACTCAGAACCGGAGAGGATTCTATCGACTAATTTATCGTTTGTGTAGAGCTGACCCTTCGCTTGTAGCTCATGGTCCAGGTGGAATCTTATCGACCAACTTGCCGTTTGTGTAGAGCTCGTAACCTTTGATGCCCAATTCGTAAGCTTGCGGTGGATGATCGGACATGTCGAGCACTACCAGGTCTAAAACAATCAAAGTCTCGTCTTGGGAGCGAATTTCGAAGGCAAGCTTGATCGGTCCAACCAGGTTTTTGATTTGAACGTTGCGCTGGCTCTTCTTGTGGAGTACGCCGCTGGCTTCTTTGAGCTTTAGATGAATGGCGTCGAACGATCCGGCATCGACGCCGCCGCGAAAGACGGGTGCGCTGTCTTTGCCGACATACTTCGTCAGATCGATGGACTGGCGAGAAACGGCTAAGCGCTTCCAGCCGCTTTGCCAAAACATGAGTCCGGGTTTCGGACTGATCAGCACTTCATCCACATTCAGGATCAGCTTGGCGAAATCGCTGATCGCTTCGCGGTGATCTTTGATCCGCACTTCCAGAATCCCTTGGTTTACGGCCGCTACAGCCGGCGGGGTAACGCAAAGAGAAAAAGCAAAGAGTAGCGCGACTAAGGGCCAAATGCGTTTCATGAGTGACCTCGAGGACCGAGATCAGAGATGTCCTTTAGTATTTCTTTCTCCTGCCACTTGTCGGTGTAGTAGTCGAAACGGCGAACGCCTCGTTGATCGATCAGCGTCGTTAAAGTTGTATGTTGAATCTCTCCTCTGCCGGATTTTCTCACCATGACGCCGAACCTATCCCAGACTTTTGCCAGCTCCTTTCGTGAGCCGGTAAGAAAAGACCAATGGCGCAAGTCGGCCTTGTAGCGCTCGGCGTAGGATTTAAGCACTCCGGGAGTATCCCGCTTCGGGTCCGTGGTAATGCTCAGCAGCACATAGTCGCCGCGTTTGTTTTCATCTAACGCGCGTTGGATAGCGGCGAACTTGGCGGTCAGAAGCGGGCAGAGGTCGGGACAGGTGGTAAAAATAAAAGTCACCAGGACCAATTTGCCGCGGGTTTTGGCAAATTGAAAGGGCTCGCCGTTCTGATCCACGAGAGTGAAATCGGGCACAACGGTTTGCACCGCTTTCCTGCCGATCTCGCCTTTCTTGGGCGGGATCGGCAAGTGGGCCAGCGCCGGAGCGGCGCAGAGGCTAAGGAAAACCAGCAACCAGGCTAGCGTTCGGTTAATGCTCCACCTTGAATTCATAGGTGACGGTCAACTCCTTGGCATCGTCGGGAAGGTCCCCTTGCAGTAAATAAGTGCTGGCATACTCCTTCTCCTCTCCCGGCAGCATTCTTACCGGCAAAAGGAGCGCGCATTCCACGAGATCGAGGTGCTGCGCGACAGACTTGGGTTCGACACGATGAACGATTCGCGCAGAAATTTTCTTCGCGCTTAAATTTTTAACCCGATAGGCGATCTGAAAAAGTTCGCCGGAGCGAGCGACGGTTTCTTTAATGGTGGGTCGAGCTTCCAAACCGTCCTCAGGCGGGACGGTGGCGGCGAAATTGACGCGCACACCGGCGGCCCAATCAAGGTAGACGCGCCAGACGCGGTCCTCTTTGGCCATCGTGAACTCTTCTTCGCCTTGGATCATCGTCAAACCATTTTTGCGTTTCAACTGGTCGAGAGAAGTGAGAATTCTTTTTTGCTCGGTTCTGGGTAGCGCATTGAGCCGGTCCTCATCCCAGTTCAAGAGCAACTCAGATAGGCTGTTGGCGTCCGGCAGCTTGAGCGAAAGCTTGATGCGGCCGCGGTCGTCTCTGAAATCCGTTTTGACCGGCCGGATCTCGATGAACTCGGAAAGTTTTCGTCCCACCTCCAAGGTAAATCCTGAAAATGCGCCGCGCTCCCGAACGTAGACGTCTTCCTTCTTGAGACGCCGGTCTTGCGCTGAAATAAGACGGTAGGCTTGTCGATAATCACGCGCATAGACGGCCTTCAGATATTTCATAAGAACGCGAACGGGTTCCGATTCCGGGCTCGGGCGCTCAGCGACGAAAAGATAGGCAGGGATGGAAAAGAGTAACGCCACTCCTACAGCAAGTATGACGAAATTTCTGATCGGTTGCATTCGTCAGGAATTCAAAAATCGGGCGGATGATTAACGTGCCTGGGCGGGGATCGTCCAGAGGTAAATTGTCCGGCCGTTGACGCGCTCCGTCTTATCCGGTTTCCAATCGCCCATATCGAATGAATGAGAGACGACGCGCGAGCCCGGTTTAAGCTGGCTCAACAGATTGGGCTTGAGTTTCAGATTGACGTCGGGCAGCAAGTACATAGTCACCACCGAGGCGGGCGAGAGATTCACGGTGAGAATGTCTTGATTGCGAATTTCCGCCAGCTCTTGGACGCCGGCTTTTCTGATATTGTCGCGGGATTCTTTAACCAGGTCGGGATCGATCTCGAAACCGACGGCTTTGGCGCCCTTCTTGGCCGCGGCGATGACGATTCGCCCGTCGCCGGAACCGAGATCATAGACCGTGTCACCCTTTTTTACTCCGGCCAGCTCGATCATCTTATCAACGACGTCCTGCGGACTCGGAACGAACGGGACAATTTTTTTATCACCGAAGATCGAGTCTTGAGCATGGACGGTGCCATCGATGAAAAACATTGCGGCTAATCCGACGGGCAGCCACACCGCCAATGCCAATTGGGCGAAAATTCCAATGCGCGCGAATTCTCGCGACGTGCTCCTCATAGTTAATCCCTGATTAGCTGAATTATAGCGAAAGAAATTTTTAATACCGTCTTTTTTAATAAAACACAAAACCAACCTCGTCGCCAGCAGCCAGCTCGGCTACTGCTCCTCGCCGATCGTCTGCTTTATCGGAGCACGCCGGCTTTCTTCAGTCCATCACGCGCGCGCTCCGGCGTCATGGGGCCCAGAACTATGTCCCGGATCACTCCCTGGGCGTCGATGAAGAAAGTCGCCGGAGGGCCGAAGATGCGATAAATCCGCTTCACGCTGCTATTGAGATCGAGAGCGATGGGAAAAACGAGATTGGCCTCCGTGACGTATTGGGTCACGGCGGCTCGCCCGTCTTCAACGGCGATGCCTAGCACACTGTAGCCGTCCTTCGCCGCTTTGGATGCCAGGTCGTTGATAAGTGGTATTTCCTCCCGGCAGGGGTCGCACCAGCTCGCGAAGAAGTTCATTACCAACGGTTTACCGTGAAAGGTTTGAAGCCCGACGGGTTTACCGTCCAGCGATTTAAGATCGAAGCTGAGTGCCGCCGCGCCGACAGCGGGAGCGGAATCTCGACGGGACTGTGGAGTGTTCTGCGACCAAGCGATGACCGGCTGGAAAATCAGGTCGGCCACGCAGCAAAATAACGCTAAGCCGCTAAACGACATCCTACTGAGTGCGGTTCTTTGCAGACGTGGTGTCTTTATTGGCCAAGCGCTGCGCTCTTTAACACGACCCATGATTCCTCTCCCTCTGTTTCCGTCCAGGCGACGTGCAATTCTTTGTCGCACAGCGCCAGCGCCGGCCGGTTTGCGTTTCCTCTGGCGCGGCTGATTTGTTGCACTGGGCTCCAGGTTTTGCCATCCGGAGCTAAAATCCGGAAGAAAATCTGAGCTTTGTTTGCCTCATCGAGATTGTCCCAAGCAAAATAAACGGTTCCGTCTTTTGTCACTGCCTGTGTTGTATGGAGTATCTCGGCAGCAGTGTTGGCGTGAATGAGTTGACGCGGAGCGAATGTTCGGCCACCGTTCTTCGATACGGTGTAGTAAACGCCTGCTTCATCTGGCGAACGGCCGAGTGTAAACCAAGTCATGTGAAGGTACCCGCGACTGTCCTGACCGATGCTCGGGCCGGAATGCGGGCAGGAAGGGACTTGCCAGCCATCATCGCTGATTTCAACAGACGCGCCGAAGGTCTTCCCCGCATCGGTTGATTTACGCAGGACGTGATTGCGAATTTGCTCTTTGCTGACCTGCCGATCCACCATGTAGATGATCTTGCCGCCATCGGCGAAGGCGATACCCAGGCGGCAACACTCGCATAGCCCTTCGCCTACCTTATAGCTCTTGGTCAACTGCTGGCCGTTGGGGCTAATTCGCATCAGGTAAAGGTCGCGCGGCGTCGGGTTATCAATTCGGCGATCAATCCACGCCACCAGAACCGTGTGATCGGGCGCAAGCTCGACGATTGGGAAGCGAGCCGTGTCTTTAATCTCGTTGAGTGTCCGAGCGGGGATGAAACCGCCTTTACCATCTTCCATTGCAAAGCGGATGTTCGCGCGCGTTTTGTCGCCTCTCTGGTTCGGTATCGACCAGACGACGTACACCTTATTGTCAGGACCGAAAGCGAGCCTCGGCCCGCCTTCTTCTCCCTCGATCGCTTCGACGGCGCTATTGATCCGCTTGGACGGCGACCAAGTCTTGCCGGCATTGGCTGACGAAGCAAGCAGGGCAACACGCATCGGCGAGGGCGCCATTTTCATGCGTGATTCATGCTGATGAGCCGCAGGTTGCTTCGTTTTGAGCGAGGGCCCATCGTCATCCTCGGTCCAAACGGCGTACAACCGTCCATCATGGGCGAAGCGCAGGAAGGGCGTGGATGGGTTTTTGTCGTTCTGACCGAGCCGCTGTTCTGGCCCAAAAGTGACTGAAGCGGAGTGACCGGCGCCACGGCGTGCGCTGATATCAGTGCTGCATGCGGCCAAGAACAAACAGAGTGTGAGTTCGACCGTAACGACCGCGACAGTTCGTGTGAATTGTGTTTTCATAGTAATCACATTTACTCTGTTTCGCGGAACTTTTACTTCGTTGTGAAAGAGACCTTGTCGGTAGCGTCGAGTTCCGTATTGTGGTCTCCAGTGACGACCCTGAGTTCGAGCGTATGTTGTCCCGGCTTGATGCCGTTCAAAGTTCCCTTCTCGCTTTTAAACATCCCCATCATTTCGCCATCGACGTAGGCGTGAACATGCTCACCTCGCTTCCCCCTGGTCAGCTTGAACTGAAGGGGAACCTTGCCGCCTTTCAGAACCTCGCCCGCCTTAGGGGTGACGATCTTGACGCTGGCGCCTTCGGGCGGCTGGAGCGCCGACTTAGCCGGCATCTTCTCCGAATGTTTCATGGGCATGTCTATGCCCTTCATGTGATCTTGGGCTGGTGCGGGAACGGTCGTAGAAAGAATCCATACGGTCGCGACAATAGTTAAATGTAAATCTTTCATTTCTCTCCTCGCCCTTTTCTCATTTCACTACAAATTCGACCCGGTCTCGAGCATCCAGTTCCGTTTGGTGATCCTCGGCGACGACGCGTAATTCCAAAACGTGGATTCCCGGTCTGATACCGTTCAAAGCACCTTGTTTGCTCAAAAACATTCCCATCAGCTCGCCGTCAATATACGCGTGCACATGGTCGCCTCTTTTACCTTTGGTCAATTTAAAGCTCAAAGGAACTTGATCGGTTGCAAAGATCTGCCCCGGTGTAGGCGAAAGTATCTTGACGCTGGCGCCTTCCGCGGGCTGAAGTTTTGCGGGCTCCGGGTTTTGTCCCGCTGCCGCTGAAGCTTGGGCAGCCTGGTGCACGGCGTGAACACCGGGGGGGAGGACGGTGAGCAGTCCGGTCACGAAAAAGATCAACAAGGCCAAAAAGCTCTCGGCGCCGGCCCTGTTAAGCGCTTTTCTGCCGATGGCGTCTTCGTCGTCGTTATGTCGAGCCGCTCGGAGAAGTTTCGGCTTGGTGGATAACAAGTTAAGCGCGCCTAAGCCGACCATGCCGAGAAAGAGAGCTAATTTGACTACCAGCACACGACCATAGTCAGTACTGAATAGTGTCTTTAAAGTGCCGACTTGAACCCAGCTCTGATAAAGACCGGTGACAAGCAAGACGGCGACACTGACAATAGCAAGCAGCGAAAAACGACGGACGATCTCCGCCGCCCAGGATAGAGGCAGCTTCAAGCGTTTTGTTCCTCGGTAGAGAACCCAAGACAAGGATAATAGCCCGCCGCCCCAAAGTCCCGTTGCAATAAGATGGATCGCGTCGGCAGCCACGGCGAGCATCTTGTCCGCGCTTACTGCAACCGCGTGACTGGTCAAACTACGGCTGGCTAATAATGGGAGTGCGGCTAGCATCAACAGGCGTATCCCTTTCAAGCTCGCTTTGCTTCTAATCATCCAGAGCGTGATCAAAGCAAGCACTACGCCGTAGCCTTCCCGTAAAAGCCAGACTTTGCCGCTCTGAGTCATCGAGAGGTAACGAGAAAGAATCTCCAAGGATGGCATCGCGCCGCCTCGAAGCTTTGCTCCTTGAATTAAGAGAGAGAGACAGGCGATTACAAGGAAAAGGAGCAATAGAGCCAGGGCCGATACAATAAGGGTTTTTCTCAGTTTCTTTGGCTCGCCTGCCGGCAACAGAAAGCCTGCCGTCACGAAGACGCCTACAAAAAGAGCTAGTACGGCATAGCCGAAGCCTGAGACGATTGCTTCCAGCGCGACCCGGCGATGCGATAGCTCCTATGTTCGTTGGAGTGATTGCCTTGAATGAGAGAGATTGTCGCAATCTGCCCTTTTTCAACTATGGCCGGAGTGATTTCGACCCAGCCGTCGTGGCCTACTGCCAGCTGAGGACGGAGAAACAACAAAGCGATAAGGATCAATAATTCCGATTTGGTAACAACTGTCATCTATGTTGCTCCTGTTGAGGATCGACGCTGCGATCAATAAAAACGTGGTCCATTATTTTTTCGCTATGGCGAAAGAAAAATCCCCCTCCGTCACGTGCGTGTCTTTCGCCAGTGCTTTCCAATAGACGCGGTAGGTGCCGGGCCCGAGGTTCGGAAGATCTACCTCTAAAACGGTTGCGTCCTTAGAGTTGATGTGGCTGTTACCCTTATCAACTTGCTGCTTGGCGGAGTTGTATACAGCGATGGTGCTGAACGCGGGCTCCAACTCCCCATCGAACCAGATCGTTACCTTGGGTGGTGAGTTCGCAATCGTCCAACCCACCCTTGGCTCCGAATGGGTCGGGAAAGCATGGCTCAGGGCTAGAGAGGGAATAGCTAAAGCTAATGTCAAAGCCAAGGGCGCACTTAGCGCCGTGTGGGCTAATAGTTTCATTTAGGTATAGGCGTGGGACCGATAACTCCCCCGGGTGTCCAGGTAAAAATGTTGGGCCAGATGTCATCGATGAAGACATGGATCAATCCTCTGACTCCCACGTTTTTGCCCGACGTATTATTCATCGGTACTTGCGCTTCCAGACCGAGTTGCACGTATCTGCCGGCCCATATGAGACCGGGATTAGCAAAAGCAGTTGTCTGGCCCCTATCAGGTTTGGAGGCGTTCGTTGATAAGTTGAATTCAACGAGCGGGAAAACACGATCGAACGGCGCGCCGATTCCGACGTCTTTAATGAAAGATTGCAAGTAAGGAATGCTGTAGATCACCGCCAGTCCATAGTCGATGGTGGTTGGATTATGCTCCTTGTCATCGCCGCTGCCGGTTGTACGGTTGGCCGGATTATTCACGCCGAAGGAGCCCGTGATGGAGAGCGGCTTAAGATAGCTTAGAGACTCGGGCAAGTCGCCGAGCCCCTTGCCAAAGAAGAGAGCGGGAGTAATCGTCGTGACCCTTTCGGCCACGCGTTTAGGGCCAACTCCTCCGGCTTCGACTCCCAGGCCCACGCTCAGTATGCCTTCATGCTCGACGCTTCTAAACAAAGCATACTTGAGGGAAAACTCCGGATTGCCTGCGCCGGAGGTTCGATGTTCGCCGGCTTCTCGCGGATCGAAGAAAATATATTCCCATCCAACGCCGATGGCGAAGTCGGGGGTTAAACGCTTGCCGAATTCAAAACCGAAACTGGTCTCTCTTCCCTCTTTATCTTTTGGCGCTCTATCGAACGTAAGCAGATCCATTTCGTCCGACGGGAAAGGGTCTTCCAAAGTGAGCGTCGAAGGAATGAATCTCTTGCCGATGACGCCGTGGGCAAGCGCATTCGTTGCGTAAAAATGGACGCTCAAAAGCACAGCAAGTAATATGACTAGATATTTGCTCATGGACTCCTCCTGAACCAATTAAACAACCTCGCTCTTGGCGCCGATTGACCGGGGGCCAACGCCGAGCGCGGACTAGATGAGATTTATTTTAGGAACCGCGGCTAAGCTTCAGGAGGAGCGCGGATTTGAAATGGGTCAGAAAGAAGGTAGCTAGGAATGTGCGCTTTGGAAAGTGAAGAAAGATTCTTGGTGGAGACCGGCACTGAAAAAATATCAATAAAAGATGTGGCGCTGAGATGGCAGCTTTTGGCGACTATTTGAAAAACGCAGGTGGTGTCCTGGGAGTTAGGCTTGTGACGCTCGCCTTGCGGGTCTCGATCA
>WNGN01007132.1_pt1 | contig 15618 bp, 12 predicted proteins | sample 5400561 | NCBI WGS metagenome assembly WNGN01 (sample SAMN13153379, study PRJNA577476) | soil metagenome | isolation source: 115 cm soil or saprolite under Garry oak tree replicate 2 | place: USA:California | collected 2016-06-15
CTTTCGCTAAGCGATCAAAAGCGTTTTGACAGCTATTACTCACGCTGGCAGAGCTACAAGGCTACCAACAATCAAAGCCAGGTTCGCAGCATGGAAGGCCGAATGCAGGACGTGTATCGGCATTACGGCATCCCCGCGAATACTCCCTACGGCAACGTTGCGTCCGGGGGCAGAACGTGGGGTTCTGGAACCTGGAGCGGCAACCGTACACCTGACCGCGATTGGGATAGAGACCGTGATCGGGATCGGGACCGAGATGACGACCGTGATGGGCATCATGACAACGGGCGGCATCGCGGGTGGTACAAGCACCATCACGACCACGACCGCGACGAGGATGACCAAGGACAGGATCACGACCGCTAAGTCGAAATGAGTTTTGTCCGTCTAGGGGCTGGTTCGGATTGAGCCAGCCTCGCCCCCTTGTCCCGCCCCATCATGAAACGCAATCGGCGCGGAAGACCACGGAGCGGCCCGCTTCAGGAGCGGCATTGGCTGGAATGGGAGCTGCATCATAAAAAATGAGAATAGCAGGGCGACGCAGCTTCGATCCAGCGAGCGGGGATTTAATAGGGATTTGCGGCTGGTGTATCCTTATCAAGACGCTGAACGCGATGAAACTTGCGCCAGAGAATGAAGCCTACGCATCCGTAGAGCATAGCGTTCAGAGGGCCAAAAATTAGCCAAATACTTTCTGGATCTGGATCAGTCATTGATAGTCCCGCGAGAATCCCGGGAGGACACAGAATGTAAGCGACAGTCGTTGACATCCATGAAGGCCCGGTAGCCGGATTGACAGTGGCCACATACGCTGCGACAGCAAACCCAGCCACGGCTGAGATCAAAGCGCAATAGATCGCTTGTTTCATGGCGTTCCTTCGCAGGAAAACAGCAGGACTCAGACACAGCAACTCAAATTGTACGCCGAGTCAAACGAAAAATTTTCCAAACCATGGGAACGCATCAAGGCGCTGGAATTAAATCTGACTTACGCCTAGAGACGCAGGGCGGAACCATGCCACTTCAGCGGCGAACGTCGCGTTGCACACCCATCCCACCACCGCTCAGCGGCCAGCGATGCAGCCCGTAGATTTCAGGTTGCCGACTGATGGCTTCGGGAATAGATTTGTTCGCAGGATTCAGGGCAGGCTATTCCGATGTACGTACTTTATTTGCGCTGCGCGGGCTAATTCTTGCCACAGTCGTGTCCCTAATTTGTGCACGCTTTGTCGCTGCGCCCGATGAGCCAACCCTGACCAAGGAGCAGATTAGGCAGTTTCTTCTCACCGCTAAGGTGGTGGACAGCAAGCAATCCCAGAAAGGCATTAGCAACACCTGGCGGCTTACACTGAGTGACGGAACATTGACACACGACGCCTCTTTCCAATCCATTGACAAACACGAGGTCAGGGGGGAGTTCGCGAACGGCCAAACTGAATTGAACTTCGTAGACTCTTACAAGTACAACATCGCTGCCTACGTGCTCGCTGAGCTGCTGGGCCTGGACGACATGCTGCCGGTGTATGTGGAACGCAAGTGGAAAGGGGACTCAGGCTCGCTCAGCTGGTGGCTGCCGGTGAAGATGGATGAGATGGAGCGCGTGAAGCAAAAGATACCTGTGCAGGATATTGACGCGTGGAATAAGCAGATGTATAGGATTCAGGTTTTCGATCAATTGGTCTACGATTCCGATCCCAACCTCACGAACGTGCTCATTGGGGAGGACTGGAAACTCTGGAGGATTGACTTCACCCGCGCATTCCGGATTTCTACGGACCTGAGGAATCCTAAGGGCTTAGTACGCTGCGACCGGCAGTTGTTTGAGAAATTGAAGAAGCTGGATGCCAACGAACTCGCGGCAAAAACCACGCACTACCTGACCAAAACCGAAGTGAAGGCCGTGATGGCTCGACGGGACAAGATCGTGACGTACTTCCGGAAGTTGATCTCTGAAAAAGGTGAGGACGAAGTGCTCTACTGAATCACGTGACTCGACCCGCGCGGTCATGCAGTGGAAACGCTGGATTGAACACACAGGCGGCTTGCTCTTTTCTGTCCCCAGCTCTATCGTTTCTTGACACACGTTACAAATCTTTCCGGTCAAGAAGGAGGAGGTCACATGGCGAGGAAGCTACTCACTCTGTTGTTTACGTCTGTACTTGCCTTCCCGCTCTCAACGCTGGCGGTGGCGCAGGAGGCACCCGCCCCGGAAAAGGCCGCGAAGGAGGTGCGCTGGGAGGCGTTTGTCGTGAGGACCAGTCCGGATAAATCAACGTTGACGGTTCGTAAGGCGGGTTCGATGGTCGAGAAGATCGTCAAGTACGACAGCTCGACGCAATGGGTCAGTCAGGAGCACGGCAGCAAGAAGGTCAACGACATTGATGCCAGCCAGGTCAAAGACGGTGATCGAGTGATCTGCAAGGGCACTTGGGATAAGAATGGCGTACTCCACGCCACGCTAATTTCTAAGCGGCTCACGCCACGGTAATCTTAGCGGCTCACCGACGGGGTGTTGGCGTTCTTTGTGTCGCTCTTCAGCATTCTCAACGTGTGCATGAGTTCTTGTGACTTGCTCGATGGCCCATATGCTTCTGCCGCCCTTGCCACCTGCACACCTGGGACCACACGCCCCAGCCGTGACGTGGACACGGTTTTATGAAAGAAGCCGTTACGAGACGTGACATGCCCATTCCGGTGCTGATTGATTGCCTGCCGGGAACGGGCGTACCGTTGGAGCTGGGCGGACGGGGCAGGGCACCCCAAATCGGTACGTCTACAGTGGGGAGAATGGAGGCTGCCCGCACCCCGACTGTGGCGAAAGCGCGTCTGACACGCCATTCCGCGTCCTTCCGCAGATAATTTGACTTGACAGCAGCCTTTTTGGGCATAGACTTATCCCGCTCAGCCGTACCCTCCTACCTGTTCTCTCTCTCAGTGGTTCGGCGGGCGTGGCCTGGGACGATGGAATTGGTTCGGGCTATTTACGATTGATGCGGACGAGCAATGTCAAACATCGTAGGCGTGTAAACCCACAGGTCGGCTGGTATGCCTCCTTTAGAAGCCGTATCGATTTTTCTTGCCACTCTGGAAAAGTGGTTGTTGAACAGGTCTCGAATTCGCGGCGGTTTGATGCCTGACTCTTTGGACAAGTCGGCTGTACCCATGCCCTCATGCCCTGCTTTTTGTACGATGTCTTCTAGACGCTGTGCCAATAGGCGGACTACCTTTCTTGGGTTCACGAGGTCTTGCGAGTCCTGTACATCAATGTATCGAAGTTCAAAAGGCACGTAACCGCCGTGGTCAAGGTCGTTGAGTATATTTTCCAACGCTCCCTCATCGCGGTCTTTTAGAATCCACGTGGGCTTCATGTTCCCGCACTTTGTCAGCTTTGTTGCTTCGTGCCCTGGCGGGCAATCCAGTCCATCAAATCTTTCCGCCTGATCTAGTGGGGATTTCCGGGGCGAGAAGGTACAGGCGTGGAACGAAGGAACAACCCTGTTCCTGCCAGCACTGCTCCTGTTGCTATGGAATCGAAATCTCAAAGCACGTCCGTTACATCTGATAAGCCAACGTCTGACATTGGGCTATTGCTTAAACGGTACGTTGAGCTTGGCGGCGACATGTCGAGATTGTAAAAACCCAGCCAAGCCCTACCAGGCAGCCAAGAATCAGACGGACTCCCGCTACGAAACGCCAGTAGGACGGGTGATTGCAATTTCGCGTACTCCGCCTTGGCTTGTTTCAGGATGGGGATGTCGGGGTCGGCGTCTTTCCAGAAACAAGTCACTGCGGCAGTCCCATCCGGCGCAACAGGTCGGCGTAGCGAGGATCGGAGTGAAGATTGTCGAGTTCGGGATCAGCCTTGATAAGGAACATTTGTCTTCGAGTGGCAAACGCTTTCTCCAGTGCTGCGAATGCCGCATGCTTATCGCCTAACACAGCGTAATCGGCGGCTGCACATTCATAGTCCCCTTGGGCTTCGCAGTGCGCAGCCTCTTTCCTGAGATAGCCGCTGTGGCCGGATTTTTCGAATGCCTGTCTCAATTCCTCTGCGTAGGCGCGATGTCCTTGTAGCTGCTGATGCTTAACCTCCTGCGTTATTGCATTCTTGTAGTCCCCCTTCTGCTCGTATGCAAGCGCGAGACTTGCCACAGCCATTCCGGAATTCGGGTCAAGCTCGATGGCTTTATTCGCCTGTTCGACAGCACGGTCGCTTTCGTGCGCCATCCAATAAACCTGCGCGAGAGTCCAGTTGTTCGCAACCGACGTCGGATCAAGCTCCACCGCTTTGTTGCACTCAGCCTTGGCAACCTGAAAACGACCGAACTCAAACGCAGCCCAGCAAGCGACTTCGTGAGGCCAAAACGAATTGGGTTCGATTGCGAGAGCGGTGTGGATTTCGCTTTCGGCCTCTTGGAAATCCCAGAAAAACACAAGGTCAGCTATAGCAAGCGAAAGATGGCCCTCAGGTATCGAGCTATCTAACTCAAGTGCCTTACGGGCTGCGGTTCGCGCTTTATCGAACGGCGCACGACCCGGAACGAAACCCCAATAGCCTTGCCAAGCAGAGGCATCTGCCAAACCAGCATACGCAGCCGCGTACTTCGGGTCGCGGGCAACCGCTCGCTCGAACAGGTCTACCGCTTCCTTGTAATCGGACTCAGTGACTTTGGCGGAGTGGTACCGCCCTTGCAGGTAGAGGCGGTAGGCTTCCGGGTCTGTAGTCCCCACCTTAGCAATGGTTTGCTGTTCCGATGTATTTAGCTGTGGTCGTAAGCTGCGGGCAATATCTCCGCTGATCGTAGGCTGAAGAGCCGATGCCTCATTGCTGCTTCGCGTGTATCTTTCTCCCCAAAGTTGTGCTCCAGTAGCGACGTCCACTATCTCGCTTTCCACAACAAGCTGATCCCCATGCTGCACGAGCCTGCCTGTCAAAACTGCATCGACATGCAGTTCACGACCGACTGCTTGCGGATCATCCTGCCGTGACTTGAAACGCAGCACCGTGCTATGAGCCATCACTCGCAAATCGGGAAGCCGAGACAGAGAGTTTGTAATCTCCTCCGACATTCCTTCTGCGAGGTAGTCTGTGTCTGCACTACCACTGTTTATGAACGGCAACACCGCAAGAGAACGAATCGGCGCAACCGACGTTTGACGCGACTGCGAGAAGAACCATTTGAGCGTACCCGCGACTGTCAAGATGATGACTGCCGCCACTACACCTAGAATCAGCTTTCGTGCGTGCCTCGATCCCTCAGCGAGCGTCTGTGTAGCGGAAGTTTTCCCGCTATCTGTCTCCCGACGTAGCCGCTTCAGATCAGCCCTCATCTCGGCGGCAGACTGAGAACGAAGGTCGCGATCTTTCTCCAATGCCTTGCTGATGATCCGTTCGAGTTCGGCTGGCACGTCGGGATTCAGTCGCACAGGAGCTACGGGAGCACGTTCCAAAATGGCATTGAACATCAACGCCGAAGTGTCGTCCCGGAATGGGAGCATGCCTGTGCACATCTCGTATAGAACTGCCCCAAACGAGAAAAGGTCGGTGCGGGCATCGAGTTCCTTCCCGCGGACCTGCTCAGGCGACATGTAGGCAACGGTGCCTAGCGCACTGCCGGGACTCGTCAGATGTTCCTCGGACTCGACGGTCGGGGCACTCATGGCAAGGCTGTCTGGCTTTAAAGAGACCTTCGCCAGTCCGAAATCGAGAATCTTCGCCTGACCCCTGTTCGTCACGAAGATGTTGGCTGGTTTGATGTCCCGGTGAATGATCCCCTTCGAGTGTGCAGCGTCGAGTGCGTCGGCAATCTGGATGCCCAGATCGAGCACAGTCTCCATTTCTAAAGGCTTCCCGCCAATCCGATGTTTCAGGGTCATCCCTTCCAGAAATTCCATGACGATGAACGGATGACCATCTTGCTTCCCGATCTCATGGATTGTGCAGATGTTGGGATGGTTTAAAGCGGAAGCCGCTCGCGCCTCGCGTCGAAATCGTTCGAGTGCCTGCGGGTCATGAGCAACATCGTCTGGCAGGAACTTCAGGGCGACGAAGCGACCAAGATCGGTGTCCTCGGCTTTGTACACGACGCCCATCCCGCCGCCGCCCAGTTTCTCGACGATGCGGTAGTGCGAGATGGTCTGGCCGACAAGCTGGGAGGATGTGTCCATTGGCGGGAATCTTAGGACGGCAATTGCTGGCGGTCAAACGCCACCACCGATCAGCAGCTTGGGAACATGGCAAAATGCGTCATTCGATTGTTTTCTTGAGCTTGTGAATTGATGGTCAAAAAGGCTTTCGCCGAAGCAGCCGCAAGCGAATGATTCTAATGATGCGAAATTTCCGAATTTGCTAGTCCGCCCGGTATACCTTCGGGCCAGCGGCAGCTTACATGCCGTGCTGACTTGGGACTCCCTGAGGAGATTAGAGAGAAGCCTCGCCTTCCATGATCTGCACGGCATGTCCCCCAACTCGGACGTTTGAAATGCTGGCTCCACTCTTGCTCGATCTTACAAAGAGTTTACTCGGCCGCTTGATTTCGACTCCTTGCAGAATCAGCACGGTTTCATCCGGCCGGGCAACGTTGTACTTAACCATCCAAGCCGAAGTGCATCCTGCGGCTGATCCAGTAGCTGGGTCTTCTGCCGTGGAAAAGATACCTCGTGCACGAAGCCCCACTTTCGAGTCGCCAGTGTCTCTGGTGATGAAGTAGAAGTCATGCGCCTCCGTCTGCTGCCGCTTCAGGTAGTCGTAAGCTTTCCGCAAATCGAATTGTAAGGATTGAAGGGTGCTGAGACGTTTGATGGGTACGATGGCAAAGGACAGGCCCGTTGAGACTGTCTGGATTGGCAGATCAGGCTCGATCTCAGCAGTATCAAGACCCAGCGCATCCGCGACTGCATGACGATCATGCACCGGGCCGAAAATCGGAAGGACTTGCCGCATCTCCCCAAATAAGCCATCTGCATCTTCGCGGAAAGAGACAGGAACTTTACCCACCTTCAAATCGAGCACGATAGTCGAGGCCGAGGCGTCGTTCGCCTTCACCGTTCCACTTCCTAGTCGCAGGGTTCGCAGCACAGTTGCCGTGCCAAGGGTTGGATGACCACCAAACGGAATTTCCTCATCGGGAGTAAAGATGCGCACCTTCACTCCCTCCTGCGCCTCTATAGCGGGGTCACGAGGAAGCACAAACGTTGTTTCTCGAAGGTTGGTTTCGCGAGCGAAACCCTGCATTTCTGAATCGCTCAGCCCGCTGGCATCAGTGAAGACCGACAAGGGATTGCCCTGCAACCGCTGTGACGCGAAAACATCAATCTGCACGAAGTGGAAGCGCCGTAAATTTCCACTCGGATTGGCAGTCATGGAGGCTCTTGCGTTGTCGAGCATGGCGGGTGCGATGCTTGAGGCAGCTAACGTTTGAAGAAACCTGCGCCGCGTGTCGTTCATATAGGAGAGGAGCCATTGTACCCCGCTCCCAATTTTGAGACCTTCTGACCAGCGGCCGGGGTTAGAAGCATTACTGCGGCAGTCCGATGCGGCGCAGCAGGTCGGCGTAACGCGGGTCGGAGCGCATTCCGTACCAGAATGGGTCAACAGCGAGAAAGACTATGTCGGGGGAATGTTGGTCGTAAGCCTTTTCGAGCAAACGGAACGCCTCGTCCTTCTCGCCGAGTCCGGCGTAAATCGTTCCAAGCGAATAAGACTCGACATAAGCGTGCGTGGACAACTGGCGGAATTCCAGCGCAATCTTCAGCGCATCAGCCCGCCTACCGGAGACGGCATAAATCCAACCAAGCGTATCCGCAATTAGCTGAGTCTCCGGCGCGACAGCCTTGTCCTGATCCGAGATTTGATCGTACTCGGCAAGAGCTTGGCGGTGCATGCCCTTCATTGCATATGCGACAGCTGTGAAGGCATGAGCCACTGGAACGTTTGATTTGAGGTCGAGCACCTTGCGGAATTGTGCAATTGATTCGTCGTAGTGTTGCATCAGCAAATGGGTGAACCCCAGATTGGCAACTATGTCCGGGGACAGCGGGTCAAGCTCTTGTGCCCGCGTGCCCTCTGCTAAGGCTTCGCTGAACCGCGCTCTCGCTTGCAGAGTTTCACCATAGCGCCTATGAGAAAACGCATTGTTCGGGTTCAGTTCAATTGCTCGCTTGAACTCTCGTTCGACGTTCAGCCAGTCCCAGTCGAAGAACTCAGCGTACGCCAATGCAGCATGTGCCTCAGCAAGCGTGTCATCAAGCTCCAACGCCTTTTGTGCCGCAGCTTTGGCTTTTGGAAGGACCTGAGTCGCTGCCGAAAATTCATACTCGCCTCCAAGCTGGCAATATGTGTCAGCCAGCCCTGCGTAGGCAAGAGCGTAGCCGGGGTCTTTGTCTATCGCTTGTTGGAAGTAGTCGATGGCCTTCTTTAGCTCCTCTGCCGTTGCTTGGTTTGCGTGATATCTGCCCTTCAGATAAAGCTGATACGCCTCAGGATTTGTCGCAGGCAATTTGTTCAAACGCGTCTTTTCTGCGTCCGTGAGCGGAACTCGCAGACTTCCAGATACAGCAGTTGCGATCTCCTGCTGGACGGATCGGATGTCAGCCAGCTTCCGGCTGTACTGCTCACCCCAAAGCTGTTTATCCTCGCGTGCGTCCACGAGTTCGGCGCTCACCGAGAGGTCGTCGCCGCGCTGAATGACTCTTCCCGTGACCAATGCCTGCACGCCAAGTTCCTGAGCAACCCTCTGCGGTTCGATGTCACGTTTTTTGTAACGGAAAGCCGATGTGCGCGAGATAACCTTTATATTCGGAAGCCCCGATAGCCTGTCGATGACGCCCTCCGTGATTCCATCGACCAAGTATTCCGAATTTGGATCACCGTTCGCGTTAGAGAAGGGCAGTACAGCGACCGAGTTGATGGGCGCATGACCACCGCTGCCTAAATAGAACGCTGCCACCGCAATGACTGCGATGAGGAACACGAAAACTCCCGCGCCGATCAACATCGACCGTCGTGACCAGCGGGAAGTTGCTGTGCCACTCGATACCGCCTTACCCGATTCTGTGTCCCGCTTCAGCCGTTGGAGATCAGTGCGAATGTCGGAGGCATGCTGGTAGCGCAGACTCCGATCTTTCTCCAAACACTTCGCAACAATCCGTTCAAATTCGGCTGGGAGATCGGGATTGAGTCGGACTGGAGGAACCGGAGCGCGGTTCAGAATAGAGTCAAATATCACTCCCGACGTGTCACCACGAAACGGGAGGGTACCTGTAGCCATTTCGTACAGCACCGCGCCGAACGAAAACAGGTCGGTGCGAGCATCAAGCTCCTTCCCTCGCACCTGCTCGGGAGACATATACGCCACCGTGCCCAGCGTCGAACCGGGACTGGTCAGGTTCTCTTCCGAGTCGATGGTCGGGGCGCTCATGCCAACGCTCTCCGGTTTCAGCGTGACTTTCGCGAGCCCGAAATCCAGAATTTTCGCCTGACCTCTATTCGTGACGAAGATGTTTGCGGGCTTGATGTCCCGATGGACGATACTCTTCGAATGTGCTGCGTCGAGAGCGTCGGCAATCTGGATGCCCAGATCGAGCACCGTTTCGATCTCCAGCCGCTTGCCATTAATCACGTGCCGGAGCGTCTGCCCCTCCAAAAATTCCATCGCGATGAAGGCTCGTCCATCGACCTCGTCAATTTCGTGGATTGTGCAGATGTTCGGATGGTTCAGGGCAGAGGCGGCTTTGGCTTCGCGCTGGAAACGGCTGAGGGCTTGCGGATCGTTCGCCAGTTCCTCAGGAAGGAACTTCAGAGCGACGTGGCGGCCGAGCTTGAGGTCTTCCGCCTCATAGACAACTCCCATCCCACCACCGCCGATCTTGCGCACTATGCGGTAATGGGAAACCGTCTGCCCCACAGATTGATACGGGTTAGCCACTGGCGGGAATGGTAGGACGGGTTGGGGGAGAGGTCAACGTCGGCTTACGGCATTAATCACTTCCTGTCCAGTTGTTCGTCTAGGAGCAATATCGATCTGAAAAGGACTTCGGTACCGTTGGCTACATCTTGCCAAGACGTGAACTCCTTCGGAGAGTGGCTGATGCCATCTTTACTGGGAACAAAGATCATTGCCATTGGCGCAATCCGGGCGATCTCTTGCGCGTCCTGTCCAGCGAGGCTGGGCAGGTCTGTCGTGGCGAGGCCGAGCGACTTCGCTGCTTGGCGGAGAGCGGCTTGCAAACTTGGGTCTGCGCGGGCAGGTTCCGAGCGATCCAGCAGGCTGCACCGGGTCTCGACGTTTTCCGCTTTATCCACCTCTGCGAATCTCCGCTGAATGTGCTCCCACATGCGATCAACCTTTGCGGCATCAAGGTCGCGCAATTCAACTGGAAACTCGGCGCGGCCGGGGATAACGTTGATCGCTCCGGGGGCAACCTTGACGTATCCCACGTTGCCCACTTGGCTGCCCTCTTCAGCCCGTACCACGTCGCGAACAGCAAGCACGTCCTTTGAAGCGGTGGCGAGGGCATCCTTCCTGCGATTCATGGGCGTCGTGCCCGCATGGTTGGCGAACCCTGTAACGACGCAGTTCCAGCGTTTGATACCCACGATCCCCTGCACCACGCCGATTGGCACCTTGGTCTCGTAGAGGTTAGGGCCTTGTTCGATGTGCAATTCGAGATAAGCCACCAAAGCACCACGTGGGATGCGTGCGTCAGTGAGGTGCGCGGGATTCTGTCCGTAACGACGCAGCCAATCTGCCAGTGTCAGCCCTTGCTCGTCCTTGGCTTCGAGAATTTCAGGCCCGAGCGACCCCGCCGCAACGCCCGAGCCTAACGTCCCTCACCTCAATCGCGCCCATGCTACCCACGTCCCCGTCGAAGTTTCCGCCATGCAGCACGGAATCAATGTGCGAACCGAAAAGCAGTATCGGCAAATTCTCCGAGCCTGCACGTAGACCGAAAATATTTCCGGCGGGGTCAATCCGCACTTCAAGCCCCGCTTGTCTCATCAAACCTGTGACGTACTCCCGTGCAGCCAAGTCAGTTTCCGAAAACCCTAGGCGAGTGACGCCACCTTCAGGGTTCCGGTCGAACTCGGAGAGCTTTTCGAGAGTGCCTTGCAGTCGTTGAGAGTTGATATGAAACGTCGGAGAGTTGGCACTCTGGGCGTGGGCGACGGGCGAGACCAGCGAAACCACGCATATAAGGAATGCTGGCAGACCGAAGATGATCCTGTTCATTATGTTGCTTTCCTTTGCCCAAACGACACCCTTACTGCGGCAGCCCCATCCGGCGCAGCAGGTCGGCGTAGCGGGGATCAGAGCGGAGGGGATCAAATCTCCGATCAGTTTTGATCGTGGTAATCCAGTAGTTACGTTGGTCGTATGCTTCCTGCAAATGTCGAAACGCTTGATCCTTATCTCCAAGCGCCGTGTAGATCAATGCTTCTCCGAATGATTCTCGATGTTTCTCCGTCGCAAGTCCTTCTAATTCGCCGAGCACAGCCGATGCAGCGGCATTGTCGCCCATCTTTGCATAAGCGTGACCAACAGAAGCTTTAGAGTCGGGCTCAGAGAGAGAGGCGGCCTTCTGTAACTCTTCTATCGCTTCGTGGTACATGCCTTTGAATTCGTAAGCCCGCCCAAGCTCGAAGTGCCCGTCAGGAAAATTGGGATCGAGTTCCAGCGTCTTATGGCCTTGCTTGATCGCATTCTCATCATCGCCAGCAACCGCAAGCACTTCACATTCGGTGGCATTGATGATCAACGAGAGCGGATCGACTGCTTCAGCACGCCTTATTTCTGCAATGGCTTCTTCATGCCGACCGAGCCTCATCAAAATGTCTTCGGCATACCATTGGTGAGCCGTGCCATAGTTGGGGTTTAGCTCTATTGCTCGCTTAAACTCCCTCTCAGCACCGGCCCAGTCCCAATCGTAGACCGCTTTGACATCAGCCAATGATGTATGCGCTTCCGCTACTGTATCGTCAATTTCGATTGCCTTCAAAGCTGCGGCTTTAGCCTCGCCATAAGCATCTGCTGGCAGTACAAAACCGTTTTCTCCCAGAAGCAAATAATCATCAGCTAATCCTGCATACGCCAAAGCGTAGTTCGGATCGATCCCGATCGCTTGGTTGAAATAATCTTTCGCTTTGTTGAAGCCGTCTTCAGTTCTTTTGTTCCAGTAATACCGCCCTTTCAAGTAAAGTTGATAGGCTTCGGCATCCTTCGTACCGACTTTCGCGAGTCTTTCCTGTTCGCTTCCGCTTAGCTGTGGCCGCAGTTCGCTGGCAATGTCACGGGTTATGGCGGCTCTTGCCGCGATTTGTAATGAGACACGGTGCTCCGAGCCATAACTTGGAGATTCGGAAGCCGGGAAAGAGAATTCGTGATCTCCTCGGAAAGACCTTCGCCGAGGTAGTCCATCTCGGGGTCTTTGCTCGCATTAGTAAACGGCAGTACGGCTATCGAATGGATCGGTGTCGCGCCTGAAGAGCGGGAATGCAGGGAGCGCCACGCCAGAAACGCAGCACCGACAAGTACGACTACTGCTGCACCCGCGACTACGGCCCAGAGCAGTCGGCGTGAGTGTTTCCGCGTTCCCGCTTCTCCAGCCGTAGCTTCGCGCTTGTCGCTCTCCGTATCCCGTTTCAGCCGCTTGAGGTCGGCTCTAAGCTCAGCGGCGGATTGACAACGAACGTCGCGATCCTTCTCAAGCGCCTTCTTGATGACGTGCTCAAGCCCCGCTGGAATATCAGGATTGATCCGCACTGGGGACACAGGCGGGCGCTCCAGAATGGCATTAAAGATCAGCGCCGACGTGTCACCCCGAAACGGAAGCATGCCTGTGCACATCTCGTACAGCACAGCCCCGAACGAGAACAGATCGGTGCGAGCATCGAGTTCTTTGCCCTTAACCTGTTCGGGAGACATGTACGCCACAGTGCCCAGCGTTGAGCCGGGGCTGGTCAGATGTTCCTCGGACTCGATGGTCGGGTCGCCGATAGCAACGGTTTCCGACTTCAGCGACACTTTTGCCAGCCCGAAATCGAGAATCTTCGCCTGACCTCTATTCGTAACGAAGATGTTCGCTGGCTTGATGTCCCGATGGATGATGCCCTTCGAATGAGCGGCGTCCAGCGCGTCGGCAATCTGAATGCCCAGATCGAGCACCGTCTCGACCTCCAGCGGTTTTCCAGCGACCTTGTGCTTGAGGGTTTCCCCTTCGAGGTACTGCATGGCGATGAAGGGCCTTCCTTCATCTTCCCCAACGTCGTAAACCGGCCGATTTTGCGGAGTATGCGGTAATGGGAAACCGTCTGTCCCACGGGTTGGGAGGGCGTAGCCATTGGCGGGAATCTTAGGCTGACTCTGGGAGGAGGTCAAGAAAACCGGATCACTGAGGCAGCCCCATTCGGCGCAGCAGGCCAGCATAGCGTGGGTCGGAGCGCAGAGTGTCAAAACGGTTATCTGAACTCAGGAAAGGAAGCCTGTAGTCGTGTTCCTCATAAGCTTTCTGCAATGACTTAAAAGCTCCCTCACTGTCGTTGAGACTCGTGAAAATGGACGCCATTTCCCAATTGGAGATATACCGCGACCCTGAAGCTGCCTCCAATTTTCGTAGTATGCTCGTTGCGGCGTTGGTGTCACCTGAAGCAGCATAAGAGATGGCTAAGACCGCCATGGCATCTGTACTGTTGTTGGACAAAATGGCTGACTTCTTAGCTTCTTCAGTCGCTTGCTGGTACATCGACTTTCCGAAGTAAGCCAGTGCAAGCCAATTATGGGCCGGGAAATAGTTAACGTCCATCTCCACCGTTTTCCGTAATTGTCCCACTGCTTCGTCATATCTTCTGGCTAGGTATAGCTCCCAACCCACATCCGAACTGTTGAGTAAAGAAGTGGGATCAAGTTGCTGTGCTCGCTTCGCAGTTGCAATTGCTTGATCATGCCGTCCGGTCACGGCAAGGTAACCACCATACCACCTGTATGCAGTTTCATAGTTCGGGTTCAGCCGAAGAGCCTCTTTGAACTCCTCTTCCGCACCGTTCCAATCCCATTCGTAATCAGATTTCATAATAGCCAGTGAGGCATGGGCCTCAGGAAGCGAGGCATCGAGTTCCAGAGCCTTCAGAGCAGCCTGTTTCGCCTTCGGCCCGGCTTCCTGCGCAGAGATGAATTGCCACCAACCCAACATGTTGTAAGAATCTGCTAGACCCGCATAGGCGAGCGCATAATCGGGGTCTTTTTGCAGTGCCTGCTGAAAATATGCGATTCCCTTGTTTAGCCCTTCCTCGGTTCTCTTCTTCCAATAAAAGCGTCCCTGAAGATAAAGTTGGTATGCCTCGGCATTCTGGGTGTGCGGCGTTGCTAGGTGTGTTTTTTGTTCACCGCTCAGCTTGGGACGCACTTTTTCAGCAATATCCTTCGAAATCGTCTCTTGCAGGCCGGCTATATCAGCCAACTTGCGAGTGTACTCGTCCCCCCAGATGTGGCTGTCATCGTGTGAGTCCACTAGCTCCACATTGATTGAAAGTGAGTCTCCGTGCTGCGCGATCTTGCCAACGAGGACAGCCCGCACGCCAAGCTCGCGCCCGACAATCTGTGGGTCAATGTCGCGTCCTTTGTAGCGTGACACTGAACGTTCGGATTTGACTGTCAAATTGGGCAGTTGGGATAAGCTGTTGATCAAGCCATCCGTTATGCCCTCGCTCAGGTAATCAGCGGCCGCATCGGAAGTTGCATTAGTGAGAGGCAGCACTGCAATCGAATCAAGAACGGTCGCGTGTTGCAGCGCGAAATACAGGGCGGCACCAGCCACAAAGACAAACACGACTGCAAAAACAAATATGCTCGTGCGGCCGAGGGGGATTTTTCTTGAAGTTGGCTCCGCGAGTGCAACGCTCTTGTCGGATTCCGTATCTCGCTTGAGTCGCTTCAGATCGGCCCTTAACTCTGCGGCGGACTGGCAGCGAACTTCCCTGTCCTTCTCCAACGCCTTTCTTACGATCTCCTCCAGCTTGGTGGGCAGATCAGGATTCAACCTAATGGCGGGGGCTGGCGCTCGATTGAGGATGAAGTCGAAAATAACTCCAGTTGTGTCGCCTCGGAACGGGGGTGTGCCCGTCGCCATCTCGTACAGCACAGCCCCGAATGAGAACAGGTCGGAGCGAGCATCGAGTTCTTTCCCTCGAACTTGCTCGGGCGACATATAGGCAACGGTGCCCAGCGTCGAACCGGGGCTGGTGAGATGTTCCTCCGATTCGACAGTTGGGTCGCTCAACCCAACGCTCTCCGGTTTCAGCGTGACTTTCGCGAGCCCAAAGTCGAGAATCTTCGCCTGACCTCTATTCGTGACAAAGATGTTCGCTGGCTTGATGTCCCGGTGGATGATTCCTTTCGAATGTGCCGCATCCAGTGCGTCGGCAATCTGGATACCCAAATCCAACACCGTTTCGATCTCCAGCGGCTTGCCATTGATTTGGTGCCGGAGCGTCTGCCCCTCCAGCAGTTCCATCGCGATGAAGGCTCGCCCATCGACCTCGTCGATTTCATGGATCGTGCAGATGTTCGGGTGGTTCAGAGAGGACGCAGCCTTCGCCTCCCGCTGAAAACGGCTTAGAGCTTG
>WNGN01003165.1_pt1 | contig 15616 bp, 12 predicted proteins | sample 5400561 | NCBI WGS metagenome assembly WNGN01 (sample SAMN13153379, study PRJNA577476) | soil metagenome | isolation source: 115 cm soil or saprolite under Garry oak tree replicate 2 | place: USA:California | collected 2016-06-15
GGCGTCATCCACGACATCCGGCTGTTCTAGTGGCCCCCCCGGCGTCCGATCTTCGCAGTCACAGCTACGACGTCGTCGTCATCGGCGCCGGCGGCGCCGGACTGCGGGCCGCCATTGAAGCGAGCGCCCAGAAGGCCAAGGTCGCGCTCGTCTGCAAATCGCTGCTCGGCAAGGCGCACACCGTCATGGCCGAAGGCGGGGCGGCCGCGGCGCTGGGTAACGTAATGAGCGAAGACAACTGGCGCGTGCATTTCCGCGATACGATGCGCGGCGGCAAGATGCACAACGACTGGCGCATGGCGCAGATCCACGCGCAGGAAGCCCCAGACCGCATCAACGAGCTGGAGGCGTGGGGTGCGCTGTTCGACCGCACGCCTGACGGTCGCATCAACCAGCGGCCCTTCGGCGGACACACCTACAGCCGCCTGGCACACGTGGGCGACCGCACCGGCCTCGAAATGATCCGCGTGCTGCAGGACAAGGGCGTGCACTCGGGGATCGACGTGCACATGGAATGCACGATCGTGCGGCTGTTCGTCGTCGGCGGGCGGATCGCCGGCGCGCTGGGATACTTCCACGTGCACATGGAATGCACGATCGTGCGGCTGTTCGTCGTCGGCGGGCGGATCGCCGGCGCGCTGGGATACTTCCGCGAAACCGGCCGCTTCGTGCTCTTCCGCACCGGCGCCATCGTGCTGGCCACCGGCGGCATCGGCAAAGCCTGGCAGATCACCAGCAATTCCTGGGAGTACACGGGCGACGGGCACGCGCTGGCCTACGAGGCAGGCGCTGAGCTGATCGACATGGAATTCGTGCAGTTTCATCCGACGGGAATGGTCTGGCCGCCGAGCGTGCGCGGGATTCTCGTCACCGAGGGCGTGCGTGGCGAGGGCGGCGTCCTGAAGAACGCCACAGGCGAGCGGTTCATGTTCCGCTACATGCCCGACCTGTTCAAGGGCGACTTCGCCGAAACGGAGGTGGAAGCCGATGCGTGGGTCAAGGGCGAACGGAAGAAAAACCGCCGGCCACCCGAGCTGCTCACGCGCGACGTCGTCGCAAAGGCCATCACCAAGGAAATCGCCGAGGGCCGCGGCACACCGCACGGGGGTGTGTTGCTCGATATCGCCTCGAAGCAAAACCCCGACTACATCAAAAAGAAGCTGCCGAGCATGTACCACCAGTTCAAAGAACTGGCGCACGTCGACATCACCAAGGACGCGATGGAGATCGGACCGACCACCCACTATGTGATGGGCGGGGTGAAGGTCGATGCGGAGACGCAGGAGTCGACTGTGCCCGGGCTCTACGCCGCGGGCGAAGTGGGCGGCGGGATGCACGGCGCGAACCGGCTCGGCGGCAACTCGCTGAGCGATCTCCTCGTCTTCGGACGGCGGGCGGGACTGCACGCGGCAGAAAAGCGAGGGACCCCACCCCATATCCCCGACGCCGACGTGGACATCGCGATGAAGGAGGCACTCGCGCCGTTCGATCGTCCTGACGGCGAGAATCCCTACGCCGTGCAGTCGGCGTTGCAAGCTGTGATGCAGCGGCATGCGGGGATCATCCGCGACCGTCTGGGTCTCGAAACCGCGCTCGCGGAGCTGGACAAGCTGAAGGTGCGCGCCCTCGAGACCGGCATCACCGGAAGTCGCGAGTACAATCCCGGGTGGCACACGGCGATCGACCTACGGTCGCTGCTCGTCGTCTCCGAGGCGACCGCGCATGCCGCGCTGGAGCGGAAAGAGAGTCGTGGCGCCCACACGCGGAGCGACTATCCCGACTCGGACGACAAGCAGGCACGCGAGCAGATCGTCATAAAGGAGGAAGGCGCCCGCATGACGGTCCGGCGTGAGACGCAACCGCCGCTTCCCGCCGATCTCATGAACCTCATTAAGGAAGGGAAATAACCGTGGCTGAGCAGCGGCGGTTTCGGCTGTTCCGCGGTACGCGGGAGCGCGGCGAGCTGAAGGAGTACCAGGTCGCCGCTGGCGAGGGCATGGTCGTGCTCGACGCGGTGCACATGATCCAGGCGGAGCAGGCGCCCGATCTCGCGGTGCGCTGGAACTGCAAGGCGGGAAAGTGCGGCTCGTGCTCGGCGGAGATCAACGGCAAGCCGCGGCTCATGTGCATGACGCGCATGTCGGACTATCCGGCGGACGAGACGATCACCGTGACGCCGATGCGGGCATTCCCGGTGATCAAGGATCTCGTCACCGACGTCTCATGGAACTATGAGGTGAACAAGCGCATTCCGGCCTTCAGGCCACGCAAGCCCGATGCGCCCGACGGCACGTGGCGGATGTATCAGTACGAAGTCGAGCGGCCGCAGGAATTCCGCAAGTGCATCGAGTGTTTCCTGTGTCAGGACGTATGTCATGTGCTGCGCACGCACGAGAAGCACGAGCAGTTCATGGGGCCGGCGATGCTGGTGCGGGCCGCCGTCTACGAGATGCATCCGCTCGATGAGGCGGACCGCCGCGACCACCTGCGCCACGTAGGCGGGATCGGCTTCTGCAACATCACGAAGTGCTGCACTGAAGTGTGTCCCGAATCGATCACGATCACCGATAACGCGATCATCCCGCTGAAAGAACGCGTCGTGGATGCGAACTACGATCCGCTGGCCGCGTTGTGGAGAAAGGTGACCGGCAAGGCGCCGTGACGTGAAGCGCCGCGAGTTCGTCCAAACTGTCATCGCTCTCAGCGCACTCCCCGAACAAGGGAACTGGCAGAGCTGGCGCGTGAACGGCGCGCGCGTGAACCAGCACCTCACCGACCTCGCCCAGTTCGGCGCGAATCCGCAGGGCGGCGTCAGCCGTGTGGCGTTCAGCGATGCCGACGTCACCGGTCGCCGCTTCATGATGGACCTGATGAGGGAAGCGGGCCTCACGGTCACTGTCGATCCGGTCGGCAACATCCTCGGCGTGCGACCCGGTTCTCGATCCGGTGCGCTCCCCATCGTCTTCGGCTCGCACATCGATTCCGTCCCCGAGGGCGGCAACTACGACGGCGATGTCGGATCCTGCTCGTCCGTGGAGGTCGCACACATCCTCGCCGAGCGTGGCTACCGCAATCGTCACCCGCTGCACGTGGTGATCTGGTGCGATGAGGAAAGCGGTCTCACGGGAAGCCGCGGCTTCATTGGTGACCTGCCACAGGATGAAATCGACCGGCCCGGGCGCGACGGCGTGGTGCTCGCCGAGAAGATCCGCCGCATTGGCGGCGATCCGGCGCGCATCGCCGAGGCGCGCCATGGACCAGGCTCCATCGCTGACTATGTCGAGCTGCACATCGAGCAGGGCGGGATTCTCGACGAGCGCGGCATCAACATCGGGATCGTCGAAGGGATCGTCGGAATTCATCACTACGACGTGACGCTGCGGGGATTCGCGAATCACGCCGGTACGACCCCGATGAATCGCCGCCAGAACGCGATGCTGGCCGCCGCCGAGTTGGTGTTGATCGTCGATCGGGTCGTACGGTCGGTCGAAGGACGGCAGGTTGGCACGGTGGGACGGCTGCTCGTGAAACCGGGGGCGCCCAACGTCATCCCGGGACAGGTCGACCTGACGGTCGAGCTTCGCGACCTCTCCACGGAACAGATCGAGCGACTCTGGACACAGATCCATGCGGAGGCGCTTGCCAGCGGAAAGAAGTACGGCGTGACGCTCGACTACACACTTCAGCACACCAACCTGCCGGCGCTCTCCACACCGGCCGTCCGCGCCGTCATTGCCGACGCGGTGCAGGGGCTCGGTCTATCGAGCCTGGTGATGCCGAGTGGAGCGGGTCACGATGCGCAAGACCTGGCGCGCATTGGCCCGATGGGAATGATCTTCGTGCCGTCGGTGAAGGGCATCAGCCATTCGCCGCTCGAGCTGACGCGACCTGACGACGTGACGAACGGCGCGAACGTATTACTGCAAACGATCCTGCGGTTGGACCAGCAGTGACGCCAACGGTCGTCATCGTCGGGGCGGGATTCGGGGGGCTGAATGCCGCCCGGGCGTTGCGCCGTGCGCCGGTGCAGGTCGTGCTCGTCGATCGCAACAACTACCACCTCTTCCAGCCGCTGCTCTATCAGGTCGCCACCGCGGGGCTCGAGCCCGAGGAGATCGCGCGACCGGCGCGGGCGATTCTGCGCGGCCAGAAGAACTTTGACTTTCGCATGGTGGACGTAACGCGCGTCGACTTTGCCGCCAGGCGTCTCGAGACGACCGGCGGGCCGATCAGCTACGACTTCCTGGTTCTCGCTCCCGGTGGAGAGACGAACTTCTTCGGGCTCGAGTCGATGCAGCGCCATGGCCTGGGACTCAAGGACATCCCCGACGCGATCGCGATTCGCAATCACGTGCTGACCTGTTTCGAGCAGGCGATGCTCGAGCCCGATCCCGAACAGCGTCGCACGTTGCTCACGTTCATCGTCGTCGGCGGGGGACCGACCGGCGTCGAGATGGCGGGCGCGCTTTCCGAGCTGATCCGGCTCGTTTTGGTCAAAGACTACCCGCGGCTGAATATCAAAGACGTCCGCATTCTGCTGCTCGAAGCAACCGACAAGCTGCTCGCCGCGATGCCGGAGCGGCTGCGCGAAGCGGCGGTCAAGACATTGTGGCGCAAGTGGATCGATGTGCGGTTCGGCGCGCAGGTGGCGGACTACGACGGCAAGCAGATTCGACTCAAGAGCGGCGTGCGCGCGTCCCCCCTCAACGCCACACTCGATCTCCCAGCAAGCCGGCAGGGCCGCATCTCCGTCGAGCCCACACTCCAGGTGACAGCGCATCCGGAAGTCTTCATCATCGGGGATGCGGCCTATCAGGAACACAACGGTGAGCCCCTGCCGATGGTCGCGCCCGTCGCGATCCAGATGGGGCGGTTTGTGGCCCGCAACATCAAGCGCCGGCTGCGCGGCCAGCCGCTCGAGCCGTTTCGGTATCGCGATCAGGGCACGCTCGCCACCATCGGCCGCAATGCGGCGGTGGCGAACGTCTATGGCATCAAGGCCACCGGCTTCGTGGCGTGGGTGATGTGGCTCGGGATTCACATCATCCAGCTGATCGGGTTCCGCAACAAGCTGTTCGTGCTGATCAACTGGGCGTGGGACTATTTCTTCTATGAGCGCGCTGCCCGCCTGATCACCCGCGACTGAACCTGGCGCACCACGCCGCTCCAGCCGCAATCGAGACACCAGCGGTGCTCGATCATGGGGAATAGCCGGCGCAGGATCGAGTGCTGAATGAGCGCCAAGGGCGCACCGCAGAGGGGGCACACGCGCTTCACTGGAAGCATGAGATACACGAAGGTCAGCACGATTCCGGCGCGCAGCAGCACAGTCGCAAACAACACGACCACCACCAGCATGTTATGCGGCCTTCTCGCGCACGAACGCGGCAATCCGCCGTTCGAGCTCGGCCAACTCCACCGGCTTCACGAGGACGCGATCACGCGACACCTCGGCGAGCCCGCGTCCCGCCAGCTGGGTGATATCGCCCGACAGGAACAGCAGGCGCTCGGCCAGCGCCGGTCGTTGTTGCTGGAGATGCTGGTAGAACTCGGCGCCGTCCATCCTCGGCATCCGCAGGTCGGCAAGAATGACCTGCGGCTCGAACCCTTCGGCGAGTCGTTCGAGCGCCGCCAGCCCATCAGCCGCCTCTTTGATTTCCGCGCCACGCTTCGCGAGGAACCGCGCCATGGGCCGGCGAATCAGCTCCTCATCGTCCACCAGCAGGACGCGAATGCCGGTGAGCGTTCCCTTGGGTGGGGGCGCCGGCGCGGCCTGCGGTGCTGACGCCGGTGCCGTGGGGACAGGCGCACGCGTACTCGGCAGCCACACGAGAAAGCGTGCGCCCCCCCCCGGTTCGGAATGCTTCACCACGTCGAGCTCCCCCTGGGCTTCCCGCACCAGCTGACGCGAGATGTAGAGTCCCAGACCCGTGCCGCGCATCCCTTTTGTGCTCGCGAAGGGGCGAAATAGCCGTGGCGCGATCTCGGGCGCCACCCCGGGCCCGTTGTCCGTGACGGTGACGCACACCCGCCCACCGGTGTCGTCCGTGAAGGAATCGACGATGAGCCGGCGGGGGGCGGGGGCTTTCACGCTGCGCAAGGCATCGAGCGCGTTGCTCAACAGGTTGACGATGACCTGCTCCAGACGATTGGCATCCCCCACGACGGTCGGCAGCTCGGGATCGAGCCGTCCCTCGATGGAGATCTCGTCGATACTGAAGCGGTAGGACACGAGATCGATAGCGCTACGGACGACGTCGTTCATGTTCACGGTCGCCGAGCGCTTCTCGCCGGCGCGCACGAAGCGGAGCAGCCCGCGCAGGAGCTTCGCCGCGCGCTGCGCCTGCCGCAGGATGCTCTGCATTTCGTTGCGCTGCTCGGCCGGAAGGTTCGCGTCGGCGAGACGCAGCTCGGCGTGACTGGCGATCGCCATCAGCGGGTTGTTGACCTCGTGCGCCACGCCGCCGAGCAGCTCCCCTGCCGCCGCGAACCGCCCCTGCTCCTCGGCGCGATCGCGGAGCACTCGCGTCATCTGATTGAAGTGCGCCGTGATGTTGCCGAGCTCGTCGTCACGATCGACGGGGACCTGCGTGGTGAGATCACCTTCGGCCACCTGCTGGATGCCCCTCCTTAGCGCCCCGAGTGGACTCCAGAACCGGCGTCGCAAGATGAACAGCGCGATGGGCAACAACACCGCGCCGGCGACCACTGCGACGATCGCAGTGGTGGAGCCGAGATTTCCGGTGAGCGCGAGGGTGAGCGCCGCTCCGTAGGCCATCGCGGCGACGATGACGACGGCCACCAGCACGCGCAGACTCCTCGTCATGCAATCAAAATGCCTCTAGACGGATTGATTTGCACGGCCTAATCTCCCCGTTCTTCCAACAGCCAGGTCGCATCCGATGCGTGCAGCGTCCGTCTTCGTGGCATTCGGTGTCCTCGGCATCGTCGCGTGCTCTCGTGCCGCGGCGCCTGCCCATCAAGCCCAGGTCCCCAGGCCGGTGCAGCAAGATACGACACGCGGCGCGACCGGACGTCAGCAGGCGCCCGACGCGACGGCCCCGAAACCCTACAACCAGGTCATCGCTCCAGGCACAACCACCGACTCCGGGGTGTTCAGTGTGCACCGCAGCGGCGAAAAACTGTTCTACGAGATCCCCAAAGCGATGTTCGGCCGCGAATTCCTGCTCGTGGCCGACCAGCGCGGCACCATCCGTGGCGTGCGCTACGCGGGCGAAGAGATCAGCGACCGCATCGTCGTCTGGGAGCGCATGGGCAACAAAGTTTTCCTACGTATTGTGTCGTACGCGATGCGCGCCGACAGCACGCAGCCGGTGTCACGCGCCGTGCGATTGTCGAACATCGCGCCGATCATCATGAGCTTCGATGTCGCTTCGTGGCACATGCCCGACAGCAACGCCGTGATCGAAGTCACGAAGCTCTTTACGACGGATGTCGCGGAGCTGAACCTGCACCAGTCCGGCATTCGCATTCGCCGAATGGATCCGGCGCGCTCGGTGATCGACCGGGCACGCTCGTTCCCACGCAACATCGAAGTGAGCGCATTGCAGACGTTCGAGGTGGACTCGGTGCCCGGGCCCGCGGGCGGCCCCCCCAACCGGTCGCTCAGTACGATCACGATGCTGATGAACTACTCGATGGTCCTGCTGCCCGACCAGCCGATGATGGCCCGGCTGTGCGACGATCGCGTCGGATACTTCAACATTTCCTTCGAGAACTACGACGAGGACCGCGTCTCGGGGCCGCGGCGCTGCTTCATCAAGCGCTTCCGCCTCGAGCCCAAGGACCCGAACGCGGCCGTGTCCGATCCGATCAAGCCCATTGTCTGGTACATCGATCCCGCCACACCGGCCAAATGGGTGCCGTGGCTGATCAAGGGCGTCGAGATGTGGGAGCCGGTGTTCCGCGGAGCTGGATTCAGCAACGCGATTACGGCGCGCCTGCCGGCGGCGGGCGACACCGATTTCGATCTCGATGACGCGCGCTTCTCGACGATCCGCTGGCTGCCCTCGACGATCGAAAACGCGTACGGTCCGAGCGTGAGCGATCCTCGGTCGGGCGAGATTCTGAATGCCAACATCGGTTTCTACCACAACGTCGCGAGCCTGGTCGAGGCGTGGTACTGGACGCAGGCCGGCGCCGCCGATCCGCGCGCTCACACGCTGCCGTTCCCCGATTCGTTGATGGGCTTGATGCTCGCGTACGTCGCGAACCACGAGGTGGGACACAGCCTCGGACTGCGTCACAACATGGTGGCGTCGACCTACTATCCGGTGGACTCGCTGCGCAGCAAATCCTTTACCTGCCGGATGAAAGGTACGAGCCCGTCGATCATGGACTACGCGCGTTACAATTACGTGGCGCAGCCGGGGGACAGCGCCTGCCTGATGCAGGGCATCGGGCCGTACGACTACTTCGCGATCGACTGGGGATATCGTCGCATCCCGACGGCCACCGCGCCTGATGCCGAGCGTCGGGTGCTGGATTCGCTCGCGCGACTGCAGGATGCGAACCCGTACTTCCGGTGGATCGGCGACGGCGATCCGGTGGACCCGCGCATCGTCACCGAAGCGCTGGGCGATGATCCGGTCAAGGCGAGCGGCTACGGCGTCCGCAATATCAGGCGGCTGGTGCCGATGATGATTCCGGCGACGACGAGCGACCGGCTCGACAACTACGATCGCCTCGACGACATGTACGGCGAGCTCATCAACCAATGGGCGCGGGAGATGAACCACGTGGCGGTCGTCGTCGGCGGCGTCTATCAGTTCACCAAATACGCCAGCCAGTCGGGTACGGTCTATCAGCCGGTGCCGCGGGCCAAGCAGGCCGAGGCGGTGCAGTTCCTCAACGACAACGTTTTCACGACCCCGGCGTTCTTCTTTGACCCGGAGATCCTACGGCGTATCGAGCCGACCGGATTTGTCGAGCGCGTGCGAGCGCGCCAGACCACGATCCTGAATACGTTGTTCCAGGACGCACGTCTGTCACGTCTCGCCGAGCAGCAGGCCACGCAACCGAACGGGTATACGATCCCGGATCTGTTCGGGGATGTGCGACGCGGCGTGTTCTCGGAGTTCGGAGGCGGGGCGGTGCGCGTGGATGAATACCGGCGCAATCTGCAGCGCGCGTTCGTGGATCAGATGGAACGGCTCATCAACACCCCGCTGGTGACGCCACCACCTCCTGGATTTACGCCGTTCCCCGGCTTCACACCGCCACCCCCGCGTCCCGCCGACGCGCGCGCGCAGGCACGCCTTGAGCTCCTGGATCTGCAGGGCACGTTGCGCGCCGCGCTGCCCAGGGCGGGGGATCGCGCGACCCGCGCGCATATCGTCGATCTGCAGGCGCGGATCAATCAGATATTGAATCCACGGTCATGAAAGGCGTTACTCTGGATGTGCATTTCCGCTCTTATACGGAAGCCACCCGCCGGGGAGCACGTATGGTCGGCCGTCTGATCGCCGCGGTGCTGCTGCTGCAGGTCGGCGTGTCGGGAGGTCTGTACGCCCAAGGCTTCGAGCAGCGCCTCCTCGCCATCCCCGACACCGCCAGCGTGCGCCAAATGTCGCGGGACCTCTCCGCCGTGCCGCACATGGCGGGTACGCCGGCGCAGGCGACGACGCGCGATTACGTCCTCGATAAGATGAAATCGTGGGGCATCGACGCCTGGAGCAAGGAATACACCGTCTACATCCCGCAGCCCGACACCGTCGCGGCGTGGATCTTCCCCGGCCCGCGCCGGTCGCCCGTGCGACTCAACCTGGCGGAGCCGGGCACCGGGGGGGGCCCGCAGATCCCGCCATTCAACGGCTACACCGGCGACGGCGACGTCACGGCCGACGTCGTGTACGTGAATTACGGCCTGATTGAAGACTACAAAACGCTCGACTCCCTCGGCATCAGCGTGAGCGGCAAGATCGCGCTCGCGCGCTATGGCCGCTCGTTCCGCGGGATCAAGGCGCGTGAAGCGCAGAAGCGCGGCGCCGTGGGCCTGATCGTTTACTCCGATCCTCAGGAGGACGGTTACTTCCGCGGCGACGTGTATCCCAAGGGTCCGATGCGCAATGCCGACGGCATCCAGCGCGGCAGCATGATGAACGGGAACGGCGATCCCACCACGCCGAGCTGGTCGTCCGTCGAAGGCGCCCACCGCCTGGCCGAGGACTCGCTGGACATTCCAAAGATCCCCATCATCCCGATGAGCTACGGCAACGCGCGGCGCTTCCTCGAGCCGATGGCCGGACCGTCGGTGCCACAGAGTTGGCAGGGCGCGTTGCCGTTCCGCTATCACGTCGGACCGGGGCCGGCGCGCGCGCGACTCCACGTGAAGACCGAACGCGGTGCGCGGGGATTCCACAAGATCTGGAATACGATCGGAATGATCCGCGGCGAGCGCTGGCCCGATGAGTGGGTCGTGGTGGGCGGTCATCGCGACGCCTGGGGCCCCGGCGCCCGCGACAACGTCAGCGGCACCGTGTGTGTGCTCGAGACCGCGCGCGCATTCGCCACACTCGCGCGCGAGGGTCTGAAACCGGCGCGGACCGTGGTGTTCGCGACATGGGACGCCGAAGAATGGGGCCTCGTCGGCTCGACCGAGTGGGTCGAAGAGCTCGAGGACACGCTGCGGGCGCGAGTAGTCGCCTACATCAACGAAGACGGGACCTTCTCGGGACCGAACTTCGGCGGCAGCGGCTCGCCGTCGCTCAAGCCACTCCTGCGCTCGACGACACACGTCGTGCCGGACCCGGTCGGACCGGGCACGGTCTACGACGTCTGGCTCAAGGCTAAGAACGGCGACACGACCGCGTTGACGATGGGGAATCTGGGTGGCGGCTCGGACTTCTCCGGCTTCTATCATCACCTCGGCATTCCCGCGGGTGGTATTGGCTTCGACGGGCCCGATGGGATCTATCACTCGATGTACGACTCATACGACTGGATGTCGCGGTTCGGGGATCCCGCTTACAAGGCCCATCGCGCCGGCGCGCAGCTCGTCGGCGTGATCATGAGCCGGCTCGCCAACAATGACATCCTGCCGCTCGATTACGCCGCCTTCGGGTCCGAGATGAACGGCTTGGTCGCGCAGCTCGACTCCGGCATCGCGAAGAAACAATGGAAGGAGACGGTCAACACGCAGGCACTGAAGGACGCGCTCGATCGGTTTACTGCCGTAGGCCGCGCCTTCAACGCGTCACGCGACAGCGCGATAGCACGGATCCCCGGCGTGGATTCGGTGCGCGCCCGACGCGTGAACGCCGCGCTCATGCTCGTCGAGCGCAGGTTGACACGACCCGAGGGCCTCGTGAGTCGGCCCTGGTTCCGCAGTCTGCAGTTCGCGGCCGATCTGGACAACGGCTATGCGACGATGGCCTTTCCGAGCGTGAACGAAGCGATCCGGTACGCGGACGCCGCGGCTGCCAACAAGGAGCTGGCGGATCTTGTGAACCGGATCGACCAGGCGCGTGCGGCGCTCGTGGAGGCGGCGGTGGCGCTGCGCTAGGCGCGGCGATAGTCTAGGGACGAGGAGGAGCTGTATGGAAGACTCAAGGAGTCGCATCATCATCTACTACTCGATCTGGGCGACGGTCTGCGCCGCGGTCGCTGGATTCACGGTGGCGCTGATCCATACCTGGTTTTTCAGCTACCACCCCGGCCGGTCGGCGGTCATTGAGACGCTGTTCAGTGGGACCGTGGCAGCGGTGGCGATCGCCGCAGCCCAAGGCGCGGTCGCGCTGCTCACGGGTAGCGTCCTCGCGCAGCTCGGACGCTCGTTGCAGTACACGGTGCTGCTGGGCCTCGTGATCGGGCTGTTTGACTTCGTGATGTATTTCCTGCAGATGACGGTTCCCGCCACCGAGTTCGGGTGGGTCCCTGATGTCGTCATCATCGTCGCGGTGACGGCCGCCATCACCGCCGCCGGATCGCGCAGGGCAGCCGCCGCCGTGTGACCGACGAGCAGAAGGAAGCCATCGAGCGGCTCGAGCGCCGGGTGGCGACGCTCGAAAACATGGTGCGCCGCCTCACGTTCGGCGCCAATGCATCGCCTCAAGCCTCGGCGATTCGCGCGGTAACCCCGCCACCGCCGGCGGCGCCTGTCTCAATAGCGCCCCCCGCTGAGAAGACCGATCTCGAACAATGGTTTGGCCAGCGCGGCCTGCTCGCGATTGGTGTGGCCGCGCTGCTCATCGCGGCGGCGCTCTTCCTCAAGTACGCGTTCGATCGCGGCTGGATTCCGCCGATCGTGCGCTCAGTCAGCGCGATCGTGGCCGGCATGGCGATTGCCGCCTGGGGGCATGAGCGGATCGGACGCGGCATGCGCCGCTATGGCGCGGCCATGATCGGGGCAGGGGGCGGACTCGCCTATCTCGGCTTGTGGGCGGCGGCGGGGCCGTACGCGTTACTGGAGCGCCGGCTCGGCATCCTGCTGCTCGCGGCGACGACGGTTGCCGTCACCATGCTCGCGCTGCACCACGAGATCGAAGGTCTCGCGATCTGGGCGCTCGGGGGAGCGTACCTGGCGCCCGTGATTCTGCAGACCGCCCCCAACCCTAGAGGGTTCCTCCTCTATCTCGAGGTGATTGGACTCGGCACGGGCATCCTGGCCTACAGCATGAGCTGGCGCGCGACGTTCAATCTCGCGCTGTTCGGGTACCTTTTTCTTGCCGCCGCGGGAGCCGCACCGGCGATCGCGGCGCCCCTCGGCGCCTGGCTCGTGGCGGCCGGGGCCCTGCTCACCTTGCAGGTGACACTGCGCCGCTCTTGGCCCGAAGCACGGCTCGGTGTGCTGCTGATCGCCTGGCCAATCCTGGGTACTGGCCTGGCCGGCTTGGCGGAATCGGACGTGACGCGCTGGCTGGCCTTGGGCGCGGCGACCGCCGTCACGGGCTTGCTCTGGTGGCAACACTTCCAGCGTGACCCGTTCAGCGCGGAGATGCCGTCGGGTCGCGATATCACCGACGTCGCCGTGGACCGTCTGCTCTTCATCGTGAATCCGATGGCGTTCCTGATCCTCGCGGCCGCGGCCCACCCTCGCCTCATCGAGGACTCTTTTCAGATCGTTCCGATCGCACTGGCCGCAGTGTATCTGCCCGCCGGCTGGTTCCAGCGCCGTGCATCGCACCTCATTGCGGGTTTTGCGCTGCTGGCGCTCGCCCTGCCATTTGCATGGCCGGCCACGAGCGTCGCGGTGGGATGGACTTTCCTCGCATTCATCGCCCTGGCCGCCGAACGGGAAGGCGCGAGGCCTGGCGGGCGCCACACCTCCATCGCGCTGGCGAGCTCGGCGTGGGTGGCGCTGTTCTCCGTCGCGCTGTTCGAGCGGGCCTATCAGGCTCCGATCTTCACGGACAGCTGGGCGCTCGCGCTGTACGCCGTCATCGCCGGCACCGCACTCACAGCCTGGCGGTGGGGAACCGAAGGCAAGCTGCTACTGTGCATGTGGAGTCTCTGTGGCGCCGCGGTCTTCCTCGGCGGATCCATCGAGTTCCGGCAATTCTTCGGCCGCATGACGGCTCTGGCGGGTGATCTCGCCCTGAGCGTCTGGTGGCTCGTGTTTGCGGGCGCGCTCGTGTTCCTGGGTTTTCGGTTGAACGGAAAGCTGATCCGATCGATGGGGCTGGGAGTCGCCGGGTTAGCGGGACTCAAGATAGTGCTGTTTGATCTGGGGAATTTGCAGGCGTTGTATCGGGTCGGATCGTTTTTTGCGTTGGCGATGATAGCACTGGCCGTTGCTTACGCTTACAATCTCAGAGCCAAGCAAACCGTACGATAGAAATGCCTACAACTTTGGCAAGGTGATCCCTCGCTGAGCCTGATACTTCCCCTTCTTATCCTTGTACGAGACCTCGCACTCGTCCCCTTCGTCCGACGTAAAGAAGAGCACCTGCGCAATCCCCTCATTCGCATAGATGCGAGCGGGGAGCGGCGTCGTATTACTGATCTCTAGCGTCACGAATCCTTCCCACTCCGGCTCAAATGGCGTCACGTTCACGATGATCCCGCATCGCGCATACGTGCTTTTGCCGACGCAGATCGTGAGGCAATTCCGCGGAATCCGGAAGTACTCCACCGAGCTCGCGAGCGCGAAGGAATTCGGCGGCACGATGCAGACGTCGTCCGTGAACTCGACGAACGATTTCGGATCGAAGCGCTTCGGATCGACGACCGCCGACAGCGCATTCGTGAAAATCTTGAACTCCGGCGCGACCCGCATGTCGTAGCCGTAGGACGAGACGCCGTAGGAGATGACGCCCTCACGCACTTGGCGGTCCGCGAACGGCTCGATCATCCCATGTTCCCGCGACATCTTCGTAATCCAGCGATCGGACTTGATTGACATGGGGGCGCAATGTAACGGCGCCAACTTGACTTACGCCACACCGCCAATAGTTTCCATACAACACTTAGTGAATTTTTTCACGAGCGCCATGCAGCCTTATATCCAATTCCTGATGCTGCTGGGCATGGCCATCATCGCCGGTACGACGATGATCGTGGCGTCGCATTTCCTCGGTCCCCGGCGGCCCACCGACGTGAAAGAGCGGCCGTACGAGAGCGGCATGCCGCCGCTCGGCAGCGCGCACGAGCGCTTCTCGGTCAAGTTTTACCTGGTCGCCGTGCTGTTCATTCTCTTCGATATCGAGACCGTGTTTCTCATCCCGTGGGCGGTGATCTTTATGGGGAATAGCACCGTCTCCACCGGGTTTCTATTGATAGAGATGCTGGTATTCATGCTGGTGCTGTTCGTGGGATACGTCTACGTCTGGAAGCGCGGAGCGTTCCAGTGGGATTGACGGCATGAAACACGTCGGTGAAGTCCAGAGCTCGAATTACCTGCTCGCCAAGTTTGAGAATCTCGTCGACTGGGCGGTGAACTCGTCGCGCGCCAACTCGCTCTGGCCGATGCCATTCGGGACCGCATGCTGCGCCATCGAGTTCATGGCCACCGCCGCCAGCCGGTTCGACTTCGCGCGCTTCGGCATGGAGCGGCAGGCCTTCTCCCCACGCCAGGCGGACGTGCTGATCTGCGCCGGTCGCCTGCCGTTCAAGCTCGCGCCCGTGATCCGGCGCATCTACGACCAGATGCCGCAACCCAAATGGGTCATCTCGATGGGCGCCTGTGCCTCGACCGGCGGAATCTTCGACAACTACGCGATGGTGCAGGGTATCGACACGATTGTCCCGGTCGACGTGTATGTGCCGGGCTGCCCGCCGCGCCCCGAAGGGCTGCTGTACGGCATTCTGCTCCTGCACAAGAAGATCAAAGGCGAGTCGCTGTTCGACGCCGTGAAGCGTCGCGAGGAGCAGCCGCTCGACGACAAGGGTCTGCGCCTGCCGCCCGAGACGATCGACGAGATCTCCGAGCCGTTCGGCAACTCCGTCCACCAGTTCCGTTCGTCGTGATTCCGGGCGCTGTGCGGGAGGCCGTGGCGCGCGACGGCGAGCAGATCGTTTACGTCGCGCGGGACCGGCTCCTCGAGGCCATGCGCTGGCTGAAGGAGACACCGGGCCAGGAGTTCGATTATCTCGTCGATGTGACGGCCGTCGAATTCCGCGATCGCGAGCGGCCGATCGAAGTCGTCTACTTCCTCCG
>WNGN01003814.1_pt1 | contig 15611 bp, 16 predicted proteins | sample 5400561 | NCBI WGS metagenome assembly WNGN01 (sample SAMN13153379, study PRJNA577476) | soil metagenome | isolation source: 115 cm soil or saprolite under Garry oak tree replicate 2 | place: USA:California | collected 2016-06-15
GACTTGCAACGCGAGGCCGCCTACGGTCTGGGTGCAACCCGCTGGGAGGTGACGCGGATTGCGGTGCTAAGCTACGCAAGGAAAGGACTGTTCGGCGCCGTTATTCTTGGTCTGGGACGCGCGCTGGGCGAAACGATGGCGGTCACGATGGTCATCGGCAACACGCCGCAGATCGCAGCCTCGCTCTTTAAGCCCGGTTACACGCTTGCCAGCGTGATCGCCAATGAGTTTACCGAAGCAACCACCGACATTTATCTTGGGGCGTTGTTCGAGATCGGGTTGGTTCTTTTTGGCGTTACAATTCTAGTCAATCTGATTGCGCAATTTCTTCTCAAGACCATGACGACAACCACATCAGCAACACGCGCAGTGCAATGAGGAAGAGTTCCGGCCGCGCAGACAATTATCACTGGCGCAAGATTAAGAATGCGCTGGCTTCGACGACGACCTTTGTCTCTGCCGTGCTGGTGATCGCGCCGCTTGGTTTGGTCTTTTTTCATCTTGTCGTCAACGGCGCGAGCTCAGTGAACTGGGATTTTTTCGCACATCTGCCGAAGCCAGTTGGTGAGGCTGGTGGTGGCATGGCAAACGCCATCGTTGGCTCTCTCGAACTACTCGCCTTTGCTGGCGTGATTGGGATTCCAGTTGGCGTTTTGGGCGGAGTTTACCTGGCGGAATATGGATCCGCGCGGATCAATTCAATCCTCCGGTTTTTGGCTGACGTTCTCAATGGAATCCCATCGATTACCTGGGGTGTGGTTGTTTACGGCCTGGTCGTATTGCGGTTCAAAAGCTTCTCCGCCTATGCTGGCGGTCTGGCCCTGGGACTGATTATGATTCCGCTGATTCTGCGCACGACCGAAGAAGTCGTTTTGCTTGTTCCCAATGGTTATCGCGAAGCCGCACTCGCTCTCGGTGTCAGCCGGTGGAAAACAATTGTGCACATTGTAATGAAGACTGCGTCCAAGGGGATCATCACCGGCATTTTGCTGGCGTTAGCACGGGTCGGTGGCGAGACTGCCCCGCTTCTTTTCACCGCATTTGGAAATCACTTTTGGAATCACAGCCTCAGTCAGCCCATCGCCGCGCTCCCATTGCAAATTTTCACGTATGCAATTTCCCCATATGACGACTGGCATCGTCAGGCTTGGGCTGGGGCGCTAGTGCTAGTGACCGGTGTTTTTTGCGTTAACGTGTTGGTGAGATTCCTGACTCGCGGGCGAGCGGCGTCGGTTGTTTAGAACATTCGCGCATGGATAATTTGGTTATGGCAACACCAGAACAAAGCGTTACGGAGCGCGCCGAGGGGCCGGCCCAGCCATCCGCCGATAGCGAGCCCGCACTGAAGCTAACTTTTGAAGTGAAGAATCTCTCGATCTGGTACGGGGAGAAGAGGGCCATCGACGAAGTGACCTTCAACATTGCTTCCAACGCCGTAACAGCGATCATTGGGCCCAGCGGTTGCGGAAAATCGACGTTTCTCCGGGCCCTCAATCGCATGCACGAGCTGGTGCCAAAGACGCGGATGGAAGGAACTGTCCTGCTTCATGGCGAGGATCTCTATTCCAAAACCGTTGATCCAGCGATTGTTCGCCGCCGAGTTGGTATGGTCTTCCAAAAATCGAATCCGTTTCCGACGATGACAATTGGCGAAAATGTCGTCGTTGGGTTGCGCTTGAACGGAGTGCGCAATCAAAAATTTCTTAACGAACGTCTGGAAAAATCGCTGCGCATGGCTGCCCTTTGGGATGAGGTGAAAGATGATTTGCACAAACCCGGAACAAGCCTTTCCGGCGGCCAGCAACAGCGACTCTGCATCGCGCGCGCGCTCGCCGTGGAGCCGGAAGTAATCTTGATGGATGAACCCTGCTCCGCGCTCGATCCGATCGCTACGGCGAAGATTGAGGAATTGATCTACGAGCTCAAGGCCCAATACACAATTGTGACTGTGACACACAACATGCAACAGGCCGGGCGTATCTCCGATTACACCGCTTTCCTTTATCTCGGAAGACTGATCGAGTTTGGGCCGACGACGACGATTTTCACAAATCCAACTGAACGACAGACGGAGGATTATATTACTGGCAGGTTTGGATAACTAATGAGGCGCGCCTTGCCGGCGCGCCGCGTAGTAGAAGAGTAACAGCAGGAGCTGATATTCGACATGCTTACACCAAAACATATTCTCGGAACGTTCGATGAAGCGCTCGCTTCGCTGCGCAATAATGTGCTGATGATGTCCAGCCTGACCGAGCGCAGCTTAGATCGGGCGATGAAAGGCTTGTTGGATCGCGATGACGATATTTGCGCACATGCGATTGCCGATGATGAAGAGATCGACCAGCTCGAGATACAGATCGATAAGGATGGCGTGGCAATTTTGCTTCGGTTTCAGCCAGTCGCCTCCGATCTGCGGCGGGTGGTAGCCGCAATGAAACTTTCATCGAATCTGGAGCGCATGGCAGACCAGGCGACCACGATTGCGCGACGCGCGCGGAAATTGAATCAGCATCCGCCGTTGCCTGAAGTCGAATTGATGAAGCCGCTGTATGAACAAGCCATGTCGATGTTTAAGGACAGCGTTGACGCCTTCGTGCGTGAGGATGTCGACCTTGGACGTGCGATCGTTCCGCGCGATGAAAAGCTGGACGAATTGAACCGCTTGGCCAGCCGGAAACTTATCGATCGCATGGCGCAGGACCCGGGGCAGTTGCGAGGCTACTTAAATCTGATTTTTATTGGCCGCTGCCTCGAACGCGTGGGCGATCATGCCACCAATATCGCCGAGGACGCCGTTTACGCCGCCGCAGCGGAAGACATCAGGCATCAGACTGCCGCGGCCGCCGTCTGAGCAGCGGGCATTGCGTATGCGCAGTTGATTGCCGATGTTGGAAGATGCCGGAAGCCACTGCTCGAATCGAAGAGGAAAGCAGCGCGGTTGCCGCTCCGGAGGTCGTACAAACCGCGCATGAGCGTTTTGGCGACCATAAAAATTTCATCAACCGCGAGCTGAGCTGGCTCGAGTTTAATCGCCGCGTCCTCGAAGAAGCGCAAGATCAGAGGCAACCGCTCATCGAGCGCGTCAAGTTTCTCACAATTGTCAGTTCGAATCTGGACGAGTTTTTCGAGATTCGGGTCGCGGGAATCAAACAACAGATCGAGAGCGAGACCAGCGACGTTGGTCCTGACGGGTTGAGCCCCACAGAGGTATTCGATCGGATCCAAAAAACGGTGCGCCAACTGGTGGCGACCCAATGTGCACTTTGGAAAAATGAGTTGCAGCCGGAGCTGGCGAAGAATGGGATCTACGTACGCGAAATTGGGGAGTTACCTCCGAAACGCGCAGCGTGGGCGCATCGTTATTTTCAACAGGAAGTTTTTCCAATGCTGACGCCACTGGCAGTGGACGCCAGTCATCCGTTCCCGCATCTATTGAACCGCAGTCACAATTTACTGGTGCGCGCAAAGGCCGGGCGTCGTGGCGAGCCGCTGCATGCGATCGTACAGGTGCCGCGGGTGGTGCCGCGATTGATCCTGATGCCTCGGGGCAAAGGCGCGGACGAACCGTGGGAGTATATCTATCTCGCCTCACTCATTAAACAGCATATCGGCGAATTGTTTCCAGGTTTGATCTTGGACGAGGTGCACGCGTTTCGAGTCACGCGTAACAGCGACCTCTACATCGACGATGAGGAAGCGGAAAATCTTTTGCGCACAATTGAACAGGAACTGCGGCGCTCAAGCCGCGGCAATGCCGTTCGCCTCGAAGTTGAAGCCGATTGTCCAAAGGATTTTCTCGAATTGCTGCTCCGGTTCTTCGAACTAACAGAGGCAGACGCTTACAAACTCGACGGCCCGCTTTCCATGACGCATCTCATGCCGCTCGTGACGAATGATGCGTTCGGGAAATTAAAGGATCGTCCGTTTCAACCCGCGCGGGATCCGGCTCTACCACCACACGCTGATTTTTTCGAGGTATTGCGGCGGCAGGACGTGCTGCTGCATCATCCTTACGACAGCTTTGATCAGGTTGTCGAATTCATCGAGAAGGCGGCAACCGACCCGCAAGTGCTGGCGATCAAGATCACGCTTTATCGTACCAGCGGCGATTCGCCTATCGTTGAGGCGCTGATTGATGCGGCGAAGGCAGGAAAACAAGTCACCGCGATCGTGGAACTGCGTGCCCGCTTCGATGAGGCGATGAATATCCAATGGGCACGGCGGCTCGAAGAAGCCGGCGCCCACGTCATCTATGGCGTGGTTGGGTTGAAAACGCACTGCAAAGCGCTGCTTATCGTCAGGCGCGATGCCGATCGACTCCGGCATTATGTCCATCTCGGGACAGGGAATTATCACTCCCGCACCGCCCGTATTTACACAGACTTCAGTCTGCTTACCAGCGAACCCCAATTGACGGAGGAAGTGGCGACTGTGTTTAACACGCTTACCGGTCTTGCGGGTTATCCGGGTCTGAAAAAACTGATGGTCGCCCCGTTCGACATGCACAGCCGTCTTATCCAGTGCATCGAGCGCGAGCGAGACAACGCGCGCGCGGGCAAACCGGCGCGCATCGTCGCAAAACTAAATGCACTGGTCGATCATGAGATGATCGAAAAGCTGTATGAGGCTTCGTGCAGTGATGTGACGATCGATCTTATCGTGCGCGGAATTTGTTGTCTGCGTCCGAAAATCCCCGGACTGAGCGAGAACATCCGCGTCATCAGCATCGTCGGCCGATTTCTGGAACACAGCCGCATCTACTATTTCGAAAACGCTGGAGGTGCGTCGATTTACCTTTCCAGCGCGGATTGGATGCCGCGCAATTTCTTCCGACGGATTGAAGTCGCGTTCCCAATCGAAACGCCTGCGCTGCGGGATCAGATCATCAATGATGTGATTCCAACGTTTCTGCACGATCGTGTGAAGGCGCGCGAGTTACAGCCGGACGGCACGTACCGTCGTTTGAAACCGGAAGGTGAGGAACCGCGCCGACAGGCACAGTGGCAATTCCGCGAAGTGTCGCGCGAGCGCACAAAAAAGCTCACTGGATCGAAGAAGAAAGTGCGCGCGGACAAATTAATTCCAATCAGCGTGGTGCACCGGGATTCGGCTGCCGCAGCGACAACGTCGGAAAAGCCGTTCACCCCGTGAGATACGACGCACCATCGAGGACACAATGGCACCCGCGGTTATCTCACGGGGTGAAGGAAAAAATTCTCGCCATCGACGTCGGCGGCTCGAACGTGAAGTTGATGATTTCCCGCTGGGAAAAACAAAAATTCAAATCCGGTCCGGACCTGACGCCACGCGAAATGGTGGCCCAGATGAAACCGCTTGTGCAGGATTGGAGCTTCGACGCCGTCTCGATGGGATTTCCAGCGCCGGTCCGCAACGGTCGCATCATGAGCGAACCCAAACATCTGGGTCCCGGATGGACGCGCTTCAATTTTGAGAAGTCCTTGGGCAAACCCATCCGGATCATTAACGATGCAGCCATGCAGGCCCTCGGCAGTTTCCACGGCGGGCGCATGTTATTCCTTGGACTCGGCACCGGGCTGGGATCAACATTGATTTGGGAGACGAACGTCCTCCCGCTGGAGCTCGGCGATCTCCCTTACGGCAATGGCGATACCATCGAGGATTACCTTGGCAAATCGGGAATGAAACAGCTTGGTGAAAAAGAATGGAGACGCGAAGTCCTTCGCGCGGTGTTGTTGTTAAAGAAGTCGCTTATTGCCGATTATGTCGTTCTTGGCGGCGGGAGTGCGAAGAAGTTCGACGAGCTGCCGGACGGAATTGAGTTAGGACACAACCGGAACGCTTTTCTCGGTGGCGCTCGCCTTTGGCAAATCGACCCGCGCACCCGCCGGGCCAAGTGGCGGATCATGTAACAACGCGTATAGATCCACATGCAATTGTATTTCCTTCGTCATGGTGAGGCCGGTTGGCCAGATTGGAAGAAATCGGATGATGCGCGCCCGTTGACCGATTTTGGTAAAAAGGAAGTGCGCGACGTGGCGAAATTTCTCGCACGCCTCAAGGTGCAACCGGATTTGATCGTCACCAGCCCATTGCCACGTGCAGTGCAAACTGCTGAGATCGCAGCCGATTATTTGAAACCGAAATTGCGGAAGGACGAATTGCTCGCGCCCGGCTTTGGAATGAGCGAGTTGCGGACCATACTCAAGCGGCATCGCTCAAAAGCTTTGATGCTGGTCGGTCACGAACCGGACTTTACCAACGTGATTTCGGGATTGACTGGCGCTTCGCTCAAGCTTTCGAAAGCAGGCGTCGCCTTGCTCGATGTCGATCCTGAGTCTCAAGAAGGAAGAGTTCTCTGGCTTTTCCCGCCAAAGTTCGCGCGAAAATCTAAGTGACGAGCGCTTCCGCCAGCGAGTGTGCTGATTTGCTTTCCCACTCCTGGAGCCAGCTCGTAACCCGAGAGCCGAAATCGCGCGGGCGCTCGGCGAAAAAGTGTTGAGCCAGCTCCGCCGCGCCACGCTGCAGATCGCTCTGGCTGACTTCAATAATGGCAAGCAACTTGTGACCTTCGCGCTGCCATTGCGATTTACCATGTTCGTTCCGCAATCTTGCGCCAAGAAAACTCAAATCGTGCGCACGACCCAGCAGATCGGCTAGCGAACGCAGGTCGTCACCCAGGCTTTTTAAGACGACTGGATTAACCGGCCGGAGAATACGTAATTGGTACCAAAGTGTTTTCGCCCTGGTTCTAAACGCATGAAAATTTTCGGCGCTCGGATTCGCTGTTGCTTCCGCCAGCGCTTGCCTGGCCTGCCTGTAGCTTGCCTGCACCGCACCACTGAGCTGCTTGCAGTTGAATTGGTCTAGCGTCCAGTGATTAAGGGCCGAGGCCGCCTGCTCCAACATTGGAACCGCCTGTGTTTGCCACTCCGCGAATGCGGCCATGAAATTTTCCAGTTCCAGCATGAGCATTGCCTCGAGTTTTCCGTAGGCGCCTCGGCCATTGCGTTGCGTGACTTCTTGAAGCTGCCTGACTGTCTGCAAACGCACTTCGGCATCGCGGATGTCCGAAGTAAGCCGCCCGACATCGCGCAGACAACGGTTTTGTTCCCGAAAGAGACCGCGTCCGATCTCCTTGCGCACCAGTCGCAGCGCCGCGCGCGCTTTCTTCAAATGCTTCCGCATTTCGTGCACCGGCGTGTCGTCGGTTTTGACTTCGTCTTTGGCAACGGAAATGGCGGCCTCGATTTGTTTACGGCAAATCCGGCTAAGATTGTCGCCGAGCGTTTCGCCGTTGCGTAATTGGTAGCTCATTGTCAACCTTGATGTTGGTTAGTTACACTGCTGTAACATTCCTCTCCGGTGATTTCACGCCAAAATATGGCGGCTGTTTGAATCGGTTGGCCGTCGCGATAACGGGATCCGGCCTGCGGTCACGCCAGTTTGTGCTCAGCGTCCCGGTTGCAGGATCACGAGCGCCGATGGTTTCACCGTGATTTCGATGTCGCTCGGAGTTTTCGCCTTTTTGTTTTTGCGCGGCCAAACTTTATCATCGAAGTGAAGCGTCGAGTTTTCCCAAACAATGTTTAGCTTGTGAAACCTGCGAAGCGGCAACGGGAATTTCACTCTCTGCCCAGCCAGCCGCGCATCAAGATACTGCATCAAAAGCGAACGATCCTCTTCGCGCGCACACACAAAATCTAACCGCCCATCCTTTGTCGCAGCCTGCGATGCGAGATACAGCAGAGGCCCGACCGAGCGAATGTTCATCGCTTCCCAAAGAATGTACTCATCCGAGATGTCTTTGCCGTCGATGTCCATCTTCCATTTCCGGGCGGAATAGTCGTGCAGCATTCGGCGCAAGAGTGAAACGTGTCGTCTCATTTCTTGTTCTTCGGAGAGCTTTTTCGTTTTCTTAGGTTTGTCCTTCGCCTCGCGAAGATAATCCGCGAGGAGGCCACCTCCGGCGCTTTCAAAAAAATAGTGCTTGCCCCACAGCCCTCGCGCAAGGCCGATATCAAACGCTCGTTTCTCCCCCGATTCGAGGCCCGCAACAATTTCTTCGGGCGATGCGGTGAAACCAAGACTGCACGCAAGATTATTAGCCGTGCCGAGCGGCAGAACGCTCAACGGAATACCGCTATCGATGAGTTCGCGGCCGACCTTTCCGACCGTGCCATCCCCGCCAGCGACAAGCACTACGTCGACAGGTTTTTTTAGAGGTTTTTTGTAATCGTTCTCAGTCGATTGATAAATCGCGCGATGCCCTGCCTTGGCCAATGCTGCCATCAATTCCTTCTTGCGATGGGTGCCGCGACCGGCCTTCGGATTGTGCATCAAAATAATTCGCATGCTCTATTGGTAGAATTCTTTCCGCAAACTATTCGGCTGAAACCAATCTGACGCGGGTCTTAACAACGCGACGATCCGGTTTCGATTTCACAACACACTCGTGAAATGCAGCCGACCCGCTCCGCAATCCCCCGGCTTTGTGGGAAAGGCTAGTCTTACGGTTTCGCTGTTGACCGCGGGGTTGACGCCGGGGAAGCGGCTGGGCTCATGGTGCCAGCGGGCAACACGCCTGCGCCGGAATCAGGCGCAGCAGAAGCGCCTGGTGAACTCTGAACAGGTGTAGTCGCCGGCGATGCGGCGGGCGAGGGCTTTGCTCCCGCAGGCTTCGGCAAATTTTGCGGCGCGGCTTGCGTCTTCATCAGTTCACGACGGAACGCGCTATCGGCCGTGCTCCTGTGGGCATATAGGACCGACAACGCAAACGTGAGCGCAAAAAAAATGCCGGCCAGCCAAGTGGTGAACTTCACCAGCACATTCGTGGTTTGTGCGCCGAAAATATTGTCTGTAACCGCGCCGCCAAATGCGGCGCCAAGCCCTTCACTCTTTGGCCGTTGCATCAGGATTACCAGGACCATGACCAACGACACGAGCACGAAGAGCGCCAGAGACAGATTGATCAGCAAATTCATTTGGACGCGAAATATCAACGCTAAATGACGAATGACAAATGACCAATGACGAAGGAAGGCCTAAATGACCAAAAACGAAATAGCGCGAGGACAGCAGCGCGGTCGTTCGTCATTCGGGCTTCGTCATTGATTCGGCATTCGTCATTCGGGCTTCGTCATTCTTGATACGGTTCCAAATCTCATCCATTTCCGAAAGACCGACATCGCCCAGTTCTTTCCTACGTGCTTTCACTTCGTCTTCCAGTTGATTGAATCGAGTCACAAATTTGTCCGTTCCGCCCTGCAGCGCGCTTTCCGCGTCGATTTTGCATTTCCGCGCCAGATTGACGACTGCAAAGAGCATGTCGCCAATCTCGTCCTCGATTCTCGCGCGATCGCGGGCCGCAATCGCCTCTTTCATCTCGCAAAGCTCTTCTTCCACTTTCGCGACCACATCGCGCACCTCAGTCCAGTCGAAATTTACACGCGCGGCTTTTGATTGGGCTTTTTGCGCGCGCATCAGCGCTGGCAGCGCTTTAGGCAAACTGGCGAAATAATGCGAATCGGCCTTTTTCTCTTCGCGCTTAATCGCTTCCCACTGTTTGAGCACAGCGCCGGAATCGCGGGCGTCGCTGGTTCCAAACACATGGGGATGCCGCCGGATTAGTTTATTCGAGATGTCGCGGATAATTTCGTCGATGTTGAAGCGCCCAGCTTCACTCGCGATCTCCGCGTGCATCACCACCAGCAGAAGCAGATCGCCCAGTTCCTCGCAGAAATGCGCGTCATTCTTGGCGCGCGCAGCCTCCGTCACTTCGTAAGCCTCTTCGATTACAGCAGCCAGCAGCGATTCATGGGTTTGTTCCCGGTCCCATGGGCAACCGCCGGGGGCGCGCAATTTCGCCACGATGTCACAAAGCTGCGCAAAGTGATCGGTGATCTGTGATCGGTGATCGGACATGCGCTCAGTAATCTTTACTGTTCACTAATCACCGATCACTGATCACCTCTTCAAATCCGCCACAACGATCGGTGCGTACCGAACTCGGAGATTTCGCCGGAGGATCGTTTGCTGACGTAAATCGTGATAGCAATCACACTGATAAACTTGCCGGCAAAAATCAGCGCCACCAGCCAGGACGGGATGTGCCCTATTCGCAGAGCATGATAAAACGAGACGAAATCGTTAATCGGCGCGGTGGCATGCAAAAATATTTTCGTTAGCCATGCCATCAGGATCAAAATAAAAATGAAAACGTAATTGCGTTTCAAGCGGCGGCCAACCGCTTCGAGTTTGCTGATCTTGAAGCAGGGCAAAATCAAATCTTCGCAGACGAGCGTTTTCCATCACCATCGGGACAAGAAAATGCGCTTCGAGCATCCGGACACGCGCGCGGAATGCGTCGTAAAAGCGGTAACGGCGCGCCTCGATCCAGAGCAACACCCAGACAATCGCCAGATTGAAGAAGAAAATGATGTGCGGCACTTCGCGAGTAGAAAATGCGATGGTAATAATGGCGGTGGTGCTGGTAATCGCCCAGTTTGTGGTGACATCCAGCCGCTGCCGCCACACCATGATCCGGCCCATCTCGCCGCGATAAAAATGCGACATGGCGTTGACGTAACCCGGGTCGTAAATGCTCCGTTGAAAGGAGACTGTCCTCTCCTCAGTGGAAGCTACCGCTGTGTTTTGTGTTGCCACGGCTGGTTAATTAACTGGATAACTGGCTTTGCCGCATAATCCAATAATTCTCTGTCAATGGCTATCGCGCTCTCCGAGTTGCTGGATGAAAAGAAGGTAATCCTGCGGCTGCGTTCACGAAAACTGCCGAACGCACTGGGCGAGATTACCCAGCTCCTCGCGCACAATGGAAAGATTGAAAACGAACAAGAGTTTCTCGAACAAGTGCTCGCGCGTGAGCAGGCACATCCCAGTGTGATAGAGAACGGCGTCGTGTTTCCTCATGCGCGAACTGATTTGGTAGACGAAATCGTTATCGGCATTGGGCGCAGTCGCGCCGGGATTCCAATCGGCGCAGATCAACAGCGTGCGCAATTGCTTTTTGTGATCGGGGTTCCGGAACGTTTGCTAAACGATTATCTAATTTGCGTGGGCACCCTGGCGCGCCTGGTGAAGGATGATGCCATACGCTCGAGGCTGCTCCACGCCGAGACGCCTCGGGAATTTATTGACGCGCTGATCGCGAATCTGTAGCCGCGTCTCTATGAGACGCGCACGGTACGCGCTAGCCCACGTTGCGGATTGCGCGAAGCACCGTCTCCACTTCCTGCGCAGTATTTACGATGCTGCACGCCACGCGGGCATAGGAAACTCGGTAAGGCGTCGTAGAAGCGACAATTCGCTGTTCGAGAAGCCGCTTCACTACTTCCTCCGGCTTCATTCCCTTTACATCGAAGCAGACGATTCCGGCGGAAAGATTCTCGTCACGCGGCGTGTAGAGCTGAACATGCGGCATCCGCGCAAGTCCCTCTTTCATCTGACCGTTAAGCTCGTGGATCCGAGCCGTGATCCGGGCCGGGCCGATGTTCTGGTGAAAACGGATCGCTTCGGGCAACGCCCAATAATGTTCGAAAGCTTGAAAACCGCCCGGTGAAAACCACGCAGCACGCGCTGGAGTTTTGGGTTCATGCTCTTGTGCCCAGGCCTCAAAAATGTCCGGTGAAGTAAACGTCGGAATCACTGGACGCATCCTCTCCCAAACTCCGGGCTTTGCCCAAACGAACCCCGTGCCGCGCGGCCCAAACATCCATTTGTGTGTGCCTGCAGCGAAGGCATCGCAACCAAGAGCGGTGATCTTTGGATCTTCCACTCCCAAACCATGCACGCCATCGACGATCAGGAGCACACGATTTTTTTCGTCGCGACCAGAATTTACTTCAGCAAGGCCTTGTGCGATACGCGCAATCGGAAGTCGCACGCCGCTGCTGGAGTGCACCCAGGTCACGCCCACGGCTCGCGTCTTAGGACCGATCGTTTTGCGAATGCGCTCCACGATTTCATCAGGCGAAATCGAGCTGTACGAATCGAAAAGCGGAATCTTGCGCCAGGTTGCTCCGCAACGGCCTGTGGCCAGTCGAATTGATTCGTGATGCACGTAGTGATCGTGGGTAGTCGTCAGGATCTCATCGCCTTCGCGTAAAGGGAGTCCGTGGTAGAGAAGCGCCAGGCCGGTTGTCGTGTTTTGAGTAAGCGCGATGTCCTGTGCGTCGCCGCCAATATAACTGGCGATGGCACGACAAACCTGCAACGGAATGTTCTCGTTAGTCTGTTCGAAAAGCGCGCTGTCCACGGAAACAAACGGGTTCGCATCAATTCTTGCCCGGTATTGCTCTATTGCCTGACGCACAGCCCTCGGATGAGACGCCAGGAAGAATAGGGCGAGATGAATGTAATCAGGAGTCAGTTCAAACTCCCGGCGCACTGATTCCCAGTCCTTGAGGTCGGCAGGCGCGCTCGATTTGGTCTTGCCGGCTTGGACAAGAAGCGGTGAAAGTGCTCCGGCAGCTAATGAGAGTGAACCGCTGATGAGAAAATTTCGGCGAGTTAATGGCATGGTTTTTCTTCTCCTCCTTACGTCTAATGATGTCTGAGTTGGACGAGAAAGACTTTAACGAAATGCGGCAAAGAACGCGATTCTATAGTTAAGCCGCGCGCTAACGCGGGCTGCGCTCGCACAGAAGATCCGACTATCTTGCGGCCACATGCCGCCGGAATCGGCCATCCCCTCCGCAGCTATACGGCGACGCGCTCGCCTTCTAGTTCATCTGCAGCAGGAACCGCCAATTTGCTGCTGCGATATCGCCAGATCGCGAACGCAACGAATAAAAGATCGAGAACAATGAATGTCGCCACATATGTCTCACCGCCAATGCCGAATCCATAGCTATGCAGGCCCTTTCCCAAAACGAAGTTCACGCCGTACCAAGCCATTAACACGGCGAGAAAACAAACAACGCTAGCAACCGCCAAACCGAATTGCGTCCACCAACCTGCGAGCCGGCCATGCAACGCCAGGATGTAACAAAGCAGAGCAATCAGCGCCCAGGTTTCCTTCGGGTCCCACCCCCAAAACCTGCCCCAGGAATAATTTGCCCAGACGCCGCCAAGAATTGTGCCTGCGGCAAGCAATAGCACCCCGAGCTGAAGCACGCGATAAAGCCAGAAATGCATCGGCGCGTCCGCGCGCGCCGCCGCGGGATTGCGCGCGTAGCGCCAAAGAAGGATGTGCCCGAAACCCATTGCTAGTGCGAACGCCGCGTAGCTCAACGTGATTGTGAGCACATGAACGGTGAGCCAGAAATTATCGCGCAGCACCGGCACCAGCGGCTCGATGCTCGACGGCATGGCGATCGGCATCTGATGCACAAGCAATAATGCGACAAGCGTGACCGGCAACGCCGCAAGCAAATAGACCGGTGCCCGGTACCGCGTGAAAAAGATCATCCCGAAAAATGAGACGGCAAACGAAACCCAGATGATCGATTCATACATGTTCGTGACTGGCGGCCGGCCGGCAATCATACAGCGCATGACGATTCCCGAGGCATGGAACGCGAGGCCCAGAAGCGTAACTCCGACCCCGAGCAATTGCAGCGCGTTCACTTTGGAGTGCGGCGACATGTCGCCGCTTTCGAAAGCGCGGACATGTCCGCGCACTCCAAAACCCCTGCGAAAATGCGCCACGAGCAAAACCACGAGCGCAATTCCGTAACACCAGATGGCACGGTAAAAGGCTTCGAAATGATTATAGAAAGACTCAAGCCGCAGTTGTCGTTCCTGCGGATAAATTGATGGACTCAGGCCGCGCAAATTGTCGCGAAGCTGATTCGCTGCGCGACTAAAGTTAAATCCGTCGCCATTGACATATGCAGTGGCGGCTGTCTGCAATTGCGTTTGGACCGGCGCAAATTGTGCTTCCGAATAAAATTTCGACCATCCCGATGGCTCGACCCACGGGTCCGTTTCATTTGTTGGCGCAGGGACGATCAGCAAAGCGCTTCCATCCATCACACGAGCAAAAAGCGTAAGCCGATCGCTAACGCCCAACGCCTTCTGTTGAGCTCGGTCGAGCGGTTTCTCTGCGCGCTTGAGCGCCTGCGCCTCATTGGCAAGTCGTTGCAATTCGATCGATCCAGCCAATTGCGCGAACGAAAATCGCCGCTGCGTTTTGTCGAACCCGAGTTGTTCCTTGAGCTTGCCGAATGAGACCAGCACCATCGGCTCGTTTTTCCAATCGTGCGTCTCCAGCAGAGCCGACAAAACGAAATCGTTCGGTTGCCATTTGCGGCCGTGGTTATCCGTGTATGTCGATTTTCCAGTGATTCGAATCAGCGTTTCCCTTGCAAATGTGTCAATCGGCTTCCGGCGGCCACCATCCTGCGTCGCGAGCAGACCCCATTGCTTGAAATCCAGCGTGCTGCTATCTGCAACGGGCGCATCCGCCGACGCAGCGTAATCCACGCCTCTAAACAGCGCGGTCGCTGCCGCGATGGAGATGAGAAGCCGTGCTTTCAAGCGGCGGGACTGTAATTCTCGCCGCTGGTCATGTCGAGCGGCCGTGACGCAGACAATCCTGTCTGCGGCGTGATGGTTGCTTGCGTATCCAAAACTCGCAGACAGGATTGTCCGCGCCACAATTCCATTTGCGCAATCTGAACTCACGCGACTACCTTAAGACCCGTGTTCAGCTTGACCATGCTCGGCAGCGGGAGCGCGGGAAACAGTGCGCTGGTCGCGACCGATCATTGCAAGCTTCTGGTCGATGGCGGCCTGAGCGCGCGACAACTGGCGTTGCGTCTCGATCATTGCGGCGTTACGCCGGAGCAACTCGATGGCGTTCTGCTCACGCACGAGCACGGCGATCACGTTTGCGGTCTCGAAATTCTCTGCCGCAAATTTGATGTGCCGATTTATTGCAACGCCTTAACGGCGGAGACGATTCGGTGCGACAGCTCGTTCGAGCGATATCGCAACTGGCGGATTTTCCAAACCGGCGCGGAGTTTTCGATTTGCGACATCACGATTCAGACGTTCCCCGTGCCGCACGATGCGGTTGATCCGCTGGGGTTCGTCTTTCACGCAGGCTCAGGCAGCCTCGGATTCATCACCGATCTCGGTTACGTGACTAAATTGATCGTCGAACGCTTGCGCCAGGTTCAAACGCTCGTGATCGAGACCAATCACGACGAAAAACTTTTGCAGAACGACACGCATCGGCCGTGGCCGGTGAAGCAACGGATTCAATCGCGGCACGGTCATCTGTCGAACACAGCGGCCGCGACCGTGATCGAGGAATTGTTGCCGGGAAAAATCGAGCGTGTTCTGCTTGGACACCTCAGCCGGGATTGCAACACGCCTGCACTTGCGTTGGAGACGGTACGCGCTTCCATGGCGAAGTGCGGCAAACTCGGTCTGGAAATCCATTGCGCCACACAGTTCGAAATCAGTCCCCGATTTCGAATCGGTGACACCGCCCCTGGGCCGTTCCAGCCGACGTTCGAGAACGCGTTTTTTCAAAACGCGTTGTAGCGGCTGTCTGCGAACGCAGTCGATCATGGGTAGCGCACGCGTCTCGCGTGTTGGTCTCGGCGTCGCGCCGAAACAGTCTTTCCTCGACTTCGCCACCTTCCAAGGTTGTCACACTC
>WNGN01001888.1_pt1 | contig 15603 bp, 18 predicted proteins | sample 5400561 | NCBI WGS metagenome assembly WNGN01 (sample SAMN13153379, study PRJNA577476) | soil metagenome | isolation source: 115 cm soil or saprolite under Garry oak tree replicate 2 | place: USA:California | collected 2016-06-15
CGCAGCACCGCCTCGACCAGCAGCGTGTGCTGCGCCACCGAGAAAATATGCGCGCCGCTTGTCTGGCCGTTCCAGCGCGCAACGCGCGCCAGGCCGTGGGCGATGTCGGCGATTTCGATATCCAGCGGCGAGGGGTCCAAAAGATCAAGGCGCCGGCCCGACAACATCCGCTGCCAGACCCGGGTGGAGGTCGCAGTCTCGGAAAATTTTCTGGCCGTCATTTGACTTTGAGGCGGGTGCTGCGACGCTTTCCGGCGCAGTTTTCATGGCAGAAGCACGTCACCAGATGGTCGTTGACCATGCCGGTGGCCTGCATGAAGGCGTAGACGATGGTCGGGCCGACAAATTTGAATCCGCGCGATGCCAGCTCCTTTGATATCTTGATCGACAGCGGCGTCGATGCCGGCACGCTGGCGGTGGTCTTGAACTGATTGACCTTCGGCCTGCCGTCGACAAAATCCCACAGGAATTTCGAGAAGCCGGGGCCGTCTTCCATGATCTTCAGATAGGATTTTGCGCTTGCGATCGCGCCCTCGATCTTGGCGCGGTTGCGGACGATGCCGGCGTCGTTCATCAGGGCATGGGCCTTTTTCGCGTTGTAGCGCGCGATCTTTGCCGGCTCGAAATCGTCGAAGGCGCGGCGAAAGTTGTCGCGCTTGCGCAGGATCGTGATCCACGACAGACCGGCCTGGAAGCCGTCGAGGATGAGCTTTTCGTACAGCGCGCGGTCGTCATACTCCGGCACACCCCATTCGGTGTCGTGATAGGCCATATAAAACGGATCTTCGCCCGGCCACGGACACCGCACCAGGCCATCGGCATGCAGGCGCGCCGATCTCGTCATGCCACGGTCTGCTTCGGTGCGATCAAAAGATCGTCCGGTTCGGCAACGCGGATGGCAAGGCCGCCGGATGTCAGCGGCGTCCCGGCGGCAAGCGCGTCAGCGGCACGATCCACCCTGATCAGCGCGAGACCATTGTGGCCTGCCGTCGAACCCATGGTGCCCACGGGCTTGTCGCCGGCGAGGACAGCTGCTCCAGGTTCCGGCGACGGACCCTCAAGAATGACCCTTACCGTCCGGGTGCGCGCGGTGCCGCGATGCTGCATCCGCGACACCACCTCCTGCCCGACATAGCAGCCCTTGTCGAAATCGACGCCGTGCAGCCGGTCCATATTGGTTTCGTGCGGAAACGCGTCGCCATACATGAAATCGAGGCCGCCGCGCGGAACGCCGGACGCGATGCGGTGGGCCTCATATGCGGCGCTGTCGACCAGATCCGCGCCGATCAGATCGGCGACTTTTTGCGCGAGTTCCGCGGGCACCAGAATCCGCCAGCCGAGCGCGGCATCGCGCGGATCGGCGAACGCCAGATCGGGTGTCACCGCGGGATCGCCTTCCCACGCCGCGAGCACACCGAGGCTGTCGGAGAGATTTTCGACCGCGACCTTGGCGCGCAATTTGTAGAAACCAAGCTTGTCGGCGAGGCCCTGCGCGAGCGCGCGCGGGCAGTCGATCAGGAAACCGCCGCCGTGGCCCGAAGGCGCCTCGGTGATCAGGAAATCCACCGTTATTTTGCCCTGCGGGGTCAGCAAGGCCCCGAACCGGCCGAGGCTTGGGCGAAGCAGCGTCACGTCGGTGGTGACAAGGCCGTTGAGAAAGTCGCGGGCGTCGCCGCCGCTGACCTTGACCACGCCCCGGTCGGGAAGAAACGCTGCTTTCATAAGGAGTTCTCTGGCAAAGTTGCTTTTAAAGTTCTTGGGGAAACGCAAGCGCCGGATATCACATGGCAAGGTAAGACGCTAAGGTATTGCGGACAAGGCCCGCGCGACATCCGGTTCCGCGAACCGGGCACTGAGGTCCGATGAATCAACGATTTGATACCATTCTAAAATCCGGCACCGTGGTCAATCAGGACGGCGAGGGCGCGCGCGACATCGGCCTTGCCGATGGCCGCATTGCAGCAATCGGTGGACTTGGGCAGGCCTCGGCGGCCGAGGTTATCGACTGCACCGGCCTGCATATCCTGCCGGGCGTAATAGACACGCAGGTGCACTTTCGCGAACCGGGCCTCACCCACAAGGAGGACCTGGAAACCGGTTCACGCAGCGCCGTCATGGGCGGCGTCACGGCGGTGTTTGAAATGCCGAACACCGATCCCCTGACCGTCTCCGAACAGACCTTCACCGACAAAGTGAAGCGCGGCCATCACCGCATGCATTGCGATTTTGCGTTTTTCATCGGCGGCACCCGCGACAATGTGCAGGATTTGCCGGAGCTGGAGCGGGCCCCCGGCTGCGCCGGCGTCAAGGTGTTCATCGGCTCGTCCACCGGCGCGCTCCTGGTCGAGGACGACGAGAGCCTGCGGCGGATTTTCAAGGTGATCAGGCGCCGCGCCGCCTTTCATGCGGAAGATGAGTACCGCCTCAACGACCGCAAGGGACTGCGGATCGAAGGCGATCCGCGTTCGCATCCGGTGTGGCGCGACGAAACCGCGGCGCTGATGGCGACCCAGCGCCTCGTCAAACTCGCTCATGAAACCGGCAAGCGCATTCACGTGCTGCATATTTCGACCAGGGAGGAGATCGAATTTCTGCGCGATCACAAAGATGTAGCCTCCTGTGAAGCGACTCCGCATCACCTGACATTGGTCGCTCCGGAATGCTACGAGCGGCTCGGTACCCGCGCGCAGATGAACCCGCCGGTGCGGTCGGCCGATCATCGCGACGGCATCTGGCGCGGCATCGAGCAGGGCATCATCGACGTGCTCGGCTCCGATCACGCGCCGCATACGCTGGAGGAAAAGGCCAAGGCCTATCCGGCCTCGCCATCGGGCATGACCGGGGTACAAACATTGGTGCCGCTGATGCTCGATCACGTCAACGCCGGGCGATTGTCGCTGGCGCGCTTCGTCGATCTCACCAGCGCAGGGCCGGCGCGGCTGTACAACATCGCCACCAAAGGCCGGATCGCGGCGGGCTATGATGCGGACTTCACGGTGGTCGATCTCAAGCGCAGCGAGACCATCACCGACAAATGGGTGGCCTCCCGCGCCGGCTGGACGCCGTATGACGGGATGCGTGTCACCGGCTGGCCGGTCGGCACCTTTGTGCGCGGCCGCCGCGTGATGTGGCAGGGCGAGCTCGCCACGCCGTCGACCGGCGAGCCAGTGCGGTTCCTGGAGACGCTGAAGGGGTAGGCAAAGCGGCAAACATAGACGTCATCATCCGCGAAGGCGGATGATCCAGTATTCCGAGAGGTCAAATCATTGGCGGCGGTGATTACTGGATGCCCGCCTTCGCGGGCATGACATCGATGGATCAAGCAGGATATTACTGCTTCGCGAGCGCGATCGAGAACTCGCCATTGCGGACGCGGACGGGAAGGCCTTCCACGAATTTCGCCACGGCGTCTTCGCCGTAGGTTCCGACCAACTCGGCGAATGCCGCGAACAGGCTTGCCTGCGCAAGGCAATCGCCGTCGACGCCATCGTGCCGCGCCTCCGCCCAGGCCTCGTTGAGATAGCCGAGCGCGGCCCGCTTCTGTTCGTGTTCGGGCAGCGGATCGCGGACGGTGATGAACGACGCTGGATGGCTCATGAAACTCGACAGGCTGTGCACGCGATCCAGGGCGGAAGGCGTCGAATCGCGAATGAGGTTTAGCATGCAGGTTAACGCCGCCTAGCCACTTCTTTAAGAAAGGTTAACGGCGCTCTTTTTAAATTTCGAAGTGGATTCCGAACGGCCTTGGCGTGCTCAGGCCAGAGCCCGGCCGCCGCGGATTTCGTCGATGCCGCCGGTGAAATAAAACGCGTCGGCGGGCAGGTCGTCATGCGCCCCGTCGAGGATTTCGCGACAGCCGCGCAGGGCCTCGGCGCGGCTGACATACAGGCCCGGCCTTTTGGTGTAGGGCTCCGCCACAAAGAACGGCTGTGAGAAGAACGCCTGCAGTTTTTGCGCCCGCGCCAAAAGAACCGGGTCCGGCGCCAGCGCCGGATTTTCCTGCGCCACGCGGAGCAAGGCGATGGCTTCGCGCACGCGTCGCGCGATTTCCACATCTGCGGCGCCGGCAAGATTATCATCCAGCAGCCGCGAGCGCGTCGTCAGCACGTCGACTCCCGGATAATTCTTGCGCAGGATCATCGCCCGCGCGAGTTGCACCACCGTATCGATCGGCGCCAGTGCTGCCAGCGTCTCGGCCGTCCACGGTCCCGCCACGCCGGTCAAAAAGAACGTCTGCACGGCGCCGACCGTACCCTCGCTGTACCCTTCTTTTTTCAGTTCCTCGGCGAAGGAGTAGTTTTCATCCAGCGATGGCGGCCAGATTTCGGAGGGCGGCGGAATCAGAACGAACAGGGTGACCGGATGGCTGCTCTTGCTGATACGGCGCACGATCTCTTCCATCACCACGGTGTTGCCAGTGCCGTATTCGCCGGCGATGGCGACGCTGCCGCCGGCGCGGATCGGGCACATCACGTCGATCACCTTGATGCCGGTCTCGACGATCTCGCTGGATGGCCGGCCGTCGGTGGCGGCGGCCGTCAGCAGCGGGACGAGGCGGTCGAACTGCATCTGATCGATCGATGTCCTGGAGCGGCGGCGCGAACTCAATACCGTGGCGCCTCTCGGCAGCGGTTCGATCGGCGCATTCGCGACGCCGCGAACGATGCCGCCCCCCGAACGCTGCATCACATGGATGGTAACGCTGCGCTTGCGCGCCTCGTCGCTCACTGCCAGTTCGGTCATGAGATCGGGAAGCGCCGCCGGGTCGAACAAGGCCTCCACCATGTCGCCTTTGGTGCCGATCAGGCGGCCGATCCGGTTGGCGAAATCGTCCGGCAGCGCCTGTGAGTGCAGATTGTTCGTGACCATGGTCAGCATCCTCTGTTTCAGATGGGAACGGGCTGCATGCAGGCGATTGTTGACCGTTACCGCCGACAGCCCGAGGAAGGCGGCAATGTCCTGATGCGAGCATTCATGGATGAAGAACAGCGCGGCCGGCTCGCGCAGAGTGTCCGGCAGTTCCGAGATCGCAGCGAGCGCCGCCGCGGCCTGCCGGCGCTGCTCGAGCATGTGGTCGGCCGGCGGATCGTCGCTCGGCATGTCCTCGGCCTCGGTCAATGGCACTGCATGCAGTTGCTTTCGCCGCAACACCCGGAAGGCATGATGGCGGACAATGCCGCGCAGCCAGCCCGGAAACGCCGCCGGTTCGGCCAGCGTGGGCAGCGCTTTCCAGGCGGCGACAAAGGCCTCCTGAACAACGTCCTCGGCCTGCTGGAAATCGCGCACCAGCGCCAGCGCCGAGCCAAAGGCGAAATGCTGGAAGCGCCGCGTCAGATCGACAAAGGCGGCGACGTCGCCCCCGCTTGCCCTGCGAACCAGTTGTTCGTGATCCATCGCCATGCCCTCTCACCTCCAAGGTGCCGGGAAGGGCAGTCTAGCTTTAGAAAAAACCGAAAAAAGAGATACCGGGGCGTTTTGGAAGCCTAGTTGGCGTAACGCGCTGTCAGATCCCGTGAGATCTTCGAGCCTTCCTCGATGTATCTGCGGATCGCGACGGAGGCTGCCGGCGTGCAGGTCCGGTAGGTCTGCTGGAAGCCGTTATAGCCGCGGTTGAAGCCCGCGATCATGCGGGCACGGCGGTCGCCCGAGGGGGTTTCGGCATCGACCAGCGCCTGCATTTCGTTGCGCCATTTTGGGCCTTCATTGGTGCCGCAAATGCCGCGCAAATAGTGCAGGGTGCCGAGGATCTCGGCCAGCCGCTGCAAGTCGCCGTCGAACGGCGCGGCAGCGTCCTGAGCCCGCGCAGGACCCGGATTGCATGCCGAGATGAGGATGACAGCGGCCAAAATACGCTTGAGCATGAAGGGGGTCCGTGACCCCAGGTGATATGCCTTTTCAATGCGCTGGAAGCAAGGCGCTGCGCTTTGGGACGCGGCCCCGAGTCAGTGGTTAGCCCCCGACCAGGCCGCGCGCCGACTGGATGACCTCCCCAAGGCCCCCGGTGACCTTGAAATCGCTTAAGCCATCCGGTGCAAGCCACCTGAAATCGTCGAGTTCGTCGTTCAGGACCGGCTCACCCGAGATCCAGCGGGCCGCGAATGACATGATCAGATAATGTCCGTTGCTGCCGGTTCCCGGCAGTACTTCGCGCCATCCGGCAAGGCCAATAATCTCGATCCGCAGTGCGGTTTCCTCGTCGACTTCGCGGTGCAGGGCGGTGTGCAGCGATTCGCCGAATTCGACCCGGCCGCCGGGCAGCGAATAGAAACCCCTGGCCGGCGACCGCGCGCGCCGCACCAGCAGGATCTTGCCGTCGCGAAAGATCGCAGCGCTGACCGCAAGCTGGGGGTGCGACGGCTGGACGGGGGACGCCGCGGACATCAGTGGGACATGATGTAGTCGACGTCGGCCTCGCCGCCGCCATTGATGATGCCTCCGGCCTGCGCGACCAGCGGCTTGACCCACCCGGTCGCTTGCTCGGCCAGCCTGGAGCGGGTCTTGTCCTGCTTTGCCTCGCGCATGGCGTCGCCTACCGCGGTGAGAATTGAGGTCATTGCGCTGGTGACATTGTCGAATTCGGCGCGAACGCTTGCGTCGGCGGATTCATAGGCTTCGACTGCGAGGTCGCGCGCCTTGAAATGGGATGCCGTGAAATGTTCGCCATAGGATAAAGGCTGCCATGCCAGGAAATCTTCCGCGCATTCCGGCATGTCCGGAACCATCTCGAGCAGCATGATGGCTTCATTAAAATGGTTCAGATAATCGGTGGCGAGACCGGTGCGCGGATTGATGTTGGCAGCCCGCAACTGGGCAGCCCGCGCCTCCTGATCAGGGCCAGACTGGGGCGGCATCGGGCGATCGGGTCGCACGGGTTGGGAAGCCGTTGATGTCATCTGCCGCAGTCTTAACGGTCGGGGTTAAAAGGTGCTGAACGGATGCCTATCTGGACCACAGAATGTGTGGACGCTTCGTAATTACCTCGCCGCCGGCGGCGTTGCGGCAGATTTTTGGCTATATCGAGCAGCCCAATTTCCCGCCACGGCATAATATCGCGCCAACCCAGCCGATACCGGTGGTCATTGTCGAGAACGGCATCCGGCATTTCCGCCTGATGCGCTGGGGCCTGTTGCCCGCCTGGGTCAAGGACCCCCGTAAATTTACGCTTCTGATCAATGCGCGCGCCGAAACGGTCAAGGAAAAGCCGGCCTTCAAGAACGCCATCAAGCGGCGGCGCTGCCTGATCCCGGCGGACGGCTATTATGAATGGCAGGCCTCGGAAAAGCGCAAGCGGCCTTATTTCATCCATCGCCGCGACGGGGCTCCGATCGGCCTTGCCGGGCTGGCGGAAACCTGGATCGGTCCCAACGGTGAGGAACTCGATACGGTGGCGATTGTCACCGCCCCCGCGAGTGCCGATCTCGCGGTGTTGCATCACCGCGTACCCGTGACCATTGAGCCCGGCGATTTCGATCGCTGGCTCGATTGCAGTGATGACGATGCACAGACCGTGATGGCCCTGCTGAGGGCGCCCGGCGAAGGCTGTTTCGTCTGGCACGAGATATCGACGCGGGTCAATCGCGCCGCCAATGACGACGCGCAGCTGATGCTGCCGATCACCGCGGAGGAGATGGCGGCCGAAGCGCCGAAGCCGGCGAAAAGGGTGAGCCAGCGCAAACCGGTGGTGGCGGCGCCTGACGATGACGGGCAGGGGTCGTTGTTCTGATTTCTCTGCTCCGTCATGGCCGGGCATAGGCGAGCGGAAGCGACGCCGTCCTTCGGACGGCTATGTCCGGCCATGACAGCCCTGCTGCTGCGAGCGCGGTGAAGGTGAATCAGGCGGCGGCTTCCGCGGCAACGGCTGATCCGAGGGCGGCGTTGCTGTAGGCGGTTCCGCCGATGCCCCAAGCGCCTTCCACGGCGTAGGTCACGCTTGCGAAGATGTGCTCCCGCCTGATCCGCCCCGCCGCGGCTTGTTCGATGATCGCCGTGCCCTCTGCGATCCAGGCATCCTTCAATTCCTGCGTCGGCAGCACGAAGGACGGCACCTTGAGTTCAAACACCGCGATATCGGTGGGCTTGCCCCCGGAAAACGTGCGGCCCCTTGGCACCACGGTGACCTCGCCGATGATGTTCGGCGTCATGAATTTGTTGCCGGTGAGGCCGTGCAGCCGGAGCAACAGGTCGGTCAGCTTTCGGAACGCTTCGGCCTGCGCGTCCGCGCTTAAAGTACCTTCGGGAACGATGACTTGGATCGGCATTTTGGCTCTCCATGAAGACAATCGAACGGCACCCGCCATTGCGGCGGGCATCGCGATCATTAGATAACGATCGTTATTACGAAAACATAACGATCGTTATCTTGTCAATGGTAATATAACGATCGTTATCAACTAAACGCGAGACAGGCAGATGGCGCGGTCGAACAAGAACGAAGGCGATGCGCGGACGCGACTGGTCGAGGCGGCCGGGCGCGGTTTCCGCAGCGGCGGATTTGGTGGAACGGGTGTGGACGCGCTGGCGAAAGGCGCGGGGCTCACCTCGGGCGCGTTCTACGCCCATTTCGATTCCAAGGCCGAGGCGTTCAGGCTTGTCGTCTCGGAAGGGCTCGCGACGCTGCGAAACGGGATCGCGGCGTTTCAGCAGCGCCATGGCCGCGGCTGGCGGGACCCGTTCGTCGATTTCTATCTCGGCGAGCGAATGGAGCTTGGAATCGACGAGGCCTGCGGTCTGCCGAGTTTTTCATCCGACGTGGCCCGCGCGGACGATGCGACCCGCGCCGTCTATGAGAAAGAGCTGACGAGCCTGCTGGAGGTGCTGGTTGCGGGATTTCGCGGCGCGCATGCCAGCGAACGGGCCTGGTCTTTCCTGGCGGTGCTGTCGGGCGCGGCTGCGATGGCGCGGGCCGTCAAGGATGCGCGAATTCGGCGCGAGATCCTCGCCGCGGCAGGTGTGGCGGCCAAGGCTATCTAGAGTGGGATGACTTTTCTTCGAATCGTCATCCCGCTCTATCTTTTTGTTTGAGCATGATCTTTTCGGAAAACCGGTACCACTTTTCCGGATCATGCTCTAGCCGAACCGCGTTCGCCGAAAATATTCAGCGCCGCGTATTGCAGCAGCATGATGGTCTTGGCGTCGGCGATGCGGCCATCGGCGATCATGGCCAGAGCCTGATCGATCGGCAATTCCAGCACCTCGATGTCCTCGCCTTCGTCCGCGATGCCGCCGCCGCTTCCGACCCTCATATGCGGCTCATATGCCGCGACAAAGAAGTGCAGTTTCTCGGTGATCGAGCCGGGGCTCATGAAGGCTTCGAAAATTTTTCGGATGTCGCCGAGCCGGTAGCCGGTTTCCTCCTCGGCTTCGGCGCGGATCCGGATTTCAGGAGATTCGTTATCCAACAGGCCGGCCGCGGCCTCGATCAGGAGATCGTCGTAACCGTTGACGTAAGCCGGATAGCGAAACTGCCGCACCAGCACCACGGTGCGCTGCGCCAGATTGTACGGCAACAGCGTCGCGCCGTTGCCGCGGTCGTAGGTCTCGCGAGCTTGCGTCTGCCATTCGCCGTTGGCGCGCCGCCACGCGAAGGTGGTGGTTTTCAGCGTGTAGTGATTATCGGAGAGCAAGCGCACGTTCTGGACGCGGATACGGTCGGAGACGGTCATGTCGTGCCTGTTGATCCCTTGATTACGGTGTCGGCTCGCGCCCATCGAGCCACTTGGCGTAGATGATGCGCTCCTGCTCGAGATAGCCGATCGACCGATAGAACGCCTGAACCTGACTGTTGTCGGGACGCACCATGAGTTGCAGCTTTTCGATGCCGCGCCGGCGCAGCCAGTGTTCCGCGGCATCCATGATGACGCGGCCATATCCCTTGTGGCGACAATCCGGATCGACGGCGACGTAATAGACCCAGCCGCGATGACCGTCGTGCCCGACCAGAACCGAAGCAACGATGCCGCTGTTGTCGCGCCCGGCCAGCATCGCCGCATTCTCGCCCTTGCGTGCAAGCGCGATATCGGACGCGGGATCGTTCCAGGGCCGCGTCAATCCACAGCGCTGCCACAGCGCGATCACATCGGCGACATCGCCGTCGCCGATCGGTGCGACCGTGAGCGCCGGGGCAGGGGCTGCCAAAGCCATGCTTAGAGTACCTTGCCGGGATTCATGATGCCAAGCGGGTCTAGCATCGCCTTGATGGCGCGCATCAGCTCGATCGCGACCTTGTCCTTGACGTCAGGCAGTTCGTCGCGCTTGAGCACGCCGATGCCGTGCTCGGCCGAGATCGATCCGCCCATCCGCAGCACGATGGCGAACACCACGTCGTTGACCTCGTGCCATCGGCCCATGAAATCCGCGGTGTCGCCACCGATGGGCTGGCTGACATTGTAATGGATATTGCCATCGCCAAGATGGCCGAACGGCACCGGCCGCGCGCCCGGTATCAGCTCGACCACGGCCGCATTGGCTTCCGCGATGAAATCGGGCACCGCGGCGACCGGCACTGAAATGTCATGCTTGATCGAGCCGCCCTCCGGCTTCTGCGCCGCGGACATCTCGTCGCGCAGCTTCCAGAACGCCGCTCGCTGGCTGAGGTTCGCCGCGATCACGGCGTCATCGACGATGGCCTCGTCGAGGCCCTTGGCCAGGATCGCTTCAAGTGCTGCGCGGGCGTCGTCGCGCGACGACGACAGCTCCATCAGCACGTACCAGGGATGCTTGCCCGACAGCGGATCGCGGATGTCGATGCCGTGACGCACGCTGAAATCGACCGCGACGTCGGACAGCAGCTCAAAACTGGTGAGGCTGCCGGCGGCCTCGTTCTGCGAGATCGACAATAGCTTCAGCGCCTGCGCCGGCGATTGGAGACCGACGAAGGCGGTTTCCACCGCGCGCGGCTTCGGAAACAGCTTCAGGGTCGCCGCGGTAATGATGCCGAGCGTGCCTTCGGCGCCGATGAAGAGGTTGCGCAGATCGTAGCCGGTATTGTCCTTCTTCAGCTTCGACAGCCCGTTCAGAACGCGCCCGTCGGCCAGCACCACTTCCAGCCCGAGCGCCATCTCGCGCGCCACGCCGTAGGCCAGCGCCGTGGTGCCGCCGGCATTGGTGGAGAGGTTGCCGCCGATGGTGCAGCTTCCCTCGGCGCCGAGCGACAGCGGGAACAGCCGGTCGACCTCGGCCGCGCGTTGCTGCGCGATCTGCAGCACCACGCCGGCCTCGCAGGTCATGGTGTTGGAGGCGGTGTCGATGTCGCGGATCTTGTCCATCCGCCGCATCGAGACCACCACCTCGCCATGGTGCGGGGTCTGGCCGCCGACCAGGCCGGTATTGCCGCCCTGCGGCACCAGCGCGATTCCGTGCTCGGTGGCGAGCTTGCAGATGGCGGCGACTTCCGCCGTCGAGCCTGGCCGCAACACCAGCGGCGAGCGGCCGCGAAACAGGTCGCGCTCTTCGGTGACGTAGGGCGCGATGTCGGCCTGGTCGGTCACCGCGTATTTGTCGCCGACGACTTTACGAAAACGGGCGACCAATTCGGGCGGAAGCGGCGGCGCTGGGGGCTGGACGATATTCATCTTGGTCTCTTGCGTTCCTTCATTCCCGCGCCACGGCGGCGCGGCGCAGCCGGTCATTGATCGCTTCGCCGAGCCCGTGATGCGGCACCGGCATCACCGCGATGGTATGCGCGCCCTTGGTGTCGAGAACGCGAAGATAACCGAAAAGATTGGCGGCGGCCTCATTGAGATCGCCGCGCGCCGACAGATTCAACACCGAAGTCGCCGCGTCAACACCCGATACCGCAACCGGGCCAAACGCCAGCAGCGCCTCGCCGGGCTCGACGTTACATGCATTGAGCCGCACCTTCGTGCGCGGCGCGTAATGCGACGCCAGCATGCCTGGCGCCAGAGGCTGGCCGCTGCCGCTGTCCGCATCGCCAGGCGGTTGCGCCAGCTCACGGCCCAGCACGCGTTCAATTTCGCCGCGCGGCAGGCCGCCGGGGCGCAGCAGCACAACTTCGCCAAAGCATCCGACAATGGTGGATTCGACGCCGACCGCGACCGGCCCGCCATCGACGATCAGATCGATCCGCCCGGCAAGGTCGCTCTGTACGTGCGCCGCCGTGGTCGGCGAAACGTGACCCGACAGATTGGCCGATGGCGCCACCACCGGCCCGCCGAACGCGCGCAGGATTTCCCGCGCTATCGCGTGCGCCGGCACCCGGATCGCGATGGTATCGAGGCCGGCGGTGGCGAGACCGGCCACGGCACAGTCGCTTGTCTTCGGCAGCACCAGCGTCAGCGGCCCCGGCCAGAACGCTTCGGCGAGCGCGATCGCTTGCGCATTGAGGTTGGCAATCCGTTCCGCTGCCCCGAGATCGCTGACATGGGCGATCAGCGGATTGAACGCCGGCCGGCCCTTGGCCTGGTAGAGCCGGGCAATGGCTTGGGGGTTGGTGGCATCGGCGCCGAGGCCATAGACGGTCTCGGTCGGGAACGCGACCAGCCCGCCTTCGGCCAGCGAACGCGCCGCCAGGGTCACTGCGGCCTCGTTTGCTGCCAGAATCTGCGTTGTCAGGCTCACATTCACTGGGTTTGGCGTCCTTAATTCGGCTTCTTGCGGTGGGCGAAACCCAAGGCTATAAGCCGCGTTCTTGTCGGAGTGTGGCTCAGCCCGGTAGAGCACTGCGTTCGGGACGCAGGGGTCGCAGGTTCAAATCCTGCCACTCCGACCAATATATCAATATATCAAGTACTTCTTCGCTTTCGCTACCCCCCAAAGAACGTGGCGGCGACGGAGGGCTTCCCCGCGTCCTCCGCCCGGGGCGCGGCGCTTGGCGTGACAGCGCTGGACTGCACCCCCTGAGCGCGACACGGCAATTTCTGTGACAGGTTATCCCTGAGGATGACCTATGACAGATAGAATGATGTTCAGAACCTTTCCGACGGCGTTTAAGCCATCCGTCGACGCCGGAATACAACGACCCGGCCTATCCGATCGAAGGCCGTCCGGCCCGCACCTCGAACGCGTGAGGCGCGGACCGCACGCGTTTCGTCATTTCGCCGCGACCCCGAGGGCGAACGGCGCCCGCGCGGTGTCCCGCGCCAGCACCATCAGCAGCACGAGGAAGCCGGCCTCGACCACCGCGAACAGGACGAAGGCCGCGGTGAACGAGCCGCCGGTGGCCTGGATGATCGCGCCCATCGACCAGGGTGCGGCGAAGCTCGCCAGGATGCCGAACACCTCGGAATAGCCGATCGCGGCCGGCACCAGGGTGTCGGGATATTTCTCGCTCATCAGCGAGAAGATCGCGCCGCCGCCGAGCACGGCAAGTCCGCTCAGCGCCGCATACAGCACCAGCACGCCGAAGCTCAATTCATAGATCGTGCTGGTGAGGAACAGGATCGCCGTCAGCATCGCCAACAGCGGGCTGAGCTTGATCATGAAGGTCTTGCCCATGTTGTCGGCCATGTAGCCGCCGATGACGAGAAACACCACCTGGGACAGACCCATCACGGTGCCGATAATGGCGCCGGACGCCGGCGGCATGTGCTGCACCGTGATGAGGGCCGGCACCACCCACGTGGCGGTGCCGGACAGCGCGAAGGTGCAGGCCGCGATCCCGAACCCGCCGACCGCGATCCATTTCGACCGGAAGATTTCGGTCACCGGCATGTGTGCGCGCGCGGGCTCGCTTGCCCAGGCGAAGCCCGGATAGCCGATTTCGGCCGGGCCCGCCTTGACGAAGATGGCGTCGAGCACGGCGACCAGCAGGGTGCCGCCCGCCAGCACAGCGAAGAAGATGCGCCAGCTGGTAGCGAGCGTCAGCGGGATTCCGAGCGCGAAGTCCATGGTGATCGCGAGGCTGTAGGCCGCGAGGATCATGCCGACCACGGCGCCTCGGCGCGCCTGCGGGAACCAGCCGAAGACCAGCTTCATGTTGCCGATGAAGATCGCGGCGTCGAAGAAGCCGATTACGAGCCGAAGCACCAAGGTTCAGCGTCTGCGAGATGAAGGGAATCACCGCGGCGAATGCGTACCAGTCGGCCGCGAGAAACATCTCGCACACGAATGCGAGAGCCAGCATCCATTTCTGCCAGGTCCCGATGCGGGCCCGGTCGGCGTCAGAGAGAGTGCTCCAATTCATGGTCGATCCCATTTTCGGTTGTTGGTTGAAACATCGGCAAGACGAAACAGCTCAGGCGGGCGGCGGCAGGAAATCGACTTCGTGTTCGGCGGCGATGCGGACGACCTCCGCGGGGTCCGGGACCTTGTGGATGCGGTCGAACAGCGTTCTCAGCGAACGGGTCGGCGTCACCCAGAACAGGCTGGTGGCCGTCTCGCCGGACTTGTTGAAGATGCCGTGGGGAAGGCCTCTCGGCATGCGCACGAGATCGCCGGCCTTAGCGACGAAGTCCTTGCCGTTCAGCCAGAGGTCGTAGCGGCCGCTCAGCACGTAGATGAACTCGTCCTGGGTGGGATGGATGTGCGGCGGCACGAAAGTGCCGTCGGGAAACACCGCGTGCCAGGCCATCGAATCGGGGGTCTGCTGCTTCAGCGTGTAGGTCTGGCCGAGAATGCTCCAGACGATGTTGCCGTACCCCTCGTTGGCCGCGGTGATGCCGGCGGGCATGGTGGTCATGAGCAGTCCTCCTGTTGGCGCGCAAAGCCGGCTCAGCCGGTGAGAAAGTCGGTGACGACGTGTCTGGCCGCGGGCGTCTCTTCGAACACCAGGTGGCCGGTCGCGGGAACGAGTTTGAGCGTGCCGTTGGGAAGGCCGGCCATCCACGCCTGTTCCTGCGCCGTCGGACGCAAGCGGTCCTGCGCGCCCCACAGCAGCAGCGTCGGCGGGGTGATGCGATGCAGCCAGGACTTCAGCTTCGGGTTGCCCTGCGGGTGAGCGCTGATCAGCTTGACGAAGCCTCCGACCTCGCGGCCCAGCCGCGCGTCGAAAGCGGGATCTGGCGCGCTCGGAAAATAGCGTAATGCCGCCGCGGGATCGTGTGCCAGATAGGCTGGCAATTCCTGAGGCGGGAAGTCGAACAGGCCGGGCGCCGGCGCCTCGTCGACCACGAGGCCTGCGGGGGCGACCAGCACCAATCGGCGCAGCCGCTGCGGCTGGCGGATAGCGAATTCGGCGGCCAGCCAGCCGCCGAGCGAGAAGCCGGCGAGATCGAAATTGTTCAATCCCATCCTGTCGAACAGGTCCATGTAGTGCAGGACGTAGTCGTCGACGGTGTCGAGCGCGTCGGCGTCGCCGGAGTCGCCGAACCCGGGGTGATAGGGGATGATCACCTTGCGGCTTGCGGCCCAGCCGCGCGCCGCATCGAAACCGGTGAAGGTGCCGGTGCCATGCAGGAACACCAGTTCCGGTCCGCTGCCGATCGACAGCACGACGGTCCGGATTCCATTGATGTCGTATTCGTCGCGCTCGAATCCGGCCATTCCGGCGATCGGCCGCGCGCTTCCACTTCCCTCTGTCATGCTCAGGTTCTCCATTTCAAGGCGTTGCTCATGCGGCGTTGGTGCGAAGGCGCATCAGGTGTGCGGCGAACTGATCGGCGGCATTGGCGATGCGCGCGACGGTGATCGGCGCCACGGGAGCCTCTA
>WNGN01001456.1_pt1 | contig 15594 bp, 14 predicted proteins | sample 5400561 | NCBI WGS metagenome assembly WNGN01 (sample SAMN13153379, study PRJNA577476) | soil metagenome | isolation source: 115 cm soil or saprolite under Garry oak tree replicate 2 | place: USA:California | collected 2016-06-15
CCTAAAGATCCGCGCGGCCGTGCGCGCGTGCGCGGGCTCGCCCAAATCGTCGTGAGCGACGGCCATCCGCTGGTCGTCCCGCGCATTCGCGGCTATCTTGAGAAGGAAATGCATCAGGATGAGCCGGCGCGCAACCGATGGCTCGCGCATTGGACTCTGAAGGCGCTGGAAGCGCTGGAAGTGCATCTCGCGAAGGAAAAGGAAACCGGCCGCTTCTGTCACGGCGACGCGCCGACCCTCGCCGACATCTGCCTTGTTTCGCAAGTTTTCGGGGCGAAGTTTTTCAACGTCGACACCACGGGCGCGCCGACAGTGATGCGCATTTTCGGAGAATGCATGAAAATCGACGCCTTCGACCGTTCGCAGCCGGCGAAGCAGCCCGACGCGCCCAAGAACCCGACCCACTGAATCACGACGACACAAAGGAGGGACACATGGCGTTTACCCGCAGGCAGTTCGTTCAGGCTACCGGCGCCGGCACCGCGGCGCTCGGCTTCCCGGCCATCGTGCGCGGGCAAAGCGGATCGATCCGGGTCGGCCTGATGACCGTGAAAACCGGCCCGCTCGCCTCGGGCGGCATCGACATGGAGCGCGCGCTCGTCCAGTACCTCAAGGAGCGCAACAACACGATGGCCGGTCGCAAAGTGGAGCTCTTCGTCGGGGACAGCGGCGGAGTGCCGGCGCAGGCGCGCACCAAGATCCAGGAGCTGTTCGAGCGCGACCGCATCAACGTCATGATCGGGCCGCTCGCCACGGCCGAGGCGCTCGCCGCCGACGACTACATCCGCCAGCAGCACCTGCTCACGCTCTCGGTGGCGGCAGCCGACGACATGACGCAGCGCAAGCCCAATCCCTGGTTCACGCGCGGAACGTCCACCGCATCGCAGTGCGCGCATCCGATGGCCGACTATTGCTACAAGACGCTCGGGTACCGGCGCATGGTCGCGATCGCCGACGACATCGCCTACGGCCACGAGATGTGCGCGGGCTTCCAGCGGGTGTTCGAGGAGCTGGGCGGCAAGATCGTCCAGAAGACCTTCCCGCCGCTCACGGTGCCCGACTACGGCAGCTATCTCGCCCAGCTCAAGACCAACGTCGACGCCATCTACCTCGGCTTCGCGGGCTCGAACGGCTTCCGCTACCTGCGCCAGTTCAACGAGTACGGCCTGCGCGGCAAGCTGCACGTGGTCGGCGGCATGACCGCGCTCGACGAGGCGGTGCTGCGCAACATGGGCGACGAGGCGCTCGGCATCCTCACCGCGTGCTGGTACTCGGCGGAGATCGACAATCCCATCAACCGCAGGTTCTCCGCCGCATTCCGCACCGAATGGAAGTACGACCCGGGTTTCTATGCAGCCGCTACCTACACCGAGGCTGCGGTGCTCGAGGCGACCCTCGACCTCATCAAGGGCCGCATCGAAGACAAGGAAGGCTTCATGAAGGCGGTGCGCTCGATCAAGGTCGACACGTGCCGCGGGCCGGTCTCTTTCGACCGGTACGGCAACGTGGTCGGCAATGTCTACATCCGCAAGGTCGAGCGCAAGGAGGGGCGTCTAGTGAACAGCGTGATTTACACCTACCCGAACGTCAGCCAGTTCTGGACCTACGGGCCCGAGGAGTTCCTGAAGAATCCCGTGTACTCGCGCGACTGGCCGCCGGCGAAAAATCTGGAATCGTAGTCAACGAGAGTGAAGCACTCAACCCTCGCTGAGCCCCTCGACGGCAGGAGGGAAGGGATGGGGGCTGCCGGAACGACCGCATGCAGTTCTGGATCGTCCAGACGCTGAACAGCCTGGCCCTCGGGGGGCTGCTGTTCCTGCTTGCCGCCGGTTTCTCGCTGATCTTCGGCTTGATGCGGATCGCCAACCTTACCCATGGATCGCTGTTCATGCTCGGGGCGTATTTAGGGGTAAGCATCCTCAAATACATCCCGAATCTGTGGATCGCCGCGCTTCTGGGCGGCCTGCTGGTAGCCGTCTTCGGCGGATTGATGGAGCGCTTCATTCTCCGCGCCTTGGCGGGGAACGCACTGGGCCAGGTTCTGGTGACGCTGGGGATCTCATTCATCATCGCCGACTTCTGCCTCGTCGTCTGGGGCGGAGACCCGATTCCGATTCCGACCCCGCCTTTCCTGCAACAGCCGATCGTGTTGGGCGAGGTCGCGTTTCCGACGTACCGGCTGGTGGTACTCGCTATCGCGTTCGTCACCGCCATCGCGCTTCACCTGCTCATGGAGCGCACCCGTCTCGGGGCGATGATACGCGCCGGGGTCGATGACATGCAGATGGCGCGCGCGGTCGGAATCCCGGTGTCACGCCTGTTTACCACGGTATTTTGCCTGGGCGCGGCGCTCGCGGGCGCCGCGGGCATCATCGGCGGACCGATCATGTCGGCTTACCCGGGACTGGACGCGGACATGCTGCCGCTCGCCTTGATCGTCGTGATTCTCGGAGGCGTCGGCAGCCTGCTCGGCGCCTTCGTCGGCAGTTTCATCACCGGGGCCATCTATACGTTCGGGACCGCGCTGCTGCCCGACCTCGCCTACGTGATCCTGTTTCTACCGATGATCGTCGTGATTGCGTTTCGTCCCACGGGTCTGTTTGGAAAGCAGGCTGCGTGAGCCGGATCAAATGGGTGCTTTTGGCGATAGCCTTGGCCGGGTTGCCGCTGGTATCCGGAGATTACTACGTCAACCTGACGAGCCAGATCATTATCGCCGCGATCTTCGCGGGAAGCCTCAATTTGCTGGTGGGCTACGGCGGGCTGGTTTCGCTCGGTCACGCATCCTGGGTCGGCCTTGCGGCATACATTTCCGCCTGGCTGTACCTGAAGCTCGGCCTGGGCCACTGGATCACCGCACCGGTCGCCCTCATCGCGACCACGCTGGTCGCGGGTGCGTTCGGATGGATCTCGCTGCGCGCGACCGGCCTCGGGTTCCTGATGATCACGCTCGCGCTGTCGCAAGTGTTGTGGGGCACGGCATACCGCTGGGTATCGGTGACCGACGGCGACAACGGACTGCGGGGACTGACGCGCCCGGCGCCGTTCGGCATCAGCCTCGACGGACCCGCAGCGTTCTACTACTTCTCGCTGGCCGTGGCGGTCCTCGCGCTTTGGATGATGGCGAAATTCGTCGGCTCCCCCTTCGGCGCCGCGCTGCGCGGCACCCGCGACCAACCCCGGCGCATGAGCGCGCTGGGTCATGACGTGTGGCTGATCCGCTGGGTTACGTTCGTGTATTCAGGATTCTGGGGCGCAGTCTCCGGGCTGCTGTTCGTGTATTACAACAAGTACATCCACCCGGCTTCGCTGTCGCTGACGAGCTCGGCGGAGGGATTGCTGGGGGTGATCGCGGGCGGCTCCGGGACGCTCGCAGGTCCGGTCGTCGGCGCCGCGATCGTCATGATCCTCAAGAACTACGTGTCCGCCTACATCGAGCGATGGAACATGCTGATCGGCTTCGTCTTCGTGTTCATCGTGATCTTCATGCCGGAAGGCGTCGTGCCGGGCGCACGACGATTGTGGGCGCGCTGGAGGAAGAAGTGACTGCCGCGCTGCACCTCAGCGGTCTGAAAAAATCGTTCGGCGGCCTGCCGGCGATCGACGACGTCTCGCTGGAGGTGATGCCGGGCGAGCGTCGGCTGATCATCGGCCCGAACGGCGCGGGGAAGACCACGCTCTTCAATCTCATCACCGGCGATCTGCCGCGCGACGCCGGCGCGATCCGGCTGTTCGGCGAGGAGATCGCCCGGCTGGAACCGCATCAACGCGCCCACCGCGGCCTCGCGCGCACCTATCAGATCATCACGCTGTTTCCAACGGACCCGCTCGAGCACAACATCGTCCTTTCGCTCCTCGGGCTCTCCAGGGCGCGCTGGAACGGGTTCCGCCCGCTGGCGCGGCAAGCCGAGCTCTATGAGGAAGCTCATCGGGTGCTCGGGCTGGTAGGGCTCGGGCATCTTGCGCGCCGGCCGATGGGCGAGGTGGCGTACGGCGAGAAGCGGCGCGTCGAAATCGCGATGGCGCTCGCGCAGAAGCCCAAGGTGCTCCTGCTGGATGAACCGCTCGCGGGCCTGTCGCGCGAGGAGCGTGCCGCGATGAAGGAGCTGATCGCGCGCATCCCGCGCGAAGTCACCGTGGTGATGATCGAGCACGATATGGATACCGCGCTCGATCTCGCCGAGCGCATCACCGTGCTTCATTACGGCAGCGTCATCGTCGAGGGCACGCGCGCCGAAGTCGTCGCCGACCCGAAGACTCGCGAGGTCTACCTTGGCGACTGAAGCGCTGGCGCTTGCACGGCTTGACGCGCTCTACGGCGAAAGCCACGTGCTGCACGGCGTATCGTTTACCCTGAACGCAGGCCGGGTGCTCGCGCTGCTTGGCCGCAACGGCGCCGGGAAAACGACTTGCATGAATTCGATCATCGGATTTCTTCCGCCGCGGACCGGAGATATCCGGCTGTTCGGGGAGCCGATCGCACGGCTGTCGCCCGAGGTCATCTCGCGCCAGGGCGTGGGCTTCGTGCCCCAGGGCCGGCGGATTTTCGCCACCCTCACGGTGCGCGAGAACCTGGTCGTCGCGCGCCAGTCGCGAGGCGAGGCGGCAAGGTCGTGGACGCTCGAGCGCGTTTGCAAGCTGTTCCCGCGCCTCAGCGAGCGGCTGCAGCAGGCCGCGGGATCGCTTTCCGGGGGGGAGCAGCAGATGCTCGCCATCGGGCGCGCCCTGATGGGCAATCCAAGGGTGCTGCTGATGGATGAGCCCTCTGAAGGGCTTGCCCCCTTGATCGTCGCCGACGTGAGGCGCACCATCGCGCGGCTCAAGGAGGCCGGACAATCGATCCTGCTGGTCGAGCAGAACATCAAGCTCGCGCTCGATCTTGCCGATGAAGTGGTCATTTTGAATACCGGACGGATCGCCTTTTCCGGCGGTGTCGACGAGGTTCGCCACAATGAAAACCTGATCACCCAGCACTTGGGCGTTTTCTAAATCACAAAAGGAAAGGAACACATGATGTTCACCTGCACGATCCCCGGGTGCGCGGATTCCCGCCATGGCCACCGCATGGGGTCCGCCGCCCGCGCGCGTTCGGCCAAAGCCGCTCGCCACGGGCGCCCGGCTACGACCCAAGTGGTCCGCAGTCGCAAAGGCCGCAGCCTCCGTGTCGACATTCACTGCCACTACCTGAACCGGGACGCGGCGGCAAAGGTCGCGCACCTGAATCCGGGGCAATACGAGCCCTCGGTCAGGTTCGCGAGCGCGCTCACGCGCGAGGTCAACGTAAAGCAGATGCAGGATCGGGCCCCGAAGCTCTCCACCATCGAAGTGCGCCTCAAGGACATGGACCGCATGGGGATCGACATCCAGGCCGTGTCGCCCGCGCCGCAGCAGACCTACTACTGGACGGAGCCCGGCCTCGGCGCCGAGCTCTCGCGCATGGTGAACGACCGCCTCGCGGAAATCGTGGCGAAATGGCCCGACCGCTTCGTCGGCTTGGGCACCGTTCCGTTGCAGAACGTGGATCTGGCGGTGATCGAGCTCGAGCGCTGCGTGAAGCAGCTCGGCCTGCGCGGGGTCGAGATCAATCCGAACGTCGCAGGGAAGGAGCTCACGGATACGAGCCTGAATCTCGACCGGTTCTTTGCCAAGGCCCGCGAGCTGGACATCGTGATCTTCATGCACCCGATCGGGTTTACCCAGGGCGAGCGTTTGATGGACCATTACCTGAACAACGTCATCGGCAACCCGCTCGATACGACGGTAGGAACGAGCCATCTGATCTTCGGCGGAGTGATGGAAAAGCATCCCGGTCTCAAAGTGGTGCTGCCCCACGCGGGCGGGTTCCTCGCGCACTACTGGGCCCGCATGGATCACGCCTGGCGGGCGCGCCCCGATTGCCGCACGGTGATCAAGAAACCTCCGACGACCTATCTCAAGAGGTTTTTTTTCGACACCATCACGTTCGACCCCGAGATGCTGCGCAACCTGATCGACAAGTACGGCCACGAGCACGTGCTCCTCGGGACGGACTATCCCTTCGATATGGGCGAGGAAGACCCGGTCGGCCTGATCAACAGCGTGCCGCGGCTCCCCTCCGCCGAGCGCGAAAAGATAATGGGAGGCAATGCTGCCCGTTTGCTCAAGATCAGGCGATAATAGGCGGTGTCCGCGGAGCGAAGGCCGCGCCGAGGGCAAGATCCGAAGGAGGAATCCATGAAGCAGATCGGGGTGGCCATCGTCGGGACCGGCTGGTGCGGGGGCATCCGCGCCGAGACTTGCGCGACCCATCCGCTGACCAAGAGCCTGCATATCGCGGAGATCCGGCCCGAGCGGCTGGCCGAAGTGGCCAAGGCGACCGGGGCAAGGACGGCGGTCGCGGACTATCGAGAGCTGCTGCGCCTCTCCGAGATAGAGGCCGTGTATATCTCGGCCACGCCGGAGACCACGCACTACCCGATAGCGCGCGATTGCCTCGCGGCGGGAAAGCACGTTTTCCTGGAAAAGCCCATCGGCATGGACCTCGCCGAAGCCGATGAATTGATCGGGCTCGCCCGCAAGAACGGGCTGAAGTTCACGATCGGCTATTCGCAGCGCTTCAATCCGAAGTTCGCCTACGTGCGGAAGTCGATCCGCAACGGCACGATCGGCAAGCCGGTGAGCGCTCTGGTGAGCCGGCACATCACGCGCGGCCTGGGCAAGAAGATCAGCGGGCGCGTCAAGCTCTCGCCCGCCGCGATGGAGTGCACGCACGATCTGGATTTCGTGCTGTGGTGCCTGGAGCCCGCGAAGCCGGTGCGCGTCTATTCCCAGGCGAACTACGGAGCGATGCAAGCCTCGAGCGGCGCGCGGATCGCCGACACGCAATGGCTCACGGTCACCCTGGACAGCGGCCTGTCCTTCGTCGTGGGCGGCGGCTGGAGCCTGCCGCCGGGCTATCCTAATTTCTCCACGACCTGGATCGAGATGGTGGGGACCGAGGGCGCGCTGCTCGTGGACGACAGCCACCGCGATGTGGTGCTGAATACGATGGAAAAAGGCATGCAACTGCCGATGTCCACGATGCCTGGCGAGCGCGTTGATCATACCTATGCCGGTCCGATGGCTGCCGAGACCATCCATTTTCTCGAAGCGGTGGCATACGACCGCCCGGTCATGGTGACGCCCGAGCACGCGCGCATGGTGATGGAGGTCTATATCGCCGCGGATCTATCCGCCGAGCGCAACGAGTCGGTCGCTCTGCCGCTGAAGGGGTCGAAACCGGTCCGCGCCGCGGCGTGATGTCATCCCGAGCGAAGCGAGGGATTTCCTACATATGGCGTGCCGTTAGAGATCCTTCGGCCTTCGGCCTCAGGACGACACGCGACTAACATGCCCAAGAAAAATCCCAGGCGCATCGGCCTCGCCATCATCGGTGCCGGCCGGGTCGGCCTGTTCCGCGGCGAAGTTGCAGCGCGGCATCCGCAGGTCGATTTCATCGGCCTTGCCGAGATCAAGCCCGAACGCGCGAAGCTCGTCGGCGACAGGATCGGCGCGGATTTCGTCACCGACGACTACCGCAAGCTTCTCGCACGGCCTGAAGTGACCGCCGCAATCATCGCGACCGACGAGCACCTCCATGTCGATCCGATTCTCGCCGCGGTGGAGCGCAAGCTGTCGTTGCTGATCGAGAAGCCGCTCGCGACCGAGCTTGCCGATTCGGAGCGCGTCCTCAAGGCGATCCGGAAATCCGGCGTGGACGCGGTGGTCGGTTACACGCAGCGCTTCCGCCGGCGCTGGCTCGCGGCGAAGGAAAAGGTGCGCACGGGCCAGCTCGGCGACGTCACGCTGGTGACTTCGCGGGCGTTCATGAACCGGCTCGTGGCTCTGGACAACTACGAGCGCGCTGATGACCCGTCGAGCATTTCGCCCATGGTGATCTCCGGGACCCATGCGCTCGACGTCGTCATGTGGATGATGGAAGCGAAACGTCCCGCGGAGATCTACGCGCGCTCGGTGGACAAGGCGCTCGGGCCGATCTGCAAAGGCACCGATGCCACGGCCGGCGTCATCACTTTCGAGGACGGCAGCCTGTACCACGCCTCCATATCCTGGGCGCTTCCCGTCGTCTGGCCCGGCGCGGTCTATAGCCTCGAAGTCGGCATCGTCGGCACCGAAGGCGTGCTCACCATCGACGACACGCATCGCGACATCGTGCTCGCGACCACGAAATTTCAAGGCGAGGGCTACGCGCCCGACACGTCCCGCCGCGTCGATTTCCTCGGCAGCTATCCCCCGGGCGACGTGGCGCTGGGCGAGCTGCGCGGGCCGATGCGCGAAGAGACCGAGCAGTGGCTGAACCGCGTGTCGCTCGGCCTCGTGACGCAGCACGCAACGGCGGAAGAGGCGCACAACCGGTTGATGCTCACCAAGGCGTTCGATCTGTCGGCGCGCTTGAAGCGCGCGATCCCGCTCCCGATCACGGCGGAAGACGAAAGGGAGAGGCCGCGCGGAGGCTTGCGGGCGGCGGGCTAGAGCGACTGGGGAGAAAGCTAGTGAAATCTATGCGCATGGCCTGGGTCGCGCTCGCGCTCGCGCCGGCTCTTTCCGCAGCGCAGGCCTATCCCACCCGCCCGGTGCGCATGATCATTCCCTTTGCGCCGGGCGGCGCCTCGGACTTCGTCGGCCGCATCCTCCAGCCGAAGCTGTCGGAACTCCTCGGCCAGCAGATCGTGGTCGAGAACCGCGCCGGCGCCGCCGGCAACATCGGCGTCGAGGTCGCCGCCAAGTCCGCACCGGACGGGTACACGATATTTCTCGGCAACATCGGCACCATCGCGATCAACCCTTCGGTGTTTCCCAATCTTCCGGTGAATCCGGTGAAGGATTTCATCGCGGTCACGCAGGTCGTGGATGTGCCGAGCGTCCTCGTGGTGAATCCCTCCTTCCAGGTGAACAACGTGAAGGCGCTCGTCGCCTATGCGAAAGCGAACCCGGGCAAGCTCAACTACGGATCGCCGGGGAGCGGCAGCCAGAACCGGCTCGAGATGGAGCTGCTGCGCAAGGCCGAGGGCCTGAACATGGTGCACGTGCCGTACAAGGGCGGGGCGGGCCCCGCGGTGACGGGCCTGGTCGCGGGCGAGACCCAGCTCATGTTCACGACGGCGGCTTCTGCGATCGGCCAGATCCGCGGCGCTCGCCTGCGCGTGCTCGCCGTCACCAGCGCAAAGCGCATGGAGCAGCTCCCTTCGACGCCGACCATGGCGGAGTCGGGCTATCCCGATTTTCTCTCGAGCTCCTGGCAGGGCGTGTTCGTTCCGGCCGGAACGCCGCGCGCGATCGTCGATCGCCTGTTTGTGGTGCTGCAGCGGGCGATGAAGGCGCCCGAGGTCGTGGAGCGCCTCGCGCAGGGTGGGGCCTACGTGGCGACGAGCGCGTCGTCCGGGGCTTTTGCCGATTTCGTTGCGGCCGAGACCCGGCGCTGGAGCAGGGTGGCGAAGGAATCCGGAGCGACGGTCGACTAGAATCGAATCGAGGACTCCTATTCATATCTGATCTGGAGGGGAAGAGATGGCGAATTTCGGCATTGCGGGACTGGACTGGCAGCAGCGCGTCAACTGGGACCGGCTGCGAAAGTACCGCCTGGAGCGGGCGCGCGAGCGCATGAAGGCTCAGGGATTGAGCGCGCTGCTGCTCATGTACGACGAAAACGTGCGCTACGTCACCGGAACCCTGACTCCCGGCTGGAACCGGCTGAAACCCGGCCTGCGCTACGCGATGCTGTGCGGCGACGATGCGCCGGTTCTGTTCGAGCAGGGTGATCTCGGCTTCCAGATCGAGCGCCATTCACCGTGGATCCCGAAGGACCACGTGCGCTGGTCCTACGCCTGGATCAAGGGCGCGGCGGGACCCGCGTCGAGCCAGCAGGTCAAGAAGTTCACCAGCGCCGTGCTGCAGGAAATGAAGAAGGCGAACGTCGCCGGCGGCCGGCTCGGCGTCGATTTCATCGACATCAATATGCTCCAGGCGTTCAAGGACGCCAAGCTCGACTGGACCGACGGCATGACGCCGATGATGGAGGCGCGCGCGGTCAAGAACGTCGATGAGCAGGAATGCCTGCGCATGGTCGGCGCGATCGGCGACGCCGCGCACTGGGAATTCATGAAGTTCCTCAAGCCGGGCCTGACGGAAAACAAGCTGACCGCCCACATCATGGAATTCCTCTATTCGATTCCCGGCATGGAGGACGTGGAAGACGTGATCGTCTCGTCGGGGCCGAACACCTGGCCCAACTGGCGCAATTTCTCCGACCGCATCATCAAGCCGGGCGACATCGTCTTCATGGACCTCGCCGCGCTCACCTGGAACGGCTACAAGTCCTGCTACTACCGCACTTACTGCGCGGGCAAGGAGCCGACCAAGGACCAGAAGGACGTCTACGCGACCGCGCTCAAGTGGCTTTACGACTCGATCAAGGCCGTGAAGGTCGGCACCACGACGCGCGAGATCGCCTCGAAGTGGCCTTCGGCCAAAGAAGCGTGGGGATACGAGGAAGAGGACCAGGCCGCGGCCAATCTCTGGGGGCACGGGCTCGGGCTCGCGCAGTACGATCAGCCGGTTATCTCGCGCATCTGGTCGCTCGATCACCCGGTCGAGATCAAGGAAGGCATGGTGTTCGCGCTGGAGACCCAGCACGGCAAGAAGTTCGAATGGGGCGTGCGCATCGAGGAGATGCTGATCGTCCATAAGGACAAGGTCGAGATCATCTCCAACTTTCCCGTGGAACAGATCACCGTCGTCGACCCGATACCGGGCTATTCCACGCTGGCGGCGCGCTGAGGATCTTTGCGGGTGAGCAGCGACGCGATGCGGGCGGCGGTACTCCAGGCGCCCAGGAAACTCGATATCGTCGACCGCGAGAAGCCGCAAGCCGGCCCCGGCGAGGTGCTCGTGCGCACTGCGGCGACCGCCGTCTGCCACACCGATCTCTCGATCTACACGGGAGGGCATCCAGGCGTTCGCTACCCCGTGGTGATGGGCCACGAGTCGACCGGCGTGATCGACGCCGTCGGCGAGGGGGTGTCCGCGCTGAAATCCGGGCAGCACGTTCTCATCAATCCCATCATCGCCTGCGGTCACTGCGACCAGTGCGTTCGGGGGGCGGGGAACCGCTGCCGCAACGCCGGGTTGTTCGGCCGCGAGGTCGAGGGCTCGCTCCGCGAGTACGTGACGCTCCCCTCGCGCTACATTCACGCGCTGCCGCCGGGGCTGCCGCTCGATGCGGCCACGCTCATCGAGACGCTCGCGACTGTCCGCCACGCGCAGAACCGCGTAGGCCTCAGGCCCGGGGAATCGGTTGCGGTGCTCGGCCAGGGGACGGCGGGACTCCTGCACACGCGGCTCGCGGTCCTCTCCGGCGCCGATCCGGTGATCGCGGTATCGCGAAGCCAATGGAAGCTCGACATGGCCGGGCGCATGGGTGCGCACCATATCATCGATGCCCCGGTCGAGAATGCGGTCGATGAGGTGCGGCGCCTCGCCGGCGGCAAAGGCGCCGACGTCGCCATCGACGCTGCGGGCGGAGCCGCGGCGTTGAGGGCTGCGATCGACATGCTCGCTCCGGGCGGGCGGCTCTCGGCGTTCTCGATCAGCCACGAATCGGTGCGGGGATTCAGCATGTTCCCCGTTTACTTCGGCGAGATCAGCATCGTCGGCTCGCGCGCGCTGACGCCGGAGGACATGGCGCCCAGCATCGAGCTCGTCGCCTCCGGCGCGGTGAACGTGGACGGATTCATTACGGCAAGGTATCCGCTCCCGGAAGCCGCCGCGGCCTTCGAAGAGTACGAAAGCAACCCGAGCCGCATCCTGCGTATCGTGATCGAATCGGACGCTGCATGAATGCGCTCGTGGCTCCGCTGTCCTCGCCTCAAGCCGCCGACGCGCGGCGCTTCGGCCCCAAGGCGGCGAATCTCGCTACGCTGGGCCAGGCCGGGCTGCCGGTTCCCGGCGGATTTTGCCTCGATGCAAAGGCCTACCGCATGCAGATCGCGGCACTCGGACTGGAAGCCGCCGCGCGCGGAGTATTTGCGGCGGGCGACCGTTCGCAAGCGCGCCGCCATGCGCTGGATATGAAGCTGGGCCTGATGGACAGGCCGGTCATCCCGGCAATCCTGGAGCCGCTGCTCGAGGCCTGGCGAAAGGTGACGGAAAAGGACGCGCCGGGCGTCGTTCGCTCGTCGGCGCTGGTCGAGGACCGCGCCGGTTCCAGCTTCGCGGGCCAGTTCGAAACCTATCTCGGCCTCGACAATGAAACGGATCTTCTCACCGCGGTGCGCGCCTGCTGGGCCGCGCTGTGGTCGACGCGGGCGCTGCGCTACATGGCGACTCACGATCTCGATCCCGCCGACACCGCCATGGCGCTGATCCTCCAGCCGCTCATCGCGGCGCGGGCCGCCGGCGGCGGCCTGAGCCGCACGGCGGGCGGGGAGATGCTCATCAATGCGGCGCCGGGCCCGGGCGCGGCCATCGCGCAAGGCGAAGTGGTCCCCGACCGGTACTTGCTCGACCGCGACGGAACGATCCGGGAATCCGCGCTGGGCCGCAAATACGCCGTGGGATGCGCTCACCGCAAGCAGTCCTTGTCGCGCGCAATTTTCAGCACGCCCTGTCTGGACCGAGAGCAGGTCGCGGAGCTCGGGCTGTTCTTGCTCAAAGCCGAGGAGCTCATCGGCGCTCCGGTGGAGATCGAGTGGGCGCTCGACGATACCGGGATCAAACTGCTACAGGCCAGGCCGCTGCGCATGGAACCGGCAAAAGCGCCGGACGAGATCTGGTCGAATCACCCGCGCCTCAACGGGCACCCGGCGGGAATAGGCTGGGGCACCGGGCGCGCGCGCGTGGTGAACTGCGAATGCGAGCTCGGACGGGTCGCGCCGGGCGAGGTGCTGGTCACGACGGTGGCGGGACCCGCGCTCGGCGAGATATTGCCACGGGTGGCCGGGGTAGTCGCGGAGCTCGGGGGCAGCACCTCGCATCTCGCATCGCTTGCCCGCGAGCGCGGAGTGCCGATGGTGCTGGGCGTGCACGATGCGACCCAGCGCATTCCCGAGGGCTCCATGGTAGCCGTCGATGGGGTTGCCGGAATTGTTCGTTGGATGCAGTGAGGCGACTTCTATGACCGCAAAGGCGAAAGTCGTCATCACCGATTACGTCTGGGAATCGCTCGAGGTCGAGAAGCGCACGCTCGAAGACATCGCAAGCCTGGTTGCCCTGAAAACGAAAAAACCGGAGGAGTTTCTTCCGCAGGCCGCGGATTGCGACGCGCTCCTCAACACCTACGCCGGTCCCATCACCGCGGAGGTGATGGCGCGCATGCCCAGGTGCAAGATCATCGCGCGTTACGGTATCGGCGTGGATACGATTGATCTTGAGGCGGCCACGCGGGCCGGCATCATCGTCACGAACAATCCCGCCTACTGCATCGAGGAGGTCGCGGAACACACGATGGCGCTGCTGCTCGCCTGTGCGCGCAAGGTGGCTTTCTACGACCGCGCGGTCCGGGCCGGACGCTGGGAGGTGCCGCCCGGCAAACCCCTATACCGTCTGGCGGGCAGCACGCTCGGCCTGGTCGGTTTCGGCAACATCGCGCGGCAGGTGGCCGTGCGCGCGGCGGCTTTCGGCATGCGCGTGCTGTTCGCCGATCCGTTCGTCCAGGAAAAACAGTTCGACGTCCCGGGGAAAAAAACCGAGCTCCACGATCTGCTGCGGGGAGCGGACTTTGTTTCGCTGCATCCTCCGCTCACGCAAGAGACGCGAAAGATGATCGACGGCGACGCGCTCGCGCGCATGAAGCCGACGGCCTTCCTCGTCAATTGCTCGCGCGGTCCTATCATCGACACCGACGCTCTGGTGCGCGCGCTCGACTCGAGGAAAATCGCCGGGTGCGCGCTCGACACGACCGATCCCGAGCCGCTTCCCGATCCGCATCCCTTGCGCGGAAGGGAGAATGTCATCATCAATCCACACGTCGCCTGGTACAGCGAGCAAGCGATGATAGGGCTGCAGGCCGGAGCGCCGGGCGAAGTGCGACGCGTGCTTTCGGGAGAATGGCCGGTCAACGTCGTGAATCGGGACGTTAAGGGAAAAAATCGCGCGGGCTTGTGACAGTATTCGAGCTAGGAGGAGAACATGATTTTCGTACGCAATCTGCTGGTGACGCTCGCCTGCCTGCTGTGCGCGAGCGGGGCTTTCGCCCAGGGAAAATGGGCCAGGCTCGCGCCGTTTCCCGAGCCCTCGGAGGAGCTGCTGGGCGCGTCGGCGGGCGGGAAGATGTACGTCCTCTGCGGTCTCGCTCCCGGCTGGGTGCCCAAGGCCCTGGTCTATGAATACGACCCGGCCGCCGATAAATGGACGAAGAAGAAACCCATGGCGCTGCCGTCGCACCATGTTGCGTTCACCGAATACCGCGGAAAAATCTACGCGTTCGGCGGTTTCGTTCTGCCGCAGTCGGGTCCGGCCGCGTGGGTGCCGATCAACAACGCCTGGGAGTACGATCCCGCTACCGACAACTGGAAAGCGCTCGCGCCGATGCCCACCGGCCGGGGCTCGCCGGTGGCCGTGACCATCGGCGACAAGATGTACGTGATCGGCGGCGCGATCGCCGGCCCGAATCAGACTGCGGTGCATCCGGCACGCCCGCATACTTCGGTCGGCACGGTCGAAGAATATGATCCCGCCACGAACACCTGGCGCGCGCGCGCCCCGATGCCGACGCCCCGCAATCATGCGACCGCCGGCGCGGTCAACGGCAAGGCCTACGTCATCGGCGGGCGGGTCGGCGCCGCCTTTTCCGGGGGCAGCAGCAATATCGGGGCGACCGAGGCCTACGATCCTGCGACGGATTCGTGGAGCCAAGGGCTCGCGCGCATGCCTACCGCTCGCAGCGCCGGGGCGGCGGGAGTTTATGGCGGACGTGTTTATGTAACGGGCGGCGAATATCAGGATTATCGGATGATGGCGACTTTGAAATCGTTCGAGGCATACGATCCTGCTACCAACACCTGGCAGACCCTGCCTTCGCTGCCGGTGTCGCGTCACGGGCTCGCGGGCGCCGTCGTCGGCAATCGCCTGCACATGGTGAGCGGCGACGTGCAATCGGCCGGCACGGGCGTGCACGTCGATACCGAGGAGCACGACGCGTTCGAGTTCGACGGCGGGAAGAAGTAATCCGCCCACGATCTCATCGCGGCAGTTTCCGGTCGATCCGCAGGTCCCGGGTTCGAGTCCTGCTCGGGGAGCCAAACATATCAAGGGTTAGCTCGTCGCTAGCTCTTTGGCGTTTTTCCCACCGTGACTAGAAACGTGCCAGATTCACCACGTCCTTGTCGCCCCCCTGCCTACTTCGATGCGCGAAGCTGCTGCGACCAGGTGTTCCGTCCAAACTTCGCGTAGCGGTCTACCACCCCTAGCTCGCGCTACTGCCAGCTGCCCACCGTGGTGACGGAGTAGGGGGACGTCCCCGCCGCGACCGTGGCGGTGGCCATCGGCGTGAGCGCGCCATTGGCCCCGAGCGTGTATTGCGAGACGTTGGCGCTGCCGTCATTCGCCACGTAGGCGTAC
>WNGN01002522.1_pt1 | contig 15591 bp, 18 predicted proteins | sample 5400561 | NCBI WGS metagenome assembly WNGN01 (sample SAMN13153379, study PRJNA577476) | soil metagenome | isolation source: 115 cm soil or saprolite under Garry oak tree replicate 2 | place: USA:California | collected 2016-06-15
GTTTCCTTGGGGAACGGTATGATGCGCTTGTACCTGGCCTTCGCATCCCCGGCTAGAATGCTGAAACGGTAGTATTCGCCCCTAGTCTCTATCTCGTTCATCGTACGAGTTAGTGCCTCCCCTATCCGCATCCCCGTCGCTAGGACTGCCAAAAGGGCCCTGTCTCTCGGTGAGGCTATGGCCAGAAGGTGCTTGAACTCGGGAACCGTCGGGGCCTTCTTCGTTACAGCAACGTACGCGTCGCCCTTCGGAACTTTGTTGTTGTAAGTGATGTCGCTGAAATTCCTTTCGCCAAGGACGGACTTCCAGAACAGGGGCAACATCGATCTGTACTGCTTGATAGTAAGGGGCTTGAGCTTGTCCCCGTTTCCTGCTTCGCCCTGTTCCCTTAGAGAGTCGATATAGATCCTAGAAGCTACGTAGGCGTTGATCTCGCCAAGCTTGACGGCGGCGATCAGTTCGTCAGGGCTGGCCTTGCCGTTGGTTCGGCATAGTTCCGACAATACTTTGGCCCGGAGTTTCCTAGTCTCTATGACTAGTGATTTGTCTCCGGTCCACAGTTGCCAAGGGATAACGTCGTCGGATACCTCCATATTCCCTAGGCTACCTCCTCGGAACCCGTTCTAAAAAAGGTAGTTGCGCTAGGTAGTTCTACTAAAAAAGGTATATTGTAGCAAAGTTCAATCCCAAAAATCCAACATGAAAGACAAACCATGAACCCTGCTGAAGCCACTAAGACCCTCTCACCATTCGTACTGATGAGGCACCTGAGGTCCTACGGAAAGATTTTGATCCGAGAATCCATCAGGGCAAGCCCAGATCTCGATTTCCAACCCTCAACGCTACCATTCACGGTTTCCAAACCCGTTACCAACCGGGAATTCTCAAACGCAATTGATCCTCGCGACACAGAATAGGTCTTTGGAGAACCCCTCACCGTCGGAAACGATAGCTTTGTTATCTTTTCTTTTCTGTTAACTATTCTTTTTCTGTTATCTTTTTCTCGACCCCCCCGGGGGTAAGTCTGAAATAAAAAAGTCCTTCACACTTTGCAGACGATGGCTGAAGGGACAGGCTTCCGTAACTAGAGTTACACTTTGAGTCCTTTCTTCAGGTTTTCTTTGGGCTCGTACTCAAGCATCATTACGGATTGCTGTGATTCCGTAGCCTCTCCCTTCTTCCGGGAAGTGATCGCGACCGGCATGAAACCGCTAGAGATAGCGTAGCTTGTCGAATCCTCTCCCTTCTCAATACAATGAAGGAGAAGCTTGTACAGCGGCTGTCGGTGCGTAAACACCATCTTTGTCGACTCCACGCCCACAACAATCGCATGAGCACCACACGCCGTACAAGTCAGACCCTCATGCCGAGCAATCTTCAACCCACAATCAGGACACCAGATATCCTCATCCCTCCGGGCAATGAAAATGGACTGCCATACTCCCAAATGCTTCCTCGGACTGCATGCCTGCCAATCCGCAAGATTCAGTCTGACCGGCTTGAAGGCCCAGGGTGCCTCTTCTCTCCACCTGGAGAGATACTCGGCCTTCTCTTCACAACCTTTGTGAAAATAGCTCCTCCCTCCTTCTTGGTTGAAAGCAGCCGACACCGGCTCGTCGCGATGAATGACTCCCGAACAGGCGCTGCAGTTAACCATCTTCGAATCCGATAGTAAAACGGCGTACGCCGAATATCAGAGCAGTGTTACTGTTGACATGAGACTAGAAATCGACCAGTTCCAGAAACTTCAGAGCATCCAACAATCCCTCAGCATATGCTATACACGCGAGGGAAGTAACCGGCTTCCGCCTCTCGGCGTAGTGTCGAGAATCCTTCACGTAGCCTCGCACCATTTCGATGACATAGTCAAACTGCGACTGCGCCACCCTCGCCGGAAGCCTCTTCGCCTTCAGTCGCTTGAGGGACGCAGAGGTTGCGTCTAGATATTTTGCAGTTCTTTCCGATGCTCTTTCTCTCAAGTGAGCTCACGCAGGTCTCTCGGACTCGCACCACAGAGTAGCTCAAGAGCCTCTGCTTCCATAAAGTGAAGTCTCCCGACAACGATTATCGAGTGAGGAGCTTCGCCAAAATCCTCTTCCATCAGAGCCTTCATCTTAGCGGCTCTGACCTTCTCGTCTCGAGAGCCAAGTCTGGCAACCCCGACAGCCAATCGGGTTTCGAGACGACCATCAGCGGTAGTCATTTTGATAACGGCGTCCCGTATCGTCATTTGAGAAGTCTTTCCCGCTTGAACGTCTAAGAGGACAAGAGTGTGTAAGCCACGATCAAAGTTGTCCGAGATCGTGTCAAGCACGGATTTTGGAAGCGACTGATCGCGAGGTATCGTGATTGACTTGCCGAATTTGTAGCTCTGCAGACCCGTAGCGCCAGATGCAGCCGACACGATGGAAGGCGCGTGAACGACTCGGGACTCAATCCCCATTTTTACCGCCGATAGCCTCAACGAGATGTGAGTGGTCGCAATCAAAGGATCCCCTGGCACTAGGAAAGCGACTCGCTCTTTGGTCGCCGCCCTCAACAACTTCTTACCCCCTTCATTTTCAAGGTGACCTCTGCTGAGCACCTCGATTTTCTTTCCGATTTCCTTCTCGAGACTTTTCAAGTCCAAGTTTGGCATGATATTCGTGTAGAATTCTCCGTATGCAGAGTCGGCCCGGCGCGCCTCTTCGAGTCCCTCTAAAGTGATGCCTTTCTCATCGTTCAATCCTAAGCCTATGAAGGTCAACGACATGAGCCAGGAAAGCAATAGCTTGGCTAAATTGACTTCTCAACAATCAAAGAACAAGACTTTGATATTCACTACCGCATTCCACCGTACGCGCCTCCTCAATGCAATACGACTCAAACACTCATCGAACGGTAGGGAACGCTGATCAATGGCGAGAACCGATGCGTGAGCACCCACTACGAGCGACTCTTTCCAGATTGCTTAGGGGTCCGGGCGACCCATCAGAAGTCGAGCTTGTCTATCTCCACCGCGGAGCACCCGAGAACCAAGTCCGAATTAGAGTCTCAACAATCTCACATCTAGGCAAGGGATCCTTCACGCTAGGCGATGGCGAGACGCAGATTCCCTTCCACCGAATACTCTCCGTGACGGATCAGCGATCGAGAATTATTCTCTGGGAGAAACGGAAACCTCCTCACGCCTCAGACCCAGACCGGTGACCCGCAACCTCCCGGCCATCCCGACATCTAACAGAAGATCGAAGTGAACGCCCGCGACCTGCTCAGCAACCTTCACATTCGTCAACGTGTGCAGAGTGACCTGAGAAACTGAGGCATCAGACACCCCCTCAGCCAACGCCATGTAAGGTACAATCATATCTCCCATATGCCTATCCAGGAAAGCTCCCGAGCCCAATTCCTCCGAGAGCTTCCTCGCCGCATCCTCTCCAACTACCTCTGAAGGTCGACCTCTCTCTCCCAGACTGTCCGCACCCAACACCGCTCCATTGCTAGTGGTAGCGCACAGTACGATGCCGCTACCGGGACCTAGGTGCGAGCTGTTCTCTGAAGCTTCGATCCGGATCTGTGGATCCGGGTGCCTCTTCTCTTCAATAACTCGCGTGGCGGCAGAAGCTTGTCTTTCAGCTACCCCGGGCGGAAGCTTCATTGAGTGACTGACCCCTGAGATCATAGTGACATCTCCTCTCTCTCTCCCAACGATATTCTTCAAGACCGATGTGGGAGTCGCAGTGAGTCTTACGATTCCGCCTCCTTTGGGATAGTGTCCTCTGCGGGAGACAAGAATTGATGCGTGAAAACTCATTCTCTCTAGCAACGGGAGCGTAACTAGTCGTAGATAGTCGATCGGCGGACTCCACTTCACATCCGTCCCGCCTGTAATCTCAAGCTCAACTGTTCCGGGAGAAAATGGAAGCAACGGCATCAACGTCTGAAGGACCAGAGTTACGCTACCTGCGGTTCCAACATCAAAACGAAAGGATCCAGCCTTGATTGCTCCCGGAGAGAAAATGAACTCAGTTGATCCAATCTGGACGCCTTTGGGAGATGCTCCGCACATCTGTGCGACCGCTTTTACGCTTGTGAGATGCTGGGCCCTCAATCCTGATTCAGCCCTCCCAGCTCTAATGTTGAAGATGCGAACCTCACGTCGAAGCACGGCAGCCAAGGCCAGAGAGGTCCGAAGAACCTGTCCACCACCCTCGCCTATGCTACCATCTATCTCAATCATCTCTCAAGCCGAGCAGCACCCCATTCTTTAAAGAGACTGCGATTGACCACTTGTTAACCATGGAGAACTTTCGACTATCGATCGAAAAGTCTGAAGAGATGTATTTCGGTTGTCTCGTTGATCAAAACGACAGGCTTGTCGCTTCATCCTTCGGCTCCAACTCCCGAATTCTCGAGAGACACCTAGTCGAGTACTCGACAAAGACAATTGGCAAGTCCCCAACGCGAAGTAATCACCGGCTTACTCAGGAAATGATCAAACGGTTTGACGGAACGAAGAGTCTGAAAAATGTAGACCTGAACAGAAAGTTCGTTTCAACCCATCAGGCCGCAGTCTGCGGTGTTCTTGAGAAGATTCCTACAGGCAAGGTCACAACCTACGGACTCATCTCAAATCATATCGGTTCAGCGCCAAGAGCAGTCGGCGGAGCAGTCGGTTCTAATCCATGGTCAATATTCGTCCCATGCCACCGCGTCGTCCCCAGTACTCTAACCATCGGTAACTACTCAATGTGCGGGACCCTTGGCGAAGGTGGGAGCGTGACGAAGCGCAAATTGTTGGCACGCGAAGAAGTGCCGATCGAAGAGGACAAGATCGATTCAGTGGCTCTCTGGAAACCATCCGAAGGCAACTGATTGACTACCGGCCTCTACGTGGGTCGCTTCCAGCCATTCCATCTCGGCCACTTAGAAGCCGTCAAGTATATTCTTGAACGAGTCGACGAGCTGATAATTGTCGTCGGCAGCGCACAACACAGCCACACCCTAGACAACCCATTCACAGCCGGAGAAAGAATTACCATGATACGGCTGGCTCTCAAAGAGACAGGGATACGTCCGGATCGCTTCACCGTGATCCCCCTTCCGGACGATGAGTTCCACAAAGTCTGGGTCGCGCATCTGTTGTCCCAGACTCCAAGCTTCGACATCGTCTTCACAAACGAACCACTTACCTTTCGCCTACTCAAAGAAGCGAGACTAAGGGTCGAACGTATTCCTATGTTCAACCGAAAAACGTTCACCTCAACCGAAGTCAGGAGAAGATTGCTGACTAATCGGCCGTGGCAGAAGCTCGTTCCAAAGTCGGTCGCGAGCTACCTGAAGAAGATCGATGGGGACGAACGCCTGAGGGATATTTCCAAGAGCGATAAGGCTAGCTAAGGCGAACTTCTAAGCGATCCAACGGTTTGAGTCCCAGTCTGGCCGCAGCACTGCTCTCTCTCATCGCAATTTCCGCATACCCCTGACTTCCCAAGATAACTCCAAGCTGGTCATGCGAAATGTCGGAGTAGGTTCTAGCAATAGAACCGGATAACCGCTCATGTTTAGTTTGAAGGGATATTTGACCTCCCGCGCGTAGGCCTAGTCGTAGAAACTCCTCTTCGCGCAAATTCAAGACGAGGTTGCCGAAGGAATCAACATAAAGAACAGTGCACGTCACTATGTCATTCGAAACGATTACGTTTGGAATGTCCAGCTTCACGAGCTCTTTGACTTCAGCCCCTAACGCGTCAGGTCTGAGGCCACCCGCGAGTTTCGCAGCCGCCCTCGCAAATATGTCTCTTCCATGGAACGTGGAAGAAACCTTCTCGCCCTTGAATCGCCTACTGTCTATTTGGTAAGCTGTCTCGAAACCAAGCCTGTCAGCAGCTCTGACGAGAAGACCATTATCGGGACCGACAAGCATTCCGTGCTTGCAGAGAACCACAAGAGAAAGCCTCTCGGTTCCAACACCAGGGTCGACAACACCCACATGTACCGAACCTTGAGGGAAGTAAGGCAGAGCCGTCTCCAGGACGAAAGAGCCCATCGCAATGTTATGACGTTCAATTCCATGCGAGACATCAACAATCTCCAGATTCGGATCAGTGCTAAGAATGACTGCCTTCATTTCGGCAACGTAGGGATCAGTCAATCCGAAGTCCGAGAGAAGAGTTATCGTGGCCATCAAATCCTGCCTTGTCGAGAGCTAATGCTTAAAAGAACCAGACCTCGCGCTCGCGTTTCATCACACCGTTGGGCTGCTCTGTGAGTGAGACCCAGAAATTGATCATGCTACCGGGTCCCACCAACGTGCCTCCCAGAATCATGAGAGCCATGATCAAGCCTCTCATGGGCCACAGGGGTCCCGATTTCAAAGAAGTATTATCACAAGTGATCATCAAGACCAAGAAAGTATTTCAGACCAAAGAAGACCTGTTCGTTCTCACAACCTCAGGAACAGGCGCCACCGAATGCGCCCTCCAGAACATAATAGACGATGGAGACAAGATCATCGTCAACGTCAACGGCTTCTTCAGCGAGAGACTAGGTGAAGCGATCAAAGCCTACGGCGGCCAACCATTGGTGGTGAGCTCAGAATGGGGCAAGGCCCCCCGGACCGAGGACTTTACGAAGATTATCAAAGCGAACCCTGATGCGAAGGCACTTGCAGTCGTCTACAATGAGACCTCTACAGGTGTAACGGTTAGGAGTCTCCAGGAGATCGGGACACTCTGTGAGGAGGAGGACATCTTACTAATTGTCGACGCGATATCAATTCTCGGAGGGGACAAATTGCCCGTCGATGATTGGAATGTGGACATGTGCGTGACCGCGAGCCAGAAATGCCTAATGTGCCCGCCAGGCTTATCGTTCGTTACGGTTAGCCAGAAAGCTTGGGAGAAGATCAGCGCGAAGAAGCAACACCGATCCTTCTACCTTGATCTTCCGATGTACAAGAAATACATGGGAGATGGCTTCACGCCCTTCACACCGGCAGTCTCCCTGTTCTATGCGCTCAATGAGGCGTGCGACATGATCCTTGAAGAAGGACTACCGGCCAGATTTGAAAGGCACCGAATTTGCGCCGACGCCATCTATAGCTCGATGGAAGCTCTCGGATTAGGCCTAATGGCAGAGCCAGAATCAAGATCCCACACGGTTGCCGCGGTGGCTTGCCCGAGCGGCATCGAAGATGGCAAGCTGAGAGAACTCATCAGAACTAAGTATGGGATAGACCTAGGGGGTAGCCTGGAAAAGTGGAAAGGAAAGATGTTCAGAATCGGAATCATGGGAAACGTTGGATCGCCTGAAATAATGTCAACAGTAAGTGCCGTCGCATCAGCTACCGCGGACCTAGGCTTCCGAGGCAAAATGCCGGAGGCCATGGAAGCTGCACGTAAAACCTTAGCTCGATTGCCAGCGAGGATGAACTAGAGCAATGGCGGTGAAACCTGGCGACTTTCTACTCGTCAACTTCACTCTCAAAGTAAAGGAGAGCGGAGAAACAGTAGACACGACCTACGACGCCGTGGCGAAGGATACCCACCTCCACCGAGAAGACTCAACATACGGTCCACGTTTCATAATCCTCGGAGAAGGCTGGCTTCCAAAGGGATTAGAAGACTCTCTAGTAGGAGTTGATATTGGAAAACAGACCACAGTCGAGCTTCCTCCTGACAAAGGATACGGGACACGGGACCCCGCCAAAATGAGGCTCGTCCCGCTCAGACGCTTCCGCGATAAGGGCATTGACCCAACCCCGGGCGCACAGATCGAGTTCGACGGCAGACAAGCAACCGTAAGAGCAGTGGGAGCTGGCCGCGTCCAAGTAGACTACAACCACCCCCTTGCAGGCCGAACCCTGATCTATGATGTCTCAATCGAGAAAGTAGTTGAGGACGATAACGAAAAGGTTCTGAACATCATATCGAAACGAATCCCTGAAGTGGACAAGGGCAAATTCAGCGTCGAAAGAAACGGTGCCGAGCTGATAGTCGAAGTCCCGGAGGAAGCTTTCTACCTCAGCGGGCTACAGGTAGCCAAGAAATCGGTTACCTCTGATCTGCAGAAGTATTTCCCAGACATCGAAACGATCTCGTTCCGAGAAGTATTCAAGAGAAGAACACCTGGAGCGGAGACCGAGGAGACGTCAAAACTCGCGGTTCCCGAAACAGGCAAATCGGCCGAACAAGGCGAGACGAAGCGGGCGGCGGACCAGCCCCAAGAACCGCCGGCTCAACCTGCGCGGAAGCGAAGGACTCCAGCAGCCAGGAAACCTTCGTCCAAGGGACCAACGAAGCGGGCAATGATGGGATCAGAGAGCCAAAGGTAGGACGCTACGGATTCCCCAAATGTTTTTAAGCGGTGGAGAACTGCGGCAGTTTACTCTTTCCGTTTTCTCGGAAAGTGGTCTTTAATATTACCCAATTAGGAGACGCGTCAAGTTGGAATTTCAGAGAGCTGGAAAACTACCCGTCCTCAAGGGAACCACGACCATTGGAGTCGTCTGTCATGACGGAGTCGTGCTCACAACGGACACCAGAGCAACGATGGGCTCTTTCGTGGCGCACAAACACGCTAAGAAGGTATACCGGATTGACCAGCACATAGCAATGACCATAGCTGGGGTCGTGGGAGACGCCCAGGCGATTGTTGAGATGCTTAGAGCGAACTCTGCACTCTACAAGCTCGACCTTGCGAGACCAATCCCGATCAACTCCGCCGCCAGACTCGTATCGAATGTGCTCTTTCAATCACGATACTACCCAATGGGCGTGCAAGCCCTCATCGGAGGAATGGACGATACCGGTGGTCACATCTTCATGCTAGATCCGCTTGGAAGCATGATGGAAGAGAAATACGTCTCCACGGGGTCCGGATCTCCAGTGGCATACGGGGTCCTAGAGTCAGAATGGAAGGACACGATGAATGTTAAAGAGTCCGTCCCGGTAGTCGTGCGAGCAATAGACTCCGCTATGAAGCGAGACTCGGCTAGCGGCGACAGTTTCGACGTGGCCGTGATATCCAAGGACGGATATAGAGAACTTACAGAGGACGAGAAGAAGCACATCCTCCACGCCTAACCTCGTTCTCAACCAACCTTCAACGTATCATACACAAGGAGTAGCATAGACGAATGACTAGAACATACAATGATGTATCTGCGAGAATACGCGAGACAATAGTAGAACATATGCCGAAAGACGCCGAAATTACTAGGATCGAGTTTGAAGGACCGCGTCTTGCGATATATGTGAAGAACGTCAACCTTCTCTCAGAACAAAGCTACGTTGTAACGGAAATCGTGAACCTGCTCCACAAACGGATCGTCATACGCTTAGACCAATCCATACGACTCCCCGAGAGAGAAGCGGAAGGTTACATCCGGAAACTAATGCCTGCGGAGGCTGAAGTCACAGCAATCAACTTCGACCCAAGCCTCGGCGAAGTAGTCGTAGAAGCCAAGAAGCCTGGGGTCGCAATAGGTAAAGAGGCATCTGTCCTCCAGCAAGTTGTCAAGGAGACCCGATGGCGTCCTAGGATTCTACGAGCACCTCCGTTACACTCCAAGATCATCGCTAGCACCCGCCACATACTCCACACCGAGAGCGAAGAACGGAGTCGAATCCTGCGAGATGTAGGAGAGAGAATCTTCCGCCCAACCTTCACCAAAGCTGGCTACGTCCGTCTAGTGACTCTCGGATCATTCCGAGAAGTTGGGCGATCCGCGATGCTCATCCAGGCTGGAGCCAGCACAGTACTCTTGGATTGTGGAATAAATCCCGGCGCACAGGACCCGTCATCGGCCTATCCTCGGTTCGACACTGATGAGTTTGACCTTGAGAAACTCGACGCTGTTGTCATATCTCACGCGCATCTAGATCACTGCGGAATACTGCCCTTCCTCTATAAGTATGGCTATGACGGTCCAATCTATTGTTCAGAGCCTACACAAGTTCTCATGACGCTGCACCAGCTCGACTACCTCGACGTACACAGCAGAGAGGGAGAACACTCACCCTTCGACCAGAAAGATGTGAGAGAAGTGGTGACCCACACGATCCCACTAAGGTACAATGTTGTGACCGATGTAGCTCCAGACATCAAGCTGACACTTCACAACGCAGGACACATCCTCGGCAGCTCAATCGTACACCTCCACATTGGCGAAGGCCTCCACAACATCGTCTACAGTGCCGACTTCAAGTTTGGAAGGACAATGATGCTGGACCCTGCCATGGCCCAATTCCCCAGAGCGGAAACCTTGATCATTGAGAGCACCTATGGAGGCCCAGACGACATCATGCCTGACCGCGAAGGGGTTGAAGGCAGACTCGTAAGCATAGTCAACGAGACTGTCGAGAAGAACGGAAAGGTCCTCATCCCAGTCCCTGCAGTTGGGCGCGCACAAGAGATAATGCTGGTCCTGGACGCCTACATGAGAAACGGTGCCCTTCGCGAACTGCCCGTCTATATTGAAGGGATGGTAAACGAGGCGACGGCGATACACACAGCATTTCCCGAATATCTTGTGAGAGACATCAAAGAACAAATTCTCCACCAAGACCTTAACCCATTCCAATCTGAATACTTCCATCCAGTCACCCACCCAGGCGATAGAGACGAAATAGTCGCCGGTGGACCTTGCGTCATCATAGCTACGTCTGGAATGCTCGAAGGTGGACCTGCCATCGACTACTTCAGGCGTCTAGCACCCGACCCTAGAAACACACTAGCTTACGTCAGCTACCAGGTTGAGGGAACTCTCGGCAACAGAATCAAGAACGGTCTGAAAGAAGTATCTCTCTTCGGTCCTGACGGCAAGATAGAAATGGTGAAGTGCGATATGCGAGTCGAATCAATAGAAGGATTCTCAGGCCACTCAGACCGGAACCAGCTTCTGGGTTTCATAAAACGAATGATGCCCAAACCCACAAGAATCATTGTAAACCACGGGGAGAGAAGAAAGTCCGAGCTGTTTGCTCAGAACGTCAATCGCATCTTCGGCATCAAAACAGTCGTACCAGACGTGCTAGAGTCGCTAAGACTCCGCTAGCTACTCCCAGGCAAGGTCTCCTTCTGCAACGGCGCCGCAGGAATGGCAGTTTCAGGGCTAGCGGTTTCCCGGCGCCAGATCTTGACGCCGGGCGGAGTGATTACAATCCGCTCCTCCCCAAGTCGTGCAATGTCGCCACCGATGGATTTCACATGGTCCGTCAATTCCGTTATGGCGAGCTTAGTCTCGTCAACGCTCTTGCGTGCCAACGGCGTAATTCGGACGATCAGGATGTTTCCGGTCCGGATCTCAATCTTGATAACCTCAACATCATCCAGTTCCTGCAACGGAAGCGCTTTAACGTAAAGAGGAGAGTGCGCCATATTGAAACATCAAATCATGATACGATGATACGCTTCTGAAACCGGCAGCCTAAACGACTTTAAACTTTGCCTGACCTAATTCGAGACAAATCGTCAACTTCCTGAGTGGGACGGCGACTGGGACTTTATCACCTCCCACACAGGATCCCCCACATAATGGACATTCGCCACCACCTTTCCCTTCTTCGTTGCTGTCAAGTCTCCTGAAGCAAGCAATGACCTTCCAACAGCCAAGAACTTGCCATGTTTCTCATCGACTATGACGACTAGGTCCTTCTCGCCAAAACTCCCCTCGACTCGCCTGATTCCAGGTGCCATAATATCCGCTCCACCGACCACATGAGGAACTGCACCCATGTCCACGGTGATGCGGGGCAATTTTTCCAAAGCAAGGGTATTCGTCAACACCGGAACAAATTGTCCTTCTCTCTTCGAGGCCACCGGCTGACCATCGACGAAAATGACCTCGGCGCTCTTCACCATCTCTGTTTCGACACGGGATTTCCGAGAGAGATGTTCGAAACCGGGAATCTTGTTCAATTCTTCAATCAGAGGTTTAGAATCGCGATCCTTCAGAATCGTTCTGTTTGGCAAGTCGATTAGATTTTGTGTACGACAATCTTTAAAAGTGTACCAAAGCCCGGACACTCACTTCCCTAGTTGAACTCTGAATGTCTGATGTTGCAGCAAAGATCTTCGAAGAGAGCCTAAACAAAGTCGTTCTCGTCCAACTGAAAGGAGGACGAAGCGTCAGGGGAAGATTGTACAGTTTCGACCAACACATGAACCTCGTACTAGAAGAGGCCGAAGATGTCACGAATACGGATGCGACAAAAAAGCTCGGCACAATAATCGTGCGAGGAGACAACGTAGTCTTGGTTTCACCTCCACCCAAAAGATGATCCTCGAATGGCTCCGTAGGTGCCATGCACTTTGTCGAACGATAATGGTTCTGATGCGCGATGTCGGTATCAGTGTCGTTTTGAACTGAATGGACTGATCAAATTGTAAGGCGCGCTTTCGGTTCCTCAATCGGATACTCTGGCAATATTTGCCAAGAGCCACATCTCCTGTTGAGATTGCATCAGGATTTCTACAAAGGTTAATTAGAATCTGCTCTCGATGAGCCGAGAAAGCTACCGTGAGACGTTTTGATTCGATGCCTTACATGTCTGATTGTAATCATGATCTCTTCCGCTCTTGGTGGCGCCATCCTCCAGTCCCACTATGATAGCTACTCCCTCCATGGGCCGGTGTCTGCCGCACCCGCGGCTCTAGATCCTCTAAACGTCAACGGCTCACCAAATGCATTCAACTACAGCTACTCCCAAGCGAACCTCTATACCGGTATGGGCAATGCCCCCGTGATACTCCCGGCTCCAAATGCCACTTCTGGGACTCAGTTTAGATGGTTGAGCACCGTGACTCGAACAAACAGCAGTACACTGATTCCTACAAGCGGGTTCAGGTTCAACATCACCAGCCCTCCACCTCCCTCGCAGGGTAGGCAGATAGTGAACTGGACCCTGACAATCCCACAATTCAACTGTAAGACTTGCACCTCCGTACTGGTGCTCTTCGACTTCTTCGGAAATATTACGAGGGGAACAAACGCCACCTTCACACTCTTTAATGGCACACAAGCAATACAGCCCCCTGTAACATTTACAGCCCTAGGTGAGTTCCCTGCCGCTGCTACCGTTTCCTGCCCAGAGATCTTCTGCATACCGGTCACCCGCTACGTGGGTTACAAGCTGACACTGTCTTTCATCTTCTCGTGGAACGGAACCGAGCTCCCAGGAATGTCGGCCGATGTGGGAGAGATCGAAGTCGCATCGATAGGGGACCCCATCCCGTCATGTGTCGCTCCTGTCTCATGCCATTTCATGCAGCAGGACCAGTCAAATTCCAACTCGATAAATCATAACACGAACCTGTCGTCAGTCAGCTACAACAACACTCTCACCACCCATGTGCAACCTGGAAATGTGAGCACCACCCGGCTCTGGTGGGACATCGAAGCGATCAACATCTATTATCCGGTAGGATACAATATCACTCAGATTAAACTGGATAACACTCCGGTCTATCATGCACTTTCCGAGGTCCCGTTAGAAAAAGACCATTGCGCACCTGGCACGGCCTGCACTCAATCACTAATTGCTCTAAACATTACAGACTTTACGCTCTCGGGGGCGATACGCAACTCAACGATCACCATAATTTCGACCACGCCCAACTCCATCCTTCAGCTAACCACCCTGTCGGGAGGAGTGCCAACCCGATTCTTCACAGCTGGCGACCAGATCGGCATCAAGGTCCTCAATAGTCCATCCGTGGTCAACGCGTCGATATCGCTGCAGACCGGTCAGTTGAACATTACCTTCCCACAACCCCTGTTGATTCAGACAAGCCCGACAACGACCCTTTCAGGAGGAGTCTTCGACTTCAACCTCCACTCGGACTGCGGATTCAACGGGGAACTCTGTGCGAGAGACTGGAACGTATCGGCCGTCTTCACCAGCGGATTCGATCTTGGGATAAAGTCCGGCTTGTTTAGGATCGACTCGTTGCAAGTATCCTTTACAGGGAGTACGGGAGGTAATAATGCCCTCAGCATTCAAGGACGACTTACGTACGGTAACGGGACGAAAAAAGCGTCAGGCGTCAACGCAACCATGTTCGCCATCGATACGGGCACGCCGGTCAATACGCCCGTCACCAATAACCAAACCAAAATCTCGTCAACACTTCTCTACATCTCGAACGTAACCCTCGTGAACGGAGTCTTCACGCAAGGCCAGCCACTCATTATGCTGTTCACAATGAGCGTCACATTCTCACTCCATCCCGGCGACCCCTTGGGTGACTTACCTTTCGGTGCGTCCGGACCGCAGACCTACAAAGCCACCATTTTGTTTACCGGGACGGGAGTTCAGGTCACGCTGTCAAACCTCAGGACCTCCCCCAACTCCGAGACCAGCACGATGACCCCCGGCACGAGTCCTGTAATACCGAACAGACCACACGCCGGCCTCTTCAACATTACCCTCACAAGCAAGATAGGCAACACTACCGAAACGCCCTCCAGCTTCATAGTCTCCCGGACCTACGCATACGTCGCATCGTCACTAGCCCCAAGCAGATATCTCTCTGCCTCAAACCTGATTGTGACTGACCAAAACGGAGATTTCTCCGCCACGATAAGCTCCCACTTCCTACTAGGCGCCGAAAACCTGGTCGTATTCTTGCTCGCAAGAGACGCGACTGGAATCGGCTTGGTCAACAACTTGTCTAGTATAGCACTGACAGATTCGACAACCCTTCTGTCGACAACGGACTCGATCGGGGCAGTCGTAAAAGACCAAACCGTCACTGGCACGCTCCATCTAACAAACAACTCCACCAAGATCACCGAGGTCATCACAGTAGACCTCTTCATCCAAGGTAACGGAATGCTCCCAAAACCTGTTGGGACGAAGACTGGGGTAACCATTCCCCCCGGGGGCAGCCAAACGGTGACACTCACATTTCCTGCCCCCTCGACAGTTGGATCATACACGCTCACGTTTTCCTCACCGGAATACGGAGGACCCCTAACGAGCCAGACACTCCAAGTGACAATCCTACAGAGCAGCCTCCAAATCCTGATCCCAGCTGCGATAGGCGTAGTCGCTGCCATAATCATCCTAGGCATTTACTTAGTCAGAAGGCAACCGGAAACAGGAGAGACGGAAGAAAAAACGAAACCCGCGGGTTCTAAGCCTAAGATTTCTGGCTCAAGGAACCCTTCCAAATCCTTAACTCGAACCCAAGACCATAGCTAGTCGGAATCTAGATGGAAACGGGTCCTGAAGAGACGCCACAAGAAGCCCATTTGCAAGAATCATCTGCGCGGGATAGAAGCCCGGGCGGATTGTTCTACGAATGTATCAATTGTGGATCGAGACTTACCGCAGACCAATTGGCGATGACGCCTGAGATCAAATGCCCCTTCTGCGGCTACAGGATTCTTAGAAAAGTTAGGCCGCCAATTGTCAAGCACGTAAAGGCCCGTTAGAAACAGATCCTGTACCCTCAGCCTCCTCCAGTCACTGCTCACGTAAAGCATTATACTGATTCTTGAACGATTCACCGAAGACCAAAGGTTTGGAGCAGCCGACCCCTCAGCTGAGAGACAAACATAGGCTGCTCTCTGAACTCGCTAGGCGCAGAGGCTTCTTCTGGGGC
>WNGN01009160.1_pt1 | contig 15579 bp, 11 predicted proteins | sample 5400561 | NCBI WGS metagenome assembly WNGN01 (sample SAMN13153379, study PRJNA577476) | soil metagenome | isolation source: 115 cm soil or saprolite under Garry oak tree replicate 2 | place: USA:California | collected 2016-06-15
TTAAAACAGATAAACGTCTAGATAATTTTTTAGATAAACGTTTAAAATCTAAAGACAAATATCCTTTTAGAAGAACTTAATTTATCAATTAGATATTAATGATTTTTTTGTATTAAAGGTATTGGATTATTAATTATATATACTAAAGATTAAATTAGTATAAAAAGTATATAAGAATTTTGCTAGAATTCAAATCTAGTGTTGTGTTTATAAGAAAAGAGAAGAAAATAAAGATGTTAAATTTAATGAAAAAAGTTAATATATTTTTAAGTAGGGTTTTTAATAAAGGTAATTTAAGTAAAATATTAATTATCTTTATAATAGGATTAGTTTGCAGAAGTGTAGTTAATTATGTTTATGATATAAATGTATTTACAGATAAAATATATAGTATATCTGTAATATATTATACATATATGGGTATAGTAAGTATATTATTATATGAAGTGGTTAGTTACTTTAATTTTCCAAGTATAAGTAATGAAGTGTTCAAAATATCTTCAATTATAAAAGGGGTTTCTGATATCTTAAAAAGTTTTATAGGGTCAGAAAATAAAATTGTTTTAGGAATGAAAAGTATAGATTGTAAATATAAAGATAATACCAAAAAGCTATTAAATATTTTATCTATGAATGAAAGCGATAAAGAAGACTTTATAGAAGGTAGTAAAGAAAGTGGAGAAAATAAAATCTCTCAAGAAATTAAAACAGAGGATATAAGTGATGATGAAGTGCGTAAATATTGTCATAATAAGGGTAAAAGGGAAGATTGACAAAGGAAAAATGCTGGAAGTGATAGTTCTTTAGAAAGTGATGGACCTTATTATATTTTTGATAAAGAAGAGTATGTGAGATGATTAAATGGTAAAGATATTAATAGGAATAAAGAAAAAAATCTTCATGATAATATTTATGATACTAAAAGTACTAAAGAAAGAGAAGAAGAACTATTAAATTATTGAAGGTTTATGTTAAAGGGTGAAGGAACTCCGAAATATCTCCCTATTAATACAACAAGTAATGAACTTATAGAGAGTAGACAAAAAGTAGTGCAAGAAATTATAAAAAGTAATGGAAGTAGTAATGCTAATGTTGATAGTAATAATAGTAATAGTAATTAAGTTTAATTCAATATGAATAAAGGTATATTCATTAGAATAATTTAATGAGTGTATAGCTATTTAAATTAGTATTGTATTTTAAACCAATATCCTTTTAGGTTAATCTAGAACTTAATTTATCAATTATGAATGTACAATAATAATTAATAGTGAATATATTTATTATAAATATGTTACTATAGATAAGCTATCTAGACTTATTTATAAGTTTAAATAATCTAGTGCTGTGTTTTATAAAAAAATTATTAATAAAATTATGAATAAAAAAATTGTAAATAAAAAATTTTTCTTTGAGTTGGATAGTTTTGAATTAGGTGTTTTCAGGGACAAATTAAAGGATATAAAAATATCTATAAAGGAATCTTATTGTGTAGATATATATAAAATACGTGTATCTACAAAAGAGATAGAAAGACTAAGTACAATCCCATTTACTTTATTAGGTTCTGATAAAAGAGAGAAATTAATTGAAGATTTGTATAATAAAATATATAATAATGTTTCTTATGGTCGTATTGGATCATATTATGGTAATATGCTATATGAAGAAAAGTTTTATATATGTATACATAAAGACATATTATAAACATTAAGATGTAAATATTGATTTACATTAAAATAAGTTACTTTCGATGTTTAAATTGTAAGGATAATAGGTATGATGGTGGTTGATGTAATTTAAAATCCATAGTTTGTGGATGTATGGATCCATATTAAGTTATTAATAAGGATATATTAGAAGTATTTAATGGTTAATAGAGAGCCATTTATAATCTAGTGTTGTGTTTTATAAAAAAAATAAATTATATATATATGAATAGTGTTAGAATTAGAATTGATGATCCCGTTTTTTATCCTAATATATTGCATGCAATATTAGATGATGGTTTCTATAATGAAAAAATAAAAGAAGGAGGTAGAAATGTTCGTGTTAAAGAAATTATAGGTGAGATAGACAAATATGTATATTTAGTTACGTTTAGGGTATTTAAGAAAAATAGTAATGAGATAACATATAATTATATATGTTATCCTAATATATATAATTATATGTTATATATGTTATCTTTGGCTAAAAAAGTTTCAGTGTCAATAACTCCTATATTAGGATTACCAATAAATAAGACGTTACTGTTAGGTTTTTCTATACACTTAAGTTTAATATTTTGTTTTGTCATAAGAACTTTCTTGTTAGCTAATATAATCTCTTTTTCACCAGATTTTCTAACAACAAGATTATTATTATCCTTTCTATCAATAACACGATTTATTACAACACCATCTAAAGAATATCTAATTTTTTCTAAAGAAGATTTTTCTATATACTTAACAGCAAGAATGTAATAGTTTACATCCTTAAGTAAATAGAATTTAAAACTGGGATCAAAATCAGTAATATTATCACTATGTTTAGCTCTAATGAATTTAGCTTTATTTCTAATAACATCTAAAAAATTAATCCTCTTATTATTAAAAATTAAAATAATATCAAGAATCTTATTATTTTCAACAACAATATTTAAAGGTTTACCTAAAGAATCTTCAGATACAGAAACAGGAAGATTCAATTTTCGTTTAGTACTAATTATATCTGTATTAGATATGTGATTAGACTTATCCAAAGAAAACACAGATAGCAACTTAGTATCTAATCTTCTAAAAGTAAGTTGAACATAAACAACAGACTCATCAATTAAACTATACTCCTCGAAAGCTTCTTCTAGTCTATCGATAACAATACTAAGTAAGTCGTATATTTTATCCTCAGAACTAAAATCAAAACCAAACTGATTACCAAGCATAAAAAAACTATCAATATTATACCTAACCTTTATATAAACAGTATACATTAATACTTTAGTTATATTAGAATTTATCTTATCATTAAAAGCCGGATATTTAAGATCATAGATTTTAAAATATATATTCAAAGCTTTCTCTTTACTTTGTATATATTCACTAGGAATATTTTGTAAAAAAGGGTTAGTATTGAGTTGTGTAAGCCTAGAGAAATTTTTATTATTAGTGACTGGGACATAGTGAACTGAATAGGTTAAGTAATATGGTCTTTTATCGAGATTCAATCTCGTGTTCATCATTTTATTTCTTTTGATCATCATAGTTTAATACATGCCCTCCTGCACGGAAACCATCCTTTTCAGATTAGGAAACTTTAGTTTTAAGCTAAAGTGACACGAACTGCTATACGTATTCTTATCCGTATATCTTGTACGAACTCAGCTTGTAATGTTTTCAACAAGATAGTTTTTAACAACTCAAGACTCTAAAATGGTCAGCTAAAGACATCTTGAATTGCCTAATAATCATTACTAGGAATAGAATCAAATAAGTCAAAACAAACTTAAATGAGGTGTGTAAAACGGTGTTTGTAAAATAAATAAAACAATACTAGTTAAGCACTAGACAAACTTTGATACAAATACCTTATTTTTATTTTGATTGTAATATTTCACTTATATTGTGAATATTATTTAATAAAAAATAAGCAAAATATATACCACCTATACTAGATAAAACTAGCATTATTCAAATAATAAACATTCATATTTGATTTACTTGTAAAATTTATACCTTTAATTAACAAACTATAAAAACGCTCACCAAAAATATTGTTTATAAATACAATATTTATTTTTTACAACCTTATCCATTAAATATAAAATACCTAAAGCAAAAAGTAAATATAATATAGCAATATGTAAAGCAAAATTAGAATATAAGAAAGTCATCACAGTTTCTATTGTGGCTGAATTACTTTCAATATCCTCTAAAGGAGAATTAGCTGTATATGGACCATTACCTCCGCTTTTACTAGATTTTATACTGTTTTGAGTAATGGTATTAGCTGCATTAGTACCAGTAACAATTGCCCCTGCAGCTAAACCTCCTGCAACAGTAGCAAAAAACTTAACACTAGGTGGAAGTGCACTTCCTTTAATGACATTAGCAGAAGCACTCATACCTCCACCGATTGCAGCACCAATACCAATGTTTGTAAGTGCCTTAGAAAGAGAACTTGATATATTAATATTAGGATTATATATATTTATGCTATTACCACTAATATCCTTTAACTTTTTTTCTATATCATCATCAATACAGAAATCTACTTCATTTAAAATAAAATACAATAAACCTATTATTATTAATATAATCAAATATTCTATATTACTAGGATTAGAAATAATTTTAATAAATCTTTGTCCTATTTTACCAAAATAGCCTTGAAGTAAACCAAATACTACATTAGCAACACATATTATAAAAAAAAGATCAAAAAAGTTATTCATATATTTATATATAATTAACGTCTGTCTACTTATATATCGTATACAAACCAGACTATTGTATAAGAAGACTTAAAAAAATCTTTTAAATATAAAGTGATCGAATATCTACAGTAAGCGACCCGAAGTATATCCCCAACAATATAGATACAGAAATATAATATATATTATGGTAATAGATTAATCTATAGGATATATTTTATAAAAAGTAATCTATACTTTATTATTACCAATAAAATATAAATAAGTAGAAAAGCCTCAACACAAAAGGTAGGTAAATGCGTTCTCTGGTGTAAATAGTCCAATACCTTCATATAAAAGTTTTACAACTGAAGAATTTAGAGAATTAGTTATAAAAGGTAAACAAAGGGATATAATAGCTTCTATAGAAGAAAAATTAAAACTTATACCTGATCCTTTAAATAAGGATTTTAGTAAACCTAAGAAGTCTTAGTGATCCTATTAAAACATCAGCAAAAATTGATTTAAGTAAACCAAATAGAAGTCTTAGTGATCCTCTTAAAACATCACCTAAAAAAGTTTTAGTGATTCTATAAAAACTTCACCTAAAAAAGTTTTAAGTAAGTTTAAAGATTATGTAGATGGTCCTTGTTATGTGGAACCTGTTTCTCCTGCTAGATATAAAGTGGAAAGAACTAGTGCAGCTGTAAAAGGGTTGTATGGTTTAGAACATTCTAAATCAGTAAATAATTCTCCTGAATTAAAAAGTTATAAAAAGGGGGATACTATAAAAAAAGGTAGTAAAATATAATCTTATATAAATTAAAAGAAATTATAAAATTTTATGATAAAAAAAAAGTTTAGAAGAACTTAATTTATTATTAAATGAAATGTACTATTATAATTAATAGTAATATATTTACTTGTATAAAATATATATAAATATATGTATAATAGTAACGTTTAAAATTTATATTAATATTAACATAAATTAAAAATAATAAAAAAAGGTAAAAAAATAAAAAAAAGAGAATTGACTGAGTGGTCTAAAGTGATAAGCTTGAAACTTATTTGATTGAAAAATCACATCCGTTCGAATCGGATATTCTCTGTAATAAAAATAATTAAAAAGGTTTAATTATAATTGTGAAATACAGAAATGAGAGACAATAACTTATTGATGTTGAGTGAGAGTCTAAAGTATATAAAATTGCTAAGTTATTTATTCCACATATATCGCTACGAGTTTTTATGACAGTCTCGTATAATATAAAAAAGGGACGCCTTTAATACGGTGAAATTAATATGCTTATTTAACCGAGACCGCTGTTATCAAACGGAATGATTATGAAATGTATTACTTCACAACCGTTCGAAAACATAAAATTATAAAAACATAAAGTATAAAATAATATAATATAAAAATATAAACATAAAATTAAACACATATAATTATAAACACTAATCATAAACTTATTTAATTTTATAACAAAATATAATAAGTTTATAGTGTATCGATTCGAGTTCGGTTAGCCATATAAAATTAGTATAATAGAATTATTTTAATTCTATTATTATATAATATCTTTATAGATATTAATAGAAATGCATAATAAACATTTTACAAAATTTATAAAAATATATTTATATATTTTTATTAATAAATTAATATAAAAATATTATAACATAATCAAATATTATAACATAATTAAATATTATAACAAAATTAAATACTATAACATGGATTATGTAAATAATACATATATATGTTTGCGTAAAATAAAAGTTTTATTTTTAAAAACGTAATTTATTTATAGTTCCTTATGTATATAGATAATATATTTGCCTCGAAAAACTTCAAAAATGAATATAATGGTTATTCAGAATATTTACAAAATGAATATAAAGAAGCACAAAATATAAGTACATCTGCAATATCTATGTGAATGGAAAGATGATTTTTATCTTCAAATGCTAAAGATATTGGAACATTGTATTTAATATTTGCGCTATTTTCAGGGTTGATAGGTACTGCCTTTTCTGTATTGATCAGATTAGAGTTATCAGGACCTGGTGTTCAATATATAGCCGATAATCAATTATATAATAGCATAATAACAGCTCATGCTATAATAATGATTTTCTTTATGGTCGAAAAAGGCTTTAATATGTTAAATATGAAATTACAACCATCACTACATAGGTATATGATAAATGATAATAATGTTGTAAAAATAGGTTACGATAATAACAATATTGTAAAAATAAGTAGTGATATTATTAATGATAATAACAAAAAACCTAAACATAAGTATGTTAAGATTTTAGTAGATAACCCTTTTAATAATAGAGATATTATACTTAAAGTAACTAAAAAACAAAAAGGTGTTTATATATGGGAAAGTTTAGATGATAAACATAAGTATGTGGGATTCTATTAATTTATATAATCGTATAAGTTCTTATTTTATGCCTTCTATACTTAAGACTAAAGCACGTAGAGTTCTACGTTATTTAAATAAGCATGGTTTTAATGATATGAAGTTAACTATATATATTATGGATAAAAATTCTAATTTAGAACAAGTAGTAGAATTAGAACAACATTTTATTGATAACCTAAAGCCAAATCTTAATGTAGATCTATTAGCTAGTAGTTCTGGGTATCACGAACCTATGGCTCAAGAAATACGAGAAAAACTTCGTAAACAAAGAGGTATTCCTGTATATATCTATATAGCTGATGATTTTACTTTATTATATGTATTTGAATCAAAACAGCATATGTTTGATTCAATAAGTATTCATTATAACACACTAAACGATTGCCTAAATTTAGGTACACTGTATTTAGATACTTTCTTTTTTTCTTTAGATTTAATAGAGGAATCTACTAAAGCCAATATACTTACATTAGATGAGATTAAAACTTTAGTTAATGATAAACGAGATGTTTATAATGTTAAACATCCTGCAGCTAAAGCTATTTTAGCGGAATTTAAAGACGATTCAAGAAAAAATATAGTATTTTCTTCATTAAATAGTTTAGCTAAACACCTAAAAGGTGACCGTCAGGTTATAAGAGATTATCTAACAGGAAAAAAATTAGGTTATTATCGAGGTAAATGAAAATTTACTTACCAAAATTAAATATATTTAACATTTTAAAAAGGCATGGCCGGGTAAGGTAGAAATATTTTACTTTCTTTTCACTGTATGCTGGAATCCCTTTAGAGCTTTTGAAACTAGTATTGCAGACTTTATTTTAAATAAAAGTGGCAGAATACAGTTACATTTCAAAAGATTAGGCAATCAGCCGGAAACCAAAAATAAAAGGGCTTACTATAGCATTAAACACTTTTATTTAGTAGGATCCTCAGAGACTACACGTGAAATACCTTAGTAAATATTATACAGATATTTAAAGGTAAAGATATAGTCCAAACATTAATAAAAGTTAATGAAAATGCATGCCAGCATTAATAGGAGGTTTCGGTAAAATCAAAAAAAATAATATACAAATGCAAAAATATACAACATTAGATTCAAAAATTGAAGAGCCAAAATTAAGATTAAAACTAGGGGCTTATTTAGCAGGGTTAATAGAAGCAGATGGGTCTTTTGCTATACATGATAAAGATTCAAAAGCTAAAAAATATTTACCCAAAATACTAATAGTATTTAGTTTAAATGATAGTCCTTTAGCTGAAAAATTAATGTCTATAATTAAAGTAGGTAAATTGTATAATAAACCACAACAAGGTTGTGTTATATGACATATTCAAAAAATAGAAGATGTTATAAAAATTATTAACCTTATAAACGGTTATATGCGTACACCTAAAATAGAAGCATTACATCGTGCAATAAAATGGTATAATGGTTTTTATAATATTAATATAGAACCTTTAGGTTTAGATCAATCACCTATAAATAGTAATGCATGATTAGCTGGTTTTACTGATGGAGATGGTAATTTTAGTATAAATTTAGTAGATAGAAAGAAAAAAGGTGCAATTACTACAAAAATAGTACAGGTTTTCTTTCGTATAGAATTGAGACAAAATTACCATAGATATTGTTCAGTAGAACAAGGAAGTACTAGTTATTTTAATATATTGAGTATTATAGCTAGATATTTAGAAGTTAATCTATATTCTAGATCTAGAGAGCAAAAGGATAAAATTTTTTATTCTTATATGGTTGTATCACATAATATACAAAGTCACACTAAAGTTATAGAATATTTTGACCGTTATCCTTTGTATTCTTCAAAGTATTTAGCTTATAAAGATTGAAGACATGTAGTTCAAGAGATTATATTACGTGCAGGTAAACCTTTAACTGTTGAAGATATATTGGAGATTGAGAAAATAAAAGCTCAATTTAATAAAAAACGTACACAATTTAATTTTTCACATTTAGATTCTATTGTTTAAAATTTTTTGTATTTGCATTTTTGTATAAAAAAAAAGAAATTGCCGAAGGTAATAGTAATATTACTTATTAAAACATAACTATATGCGGGAAGTTCCTAAAGTTTTATTATAGGAGTTATGAAAGTTTATACTTAAAGATTTTTTATTAAATGTACATGACCCTAAAAATTAATAAAAATAGTTACAATGGATAATCCGCAGGAAACGAAAATAAAAAATATATTTTATGTAGGATCCTCAGAGACTACACGTTATGCTCCATTAGATTAAATCAAAGTATAGATAAAATAAATAAAAATAATCTAAGCTCTTATTTAGCAGGATTATTTGAAGGGGATGGTCATATTTGAATTTCTAAAGATAATGTAAAGAAAAAACATAATCCTAGGTTTTGTATTACTTTTAGTTTCAAAAATGAACCTTTAGCTAAAAAATTACTTGGTATAATAGAGTTTGGACATATTAGATATAAGCCTAAAGATAATGCCTGTGTATTAATTGTTTCACCTGTTAAAGGATTAAAAAGAATAGTTGACTTAATCAATGGTGAATTAAGAACACCTAAGATAAATCAATTATTTAATTTAATAGATTGATTAAATAATAATCATAGTTCAAACATTAAAAAACTGCCTGTAAATAATAAACCCTTAAGATATAATAGCTGATTGTCAGGATTTATAGATGCTGACGGTAGTTTTTCAGTACAACACACTAAAATAGAAAATAATGCTAAAAAGAGAAAAGTATCTTGTAGATTAAGAATTGAACAAATAATGTTAGATCCTGTAACTAAAATTAGCTATTTTTCTGTTTTAAATCAAATAGCTAAATTTTTAGGTTGTAAACTTTTAACTAGAAAACAATTATCTACAAATAATGAATACTATACCCTGGCAGCATCCAGTCGTAAATCTCTTCTAGTTATTGTAAACTATTTAGAATTGTATCCTTTATTTTCATCTAAATATCTAGACTATAAAGATTGAAGTAAAGCAGTGAAACTAATTTTAACAGATAAACATTATACTGAGAAAGGTCTTATTGAAATAGATCTTATTAGAAATAATATGAATAAGAATAGAACTTATTTTAATTGAGATCATTTAAGTAAATTATAGTACATTTATTACCTAAATCAGGGAATGCCGTTGAAAGGTGTAAATCTTTCAATTATTACTTCGCTATATGCATAGAATCTCTCGAAAATGTAATTAATTTTCCAGTTAACAGATATATAGACACCTAGTTAATCTTTGTTTTGTCCAATTAGTTATAAATTTTATTATGGACAAATAAAGTTATAAAGTTGTATTTTCAACTGAACTAGTAGTAACACTTATATATACATGGGAAGAATGTGCAGGAAACCAACGTAATTTGCATTTAAACTTGCATATACAAGTAGGATCCTCAGAGACTACACGCGAAGCCCCATATAAAATATATGGGTGAAGACATAGTCCGGCCAGGTGGGAAACTACTTCAATAGATTTAGTTTATTAAGCTAAATGGATTAATGATTCCCTAGACTTAATAACATCAGTTTTTGATTACTACCCCCTAGTCTTATATTATTTTTATTTGCTAGTGGTATAGAAAATGGAGCAGGTACAGGATGAACTCTTTATGATAGGGAGTTGCTCTTTGGTAACTTAGAGGCAATAAAACTCTTTTCGATGCGTGAACATCTTCAAATATTATTAATATACGTTATGTGCTACTCATGTTTAATTTTATTTTTTATTGGATCAATAATAACAACATATGTAAAAATGCACATTGCAAGGAGAAAATACGCCTGAGTAGAAAAACATTTTTCTACTCATCAGAGACTACACAAAGAGTATCTTAATAACAAAAATAATAATAACAACAAAAATAATAACAACAATAAGAATAACAACAATAAGAATAATAAGAGAAACAAAAAAAATATTATGACTAGAATTTTTACCGGTATTAAAGTAGGTTGAAATGCTCCAATGTTGCCACCTAAAGTACTTAGTTTCCATAATCATTCTTTTACACGTATTTTTAGAGTTATAGGTGGTATATCTATAATAACATTTTTATCAAAAAAATATCTGTTATTTATATATCCTTTTAATTATGTTGTCTTATTATTTGCTTTATTACATTTTATGTATATTGCAACTATAGGTATAATAAAATTATTTTATGGAATCAAAGTTTTAAGAAGTGACAAATTAGAGGTTAGAAATTCTCCTATAGATAAACTTGCTAGTACAGCTGGTAAAATACTTTATTGTTGAAAATATGGTTGTCAAGCTGGTTCTGCTGGTTTAGGTTTAGTAGGTACATCATTTTTAATCGATAGTATGTTAGAAGCTGGAAACCAAGAAAAGATTTTCACACCATTGATAGGTCATGGTGTAAATTTTTTTGTTAAAGGTAAACCAGCAGATGAAATTCTGCTGGGTATTAAAAGTGATACTCGTAATCTTGAAGTTAGTAAAAAAAACTTTGACGAGTTAGCTAATATATTAAAAGAAGCAGAAAAAGCTTTAGATAAAAGTAGTGCTTTTTCTAAATCAGAGATACAAGAATTAAGATCTGTTATAAAAGAAGTTAATAAAGTTGAAAAAGCGAAAATAACTGATTTTGCTGCAGATCTTGCTAAAAAGATTAAGGAATATTCAGATAATGGTAATAAATAAAATGAAAACGATGAAAAACTTTAATGATAAAAATTGATTTGAACAGTGATTAGTAGGTTTTACAGACGGAGATGGTACTTTTTTTATATCATATCAAAACAATAAGTGGAATTTAGTATATAAGATAGCTTTATCTAGATATAATTTAAGAGCTCTTTATTTTATTAAAAAACAATTAGGTTTTGGTTCTATAAATAAAGATAACAGTAAAGCACAATTTGTTATAAGGGATAGAAAAATTATAGAAGCAAAAATACTACCTGTTTTTGACAAATACCCCCTTTTAACTAGTAAACAATTTGATTATTTAAAATTTAGACAAGCTTTATTTATATTAAATTCTAAGGATTTAAACCAAGATGAAAAATATAAAAAACTCTTTTCATTAAAAAACGAAAAGTTGCCTGAAAATTACATTTCTTCATCTTGAAACAATGTAGCTTTACCTGTTAAATCAGTAAATTATATTAAAGATATAGTTACTAAACCATGATTAGTCGGTTTTGTAGAAGCTGAAGGAAGTTTTTATTTAACTTCCAAAGATTCTCTTAGAGTAGTACATGGTTTTGGTATAACACAAAAGTTAGATAGTATAGTTTTAGAAAGTATAAGATTAATATTACATATACCTACTAAAATAAGGTATAAATCTAAACATAATTACTATATATTAGATACCACAAACTCAAGAGCTGTTGAAAATATTATTGAATATTTTCACAACACTATGAAAGGTATGAAATCTCCAGAATATAGAATATGATCTAGGTCATACACTAAGCATAAAGGTAATTATGACAAATTATTTTATATAAGAGTAATACTCAGAAAAATGAAGAAAAAATTAGTGGAGTTATAAAAATTTATTATTATTATTATTGTTATTAAGATAAAGGTATAGTCCGAACAGTATAGAGATATACTGAGTGTAACGATAGTTTAGTTTTGAAAACTAAATGAGGTTGCCAACACAATTGTTATCCACCTTTATCAGGTATACAAAGTCATAGTGGGCCTAGTGTAGATTTAGCTATATTTGGGTTACATTTATCTGGTGTTAGTAGTTTACTAGGAGCTATGAACTTCATAACAACAATATTAAATATGAGAAGTCCTGGTATGTTTTACTGTTACTATCATTACCTGTACTTGCCGGTGCAATTACTATGGTGCTAACAGATAGAAATTTTAACACATCATTCTTTGAAGCAGCAGGAGGGGGTGATCCTATATTATATCAACATCTTTTCTGAAAACTATTTTTTATATTATTTTTATTTATTTATACTGTATGTTTTATATCATCATATTACAAATTTAAATTTGTACTTATTAAGATATATAATTTTTTTAAATTTTCTACAAGAAGATCTATTAAACCTAATACATTTATAAATGTGCCTTTACAAAGTAATGTTTTACTTGGAACATTAAGTCTAATATATTCTTTTATATTGACTTTTAGTATTATTTCTTATTATTTAGACGATTTTAGGTTGTCTAGAAATTTTATTGTAAAATGTATGCAAATATTTTCTTTTATTAGTATATTATTCTGTATTTTTATTTCTTATTTTTATATAACTAATCATATGGATTTTATAAGTTATGCTAAGGATAATGATATAAATTTACATGGTCAGGTGGCTATAGATAAAGAAGGAGCAAAGGTTATAGGTAATGGTTTAAATACTATTGGTAGCCAGATAGGATTAGGTGCTACAATAGCTGGAATAGGTGCAGCAGTTGGAAAAGGTATAGCTAAATCTTCTATCCCTCCTTTACAAAAAGCAGGGGTTATAGTTGGTAGTGGTCTGGTCGCTGGTATAGGTCATTCTATGCTAAGTGCTATGAATAGAAATAAGGTTATATCTGATTCTATTAATACATCTACTGCATCTACTGTTTCATCTGCTACTGTGTATACAAATACTAGTAATAATATTAGCAAACTTATAGACGATACTTCAATATCTAGCCCTTTACAAGACTTACTGTTTTACTTAGAATCTATGAATTATATTTGTTTAAGTTTAATATTTATATTAACTATACAAATATTATTTAAATTTTATTTAAAAGACAATGTTAAGTTAAAATTATTTAATATAATAGGTGTAAACGCTAATAATTTTATGGAGTATTATTTGAATAAAATCATTAAATTAAATAAGAATATGAGTAATATTTACATATGATTAATATTAATTATATTAGTAATAGCATTGTCTTTTTCTGCATATGCTTGTGCAGAATTATATAATAATATAGATGAATATGTTAATGTTCATTATTCATTAAAAGAAAATAGTACATTACTAACTGGTTTTGTTTTTTTAAAAAAGAATAAATCGCGTATTTTTGGTTCACCTAAAATTATTTTTAATAAATTTAGCATTATATCTAATTTTAGCACATTTACTAATGTTATTATTGAAAATAGTAAACAAGGTAAGTCCTTTGATTTTTCATTGTTCTACAATAGATTTACTAAAATCTACCCTGATAAAAAAAAGCCAGATTCTAAGTTTTTAGAATGGTTAATTGGTTTCTCTGAAGGAGAGGGTTCATTTTGTTTAGCTAAAAGAGGTGATCTATCTTTTGTAATTACTCAATCAACTTATGATATAGGAGTGCTAAATTATATTAAAGATAATCTTTGTTTTGGTAAAGTCATAGTTCAATCAAAGATACAAAAAACACATAGATATGTTGTCCAAGATATTAACAACATATACTTACTATGTTTATTATTTAATGGTAATATGGTTTTTCCTACTAGAAATGCAAGATTTATAACATTTCTGTCTTTCTTTAATGAAAGATTACTAAAAAAAGGTCTTATACCTATACCTTTAATAAATAATTATGTTTCACCATCATTAAATGATGGTTGGCTATCTGGTATTACGGACGGAGAAGGGTGTTTCACTAGTTCTATATTATCTAATAGTAGCGCATACAGAATTAGGTATATATTAACACAAAAATGAGATATAAATAAATTTGTATTAGAAAGTATACTGAACTTGTATAACACACCTAAAAAAATAGGATTAGTAGTTCCTCATTCTGTTTCGGGAGTATGAGAAATTAGAATAAATGGTGTAAAAAATTGTAAATTATTAATACCATATTTTGATAAATATAATTTGCAATCTAAAAAAAGTATCAGTTATGCTAAGTGAAAAGAATTATTGTACAAATTAGAAAAAGGTGAACATTTACATAGTGATAATAGATTAAAATTAAAAGATATTAGTAAAGAAATAAATAAGAGATAGACTAATAAAAATAATATAAAATACGGAAAAAAGGGTGTGGTTTAGCTTAAGCTATGAAGCTTTATAAGACAGATGTAAAACAAATTAAGATCTTATAAAGCGAATGTTATTTATATACCATAACCCTAGTTTTTGCTATAAATTTGTTTTAATAATTCTTAGAAATAAATAACAAAATGCAAAAGCGATACTGGTGGTACGGTCAAAGTTACTCAGACTAAGACCGTCGGTTTTCTAAGAGACCGCTACAGACTGCTTCACCGGTGGGTGGCTTATAATCTAAAAATATATCTATGTGTATATATTTTACTTGATAATATGCTGCTTAATGTACAGTCGGATTTCTCTTTTATGGCCAAATAAACATATATAAAAGGTTAACTAAATTTAGTTAAGTTTTAGAATTGAGAGTGTAGAAATGATTTTAAAATATGAAATTGGATTCTTTGGTCATCCTGAGGTTTATATATTAGTTATTCCAGGTTTTGGTATAATTAGTACTACTATATCAGCTAGTTCAAACAAAAGTGTATTTGGGTACCTTGGTATGGTATATGCTATGTGTTCTATTGGTATTTTAGGGTTTGTAGTTTGAAGTCACCACATGTATACTGTTGGTTTAGATGTAGATACAAGAGCTTATTTTACAGCTGCTACATTAATAATTGCAGTACCAACAGGTATTAAAATATTCTCATGATTAGCTACTTGTTACGGAGGATCTATTCATTTAACACCTTCAATGTTATTTGCATTAGGTTTTGTATTTATGTTCACTATAGGAG
>WNGN01001990.1_pt1 | contig 15576 bp, 21 predicted proteins | sample 5400561 | NCBI WGS metagenome assembly WNGN01 (sample SAMN13153379, study PRJNA577476) | soil metagenome | isolation source: 115 cm soil or saprolite under Garry oak tree replicate 2 | place: USA:California | collected 2016-06-15
CGGCTCCGGAACAAAAGCTGGTGTTTTCGAAGCCAGTCTTGCCCGCCTTCCTTCCAAAGGTCAGCATTCGTGATCTGAAAGTAGGAGATGCGCGAGTTGATCTTCTGCTCACCAGACACGATGAAGGCGACGTAGGAGTGAACGTGCTGCGTCGCGATGGAGCGCTTGAAGTCCTGATATTGAAGTAATTGTCTTCATAGATCAACGGAGCTTCTGAGCGATTGCGCTTGTCCGCATGTTCGCCTGCAAATAAAATGGAATGATGAAGGCAAAAGTGATTGTGATGCCAAAAGCAGCGGTGCTCGATCCGCAAGGCAACGCGGTCCGCGATGCGATGCGACACCTGGGAATGCCAGAGGTGCGCAGCGTCAGGATCGGCAAATACATGGAGATCGATATTGAAGGACAAAACGGAGATTTTGAATCGCGCTTGCATCGTCTTTGCCGCGATCTGCTTTCGAATCCGGTGATCGAAGATTACGAGCTGCAGAAGGCGAGGGACGAGAATCAGAAGAAAACGCCCAACGCCCAACTTGAGAAACCGAAGCCGAAGACAACAAAGCGAAAATGAAATCGCTGCGATATTTTTTCTGCGTGGTTTTCCCGCCGCTGGCCGTGCTCATGACCGGTCGTATTGCCAGTTTCTTTCTCAGCCTGATTTTGACGTTGCTTGGCTGGATTCCAGGAGTCATTCACGCCTGCCTGGTGGTGAACGATTATCACGCTGAGCGGCGAGTAGCCGCAGCTGCGCATTAGATGGACATGAAATTCGCTGTCATCCAGTTTCCCGGTTCGAACTGCGATCAGGATTGTGTCGCGGGCATCAATGGCTTGGATGGATTGCGTGCCGAGTACGTCTGGCACAAGGAAACGTCGCTCGATGATTTCGACGCAATCGTCCTGCCAGGGGGGTTTGCCTATGGCGATTATCTTCGTTGTGGAGCTATCGCTCGCTTTTCGCCGGTCATGAAGGCAGTGATCAACGAGGCGCGCGCCGGCAAACTCGTGCTCGGCACATGCAACGGGTTTCAAATTTTGTGCGAGGCCGGCCTGCTGCCTGGCGGTCTGGTGCGCAATCGTTCGCTGCGCTTCGTGTGCGACATGGTGATCATCAGAGTGGAAGTGGACGATTCGCCGTTCACCCACGGCTGCCCAAAAGGGACGCTTCTCCGCCTGCCGGTAGCGCACGGGGAAGGCTGCTTCTTCGCCGACGCGGAAACGTTGCGCGAGCTGAACGCCAACCAACAGGTGGTTTTGCGCTATGCGGACAGTCAAGGCCGGATCGTTTTGGGCGCCAATCCCAATGGCTCGATTGAAAACATCGCCGGCATCTGCAACCGCGAACGAAATGTTTTCGGTCTGATGCCTCATCCTGATCGCGCCTCCGACGCGAGGCTCGGGAGCCCGGATGGCGCGAAGATTTTTCAGTCGATGATGGAGACGATTCTCGCCGTTCGTTCGCCAAGTGCATCCGAGCGCGTAGCACAAGTCGCGTGAGTCTCTTCATTACCGGCACGGACACCGGCGTGGGAAAGACCCATATTGCCGCACGGCTTTTGCATCTGTTGCGCGCATCGGGCATTCGCTGCGCCGGAATGAAACCGATTTGTTGCGGAGATCGTCGCGATGCCAAGACGCTTCTGGCAGCTGGCAGTGATTGCGTGGCGATCGATGAGGTGAATCCAGTTTGGTTAAAAACACCGGCCGCTCCTATCGTGGGCACTCTCATGGAGAAAGTAACCATCGATATCGAACAGGTCCTCTCTGCCTTTCACGCTCTGCAAGAGCGCGTTGAATACGTCATCGTGGAGGGAACAGGCGGTTGGCTCGTGCCGATTCGCTCAGATTACTTCGTCAGCGATTTAGCCGCGGCAATGAAGCTGCCGGTTCTTGTGGTTGCACAGAACCGGCTGGGCTGTCTTAATCACGCGGCCCTTACGGTGCGAAGCGTTGCGGCGCACCAGCTCCGGTGCTTGGGTCTTGTATTGAACAGCACTGAGCTGGCAAGCGACATCGCGGCCCTGACGAATGCCGATATTCTCAAGCGTATTCTCAATGTTCCGTTGCTTGCTGGACTAGGAGAAAACCTGACAGAACTCCCTATCGACTGGCGACTTATGCTCGATTCGATAGCCGAACAATAAGGCATCGCTATTGCTCAAATAAAGCTTCGAAAACCATTACTATTATGCTCTTACAAAAAACCTTACACATGAGCCAGCCCTTGCCGGAGTGCAAAGCGCGTCTGGCTAGCATCCAATCATACCGGCGGCAGTTTCTGATGGTGACACGCGCTACTGTGACATCATCTAAAACTGTCGATTTCAGCTTTCGCGGTCCGTTCGGGTTTGAGGCGCATACGGTCCTTTTGTCGGTCGAGAGCGACTCGCCGGGGCAATATGCGTTCGAATCTGCGGGCGGTAACATTGCCCTTATGGGCATTGTTGATTTCGCTCAGGTTCGTCCAAACTGCACGGAGGTCACGCTCGCGGTTCACTACGAGATCAAGAACAAACTATTCGCGTGGCTCGACCGGCGTCTGCACTTCGTGGACAGTTTCGTGACTGCGGAATTGCGCAGCATCCGTGCGCATTTCGAAGGCATCGCGGCAAGCTACCTGGATCAGGGGCGCGTTATGCCCGTTCTCCAAACGGCCACGGCCTGACGAGGCGAAATTCGAAGAGCCACGCAGCCTGGCAAGGCTTACGTGGCTCTTTTGCTGTACGCGGACGTCTACGTGATCCGGACTGCGTGCCTTTTGTCGAGACGAAGGATTTGACCGGATTTAACCTGCACGATGGCCTTCGGGTCGCGAACCGTCTGCCCGTCCAGTTCGATGCTTCCGTGTTTAATTAGCCGCGAAGCTTCGCTACGCGATTTCTCGAGGCCAAATGCTTCGCGATAAGCGCTCCAAACCAGAGTCACAAGGTCGCGTTGGTCGAGACCACCTGCTGAAAACGTCGGCAATTCAGCATGTTCCAAGTCGCGCTTGCTGAAGCGGATGTTCCATTCATCGAGTGTTTTTTGGGCAATCGCAGGCGAGTGGTACGTCTGTACAATTTCGAAGGCGAGCTGCTTTTTTGCCTCGAGCGGGTGCATGCCGGCGGTCGACGAGCGCCCGAGGAGCAACCCGTAATAGCGCGCCATCAGCTCATCCGAGATGCTCATCAGTTTCCCGAACATGTCTGACGCGGACTCGTTCACCGCGACGAAATTGCCAAGGCTCTTGCTCATTTTCTTGGTGCCATCCAGCCCTTCGAGAATCGGCAAGAGGAAAACGACCTGCTGCGGCAGGCCCTCTTCTTTTTGAAAGTCGCGCCCGATCAAAATATTAAAAAGCTGGTCCGTTCCTCCGAGCTCCACGTCAGCTTTTACCATCACCGAATCCCAGCCTTGCATTATGGGATACTGGATTTCGTGGGCATGGATGGGTTGTTGATTATCGATACGCGCCTTGAAATCTTCGCGCTGCAACATTTGTTGCAGCGTCACGCGGCTGTTCAGTCGAATGACATCTTCGAACGACATCGCGCGAAACCAGTCGCCGTTGCACACCGTCTCAGTGCGCGCCGGATCAAGAATTTTGAATGCCTGCTCGCGGTAGGTTGCAGCGTTTGCGATGATTTCCTGATGCGCTAACTGGGGCCGTGTGACAGAGCGACCACTCGGATCGCCGATCATCCCCGTGAAGTCCCCAATAATAAGAACGGCTTGGTGGCCGAGGTCTTGAAACTGCCTCAGTTTTCGCAAAACAATGGTGTGGCCAAGATGAATATCCGAGGTGGTCGGATCGACTCCGAGTTTTATTCGCAACGGCCGACCGCGCGCGAGCTTGTTGCGCAACTCATCCTCGCTGATGATCTGCGCCGCGCCTTGTCTTAAGAACGCCAGAGCTTCTTCTGGTTGCATGTTCAACCACAGAATAGCGCATCCGAATAAGGCGGACGAACGCTACTTGTTTTTATTCAGCAACTCGCGCACCTGGTCGATCGTGAGCGGCGCATTTTGCTGGTTGAGTGACTTTTGGCTTTTACCTTCATCGAGGAACGGCCGGTTCTCTGCATATGACCGAAGGGCAACTTTTTTATCGGATTGCGGAACATCGCGGATGCCGCGCGCCGTCTGGGTTTCATAAGTCGGCCGGGAATTTCCGATTGCTTGCTGCGATGAAGTGCTGAACGCGCTGCGCCCGCTGTGGAACGCGCGTGAATTGAAGTGCTTTGCGAAGAACTGTCCTATTGCTAAAAAGCTCTTCGAATTCGATTTCTTCTCGACGTAAAACGTTTCTACCGTTGCCTGTTTGTTCATCGACGACGTTCTGTCACCGATAAACTTCTTGTTCTGCGCATCATTTTTCAAGCCCATGTCCGGCTTGAGGAGACGATCCACCAATTTCCTCTCCTGTTCCTGACCGCGTACGCACGAAAGAGCAACCAGGAGCAACACGCAACTAATGACCAATCTTCGCACGCGCTCGAAGCTGCCGGACTCAGGATGGGTTTGTAAAGCAAATTTGCTGGCGAATGCGGCCGAAGTGCGCAGGTGCGCTTCTGTCTTTGGCACCAAGATGGGGCGCAGCCGAAAGCCGTAAGGATTTACACCGTGAACATCCATTTGAGTTGCGACCTGATTTTTATTGTCTTGCAGCCCGGGCGCGAAATAATGAGCGCATGCCTGATCACGTTTACAAAAAGATCGAAATAGTTGGTTCGTCGCCGAACGGGTTTGAGGAAGCGGTACAAAATGCATTGGCGCGCGCCAAAAAGACGGTCCGCAACATGCGATGGTTTGAGGTGACCGAGACCCGTGGATGGATCGAGGAGGGACAAGTACGCGATTGGCAGGTGACGCTGAAAGTCGGCTTTACCCTGGACGAATAATCTAGCCGGGCGCTGCGTGCGAATGTCGAATATCAAAGACAGGCGCTCACCGCGGCGGGCACTTCTGCAATATCACTGCTCTTCCTGGGCCGCTTGGTACAACTTGGCGGCGCCATAGATTAGGATCGCGGGTCGTAATGCCACGATGAGCAGGCGCAAAAGACCACTAAGAACCCGTCCCAGTGGTAACCGATTCAAAACGTATCCAGCCACAAACGCCCACACCAAAGACTGCGCTGGCTTTTCGCGCACATAGTCCTCGGTCTCACTGAGAACCGCCTCGACCTGATCCTTGACCCATTGCACTCCGCGTTCCGGGAGTTCAGCGGCTACCTCTGCAGATAATTGATCCATTTCGCTTAATAATTCGGATCATGACCCTATCTTGCGCGCATGTGCCGCTATCGCAGAGTCAGCCAAATCGAGCTTGCGCCCGCGCCGGCTGGAAAATCAGGGAGTTGAGGCGGCCGGTGAAATGTACCGGCACGGCGCGTTGCTTTCAGGCAATAGCGGGCCATCACTTCCAAGGCATGCTCGCGCAAGCCAGAGCAATTGGTGGAGAGCAAGATGTGGCTGTCTCGCTCTGCTAGTCCGAGAGCGTCAATAAGCACGTTTTCGAAATCATGTTCGACTTGAAACGTCTTTCCTCCAGGCGAACGCGAGAAAGTTGGCGGATCAAGAATGATCACGTCAAATTTCTCACCTTTCCGTACCAGACGTGGCAACACCGCGCTGACATCATCGGCAATAAAGCGATGCTCGATTGTTGGAAGGCAGTTCAGCGCAAAATTCTCGCGACCGCGGGCCAGAGACTTTTTGGAAAGATCGATGTTGAGGGTAGCTGCTCCGACATATGCCGCACTGACAGAAAACGAGCAGGTGTAGGCAAAGCAGTTCAGCAACCGTTTGGGCGTAACATGCCGCACGTAGCGGCGATTTTCTCTTTGATCCAGAAACAGACCCGGGGAATAGCCCGTTCCGAAGTCAATTCCGAACTTCAGATGTCGCTCGGTGGCGATGGTCTGTAAATTCTCGGCAGGGTCGCCAACGATCAGACGCGGTGGTTCGCGCTCTTCACCTTTTCTCGAGACGAACCTTGCGAAAATGCGTCCAACGTCGAAACCCACAGAGCTTGTCCACGATTGCAGTTCAGCGAGAAGGCGCTCACGGGCCAGCACTCGTTTGAACGAAATAAGGATGTCCTGCCCGAAACGCTCAACCCACCCATCGTCAATGGTGCAGAGGCGGTATGCGTCGGTTGCTTCCGCCTGAAAATCCCGAAGCAAGCCTGCATCGATCCAGCCGAAATTCATCTTCTTATCGCTCCAATCGCCGTACTTCGAATCGCCATCGCGCAACGGATCGGTTGCCGCCCGAGCCCGCATTGCTACACTGCGGCATAGTCGATGCATTGTCCCGTGCACGTCCGCTGAGGCGGGGCTCACCTATGCAAGAAATAACCGTTCGCGTTCCGGCGAGCACTTCCAATCTCGGCCCTGGTTTTGATTGTCTTGGGGTCGCACTGCGCATCTATAATGATGTAACGGTGGCCCGTCGTGCGTCGCGTCAGCATCTTCATCCGCGAATTGTTTCCGACGCGGCGGACCGGTTTTTCAAGCAGTCGCGCCGCCGTGCGTTTTCCTTTTCCTGTTCCGTTACAGAAAACATTCTGCGGTCGCGCGGCTTGGGCAGCAGCGCAACCATTCGCTTGGGCACCTTACTTGCGCTCAATCGGCTCAGCGGCAACCCGCTCGATCGATTCACAATTTTCAGATTATGTGCCGAACTGGAAGGACATCCCGATAACGCTGCGCCGGCAACGTTTGGTGGGTTCACTATGGTACAAGGTAGGGCGATCGTCTCGGCTTCGCGTGGCCAACGGAACGCTCACCCCGCCGTCCAACGCTTCGCAGTCTCGCCCCGATTGCATTTCGTTCTGTTCATTCCTGATCTTGAAATTCGCACCTCAAGAGCGCGAAATGTTCTGCCTTCAAAAATTTCACACATCGCGGCGGTCGAGAATTGCGCGAACGCGTGTGCGCTTACTGCGGCTTTGGTATCACACGATTACCAAAAGCTGCGCGGTGCATTTGCAGACCATCTTCACCAGCCGTTTCGCACGAAACTGATTCCCTTTCTTCCAAGCGTCGTTGCGGCCGCTGAGAAGGCCGGCGCGCTCGGCGCGTTTCTTAGCGGAAGCGGATCGGCGATCGCGGCTGTCACGCTTAATTCATCAAAGAAAATCGCGGCTGCCATGGCCCGTGCTGCAAAAATCCCGGGGCGCACCATTATCACGCACGCTGACAATCGCGGCGCATATGTTTTGCCAATCCGGAGTCGGCGATTCGCAATCCGCAATTGAAATGGGCCGCCGACTTGAACAACTAGAGGAGTTTGGAATCGACGTGGTTCTCGGGCGCCGTCACGGCATTCGAGCGTCGGGGCTGCGCGGGATTCTTCACGCACTTTCATTCGTTTACGACCGCTTGGTGCAGCTACGGCTTTATCTCTATCGCAAGAGAGTGTTGCGCGAACGCGCGCTCGGTTGTCTCGTCATCAGCATCGGGAATCTTACCGTGGGCGGCACGGGTAAGACGCCGATTGTCGAGAAGTTTGCCAGTGCTTTGCAGGCTGGGGGACGGCGTGTTGCCATTCTGAGCCGCGGGTATAAGAGCGTGCCGCGCAAGCGAAATTGGCTGAGCTGGTTTCGCAGAGACTTCGATCCTCCCCGTGTTGTATCCGATGGCAAATCGCTGCTGCTCGACTCACTGACTGCGGGCGATGAGCCTTACATGCTCGCACACAACTTGAAGGACGTAATCGTGCTCGTGGACAAAGACCGGGTAAAAAGCGGACGGTTAGCGATCGACAAATGGCACGTCGATACGTTGTTGCTCGACGACGGATTCCAATATCTGCATCTGAAACATCGACTGGACATGGTGCTTGTCGATCGGCAAGCCCCCTTCGGAAACGAATTCCTGCTTCCCCGAGGCATGTTGCGGGAGAGACCGCGCAATCTCCGCCGCGCCAGCTACATCTTTATCACAAAGAATACCGGCCAACCTAATTCTGATCTCATGAAACGCATCCGCCGTTACAATCGTACCGCGGAAGTCATCGAATGCGCGCATAAACCGCTCCATCTTCAGAATGTTTTTACGGGCGAACAATTGCCACTTACCGCTTTGGAGAACGCCTTCGTCGGCTCGCTGTGCGCGATCGCGGCGCCCGAAAGCTTCGAAGCCGCGTTGCAGAAACTCGGGGCGCATGTCGATCTCGCCAAGCGCTACATCGATCATCACTATTATACTGAGGCGGAACTAATCAGCTTTACCAAGCGTTGTATCCGTCGAGACCTGGCGATGATTGTGACCACCGAAAAAGACTCGGTGCGAATGCCGCGTTTGCCTGAAGCGGAATTGAAAGTGCCGATCTATTTTCTGCGGGTGGAAATCGAAATCCTCAGTGGCCACGAAAGCTGGGAACATTGCGTCGCCCGCATCTGCAAACCAAAGTCCATGCTCTCGCCCGAACGCTTCTTCGCCTAAACGCTGCTCTCAATTCGATGTTGGACGTTGAGCGTTGGACGTTGGACGTTTGCTTCACGTATGCCGAATAAGGCGGAGCTGATTATAGAAGAGCGCAAGATTCAGGTCTCCAACCTGGACAAAGTGCTTTATCCGAAAGTCGGTTTCACCAAAGGACAGGTAATCGATTATTACATTCGCGTGGCCCCAGTGCTTTTGCCGCACTTGAAAGACCGGCCGCTCACTATGAAGCGCTATCCCAATGGAGTGGAAGGCGAATTTTTTTATGAAAAGAACTGTCCGTCGCATCGACCAAAATGGGTGAAGACGGCAAAAGTCTGGAGCGAAGGCAATCAACGGATCATGAACTATTGTCTCGTGAACGATCTTCCCACCCTCGTTTGGGCCGCAAACCTGGCCGACCTCGAGCTGCACACGTCGCTTTCGCGCAAGAACAACATCGAACGGCCGATAGTGATGGTGTTCGACCTCGATCCCGGCGCGCCTGCCGACATCGTTCAATGCTGCCAGGTAGGGCTTTGGCTGCGGGATTTGTTGGGCAAAATGAAATTGAAGTCGTTCGCGAAAACGAGCGGCTCAAAGGGTCTTCAAGTGTACGTGCCGCTCAATACGACAGCTACTTATGACGAAACCAAGAATTTATCTCGCGTGCTTGCACAACATCTCGAACACGAACATGCCGGAAGGGTGACTTCGAACATGTCCAAGGCGTCGCGCAAAGGCAAAGTGTTCGTTGATTGGAGCCAAAACGATGAACACAAAACCACCGTCTGCGTGTATTCACTTCGCGCGAAGGAAGAGCCGACTATCTCAACTCCAGTCACTTGGAACGAAGTCGAAAACTGTCTCAAAAAGAAAAAGCCTGATCTTTTGAAATTCCGCTCGGATCAAGTCCTTGCGCGCGTGGAAAAGCTTGGCGACCTGTTCGAGCCCGTCGAAGAACTCAAACAAAAACTGCCGAAAAAATGGAAACTCTAACTCTGGCAAACAATTATCGAGCATGAACAGTCAACTCTGGTTTGATGCGATCGGATGGGTGGGAGCAGTAGCTCTCCTAATCGCTTATGGGATGGTTTCCTTCAAGAGATTGGACGGCGACTCGGCTGCCTTTCAACTCCTCAATATCAGTGGCAGCATTCTGTTGGCCGCAAATACGATCTTTTATGGGTCCTATCCTTCCACATTCGTGAACCTCATCTGGGCTGGCATAGCCGTTTTTTCGATCGCCGCCAGAAGGCGCGCTCCTTCTCATTAGATCGCTGATTAGAAATTGTTTCGTATGCGGAAAGTAAACCTCAAAGATATCCCAGAGCAGGGACGGAAGTCGCCAAAGGGAAAGTTTGGCCGCATGACGAAGAACATTTCGATCGCGCTCGGTCGTCAGCCGGACTCGCTCGATTTGGCGAAGCGGCATCCGTTTGATCTCGCGCTGGTGAGGATTCCGAAAGGCAAGACGCTTTGTCCGTATCACGCGCACGCGGCCGAATCTGAGCTTTACCTCGTAGTTTCCGGTCGGGGGAACGTTCGCGATAAAGACGGGATAGCTGAAGTTGGAGCGGGTGATGCCTTTTTCTTTCAGCCCGGCGAAGCCCACCAACTTAGCAACGCGGGTGACGAAGATTTCGTTTACTACGTGATTGCCGATAATCCGCGCAGCGGCGGCACAACGGGCGATTCCTGTTACTATCCCGACAGCGGGAAGTGGGCGGTGACGAGGGACGCAACCGAAGAAGTCATCGTGAAAGGAACTGAGGCCGATTATTTCGATGGGGAAGAATGAGAGAAGGCTGAAATGCGCAAGGTAAACATCAACGAGATCGAAGAAGAGGCATGGCAGTCGCCCGGCGGAAAATACGCCGTCTCGTTCAAAGGAATTTCTGAAGCGCTCGGGCGCGAGCCTGCCTCCCTGGATTTGTCCAAGCGTCACCCGTTCGACGTCGAATGGAACTGCGTGCCTCCCGGAAGACCAAATTTCCCTTACCACGCCCACTCGGCCCAATGGGAACTCTATTTAGTCATTTCAGGCAAAGGAAGCGTTCGTCACAAGGATGGCATAACTGAGGTTGTGCCCGGGGAGGCATTCATTTTCGGACCCGACGAACCGCATCAACTGATTAACTCTGGCCAGGAGGATTTCATCTTTTACGTGATCGCTGATAACCCAATCGGCGAATCAGCCTACTATCCCGATAGTGGGAAATGGAAGGTGAATAAAACATCGGCGGCGGATCGCGTCGTTATTAAGGGCCAGGAAACCGATTATTTTGATGGCGAAGAGTAATCGTTGTCATGTCGAGCGAAGTCGAGACATCTCTCGATGCTCCGGCATGAAAACGTAAATCCAGAGATTCCTCGACTTCGCTCGGAATGACACAAAAATTCCAACCATGGATCCAAAGCTATCACCGCAGGATTTTCCGTACACAACTCACCTCAACATTCTACACGGACCGCTTGAATTGATCGATGTGCAGAAGCTCGCGGACGCCTGCACAGACAAGTGGTACAACCAGACGCTTTGCGAGGTGAACGACTCTGTCGTCAGGCTGGCGGTAGTGCAGGGCGAATATCACTGGCACGAGCACAAGGATATTGATGAATTCTTTTTCGTTCTCGATGGAAATTTTCTGATCGATCTCGAAGATCGCGTTGTCGAACTTGCGCCGCGCCAGGGCTTCGTCGTTCCTAAAGGGGTTCGCCATCGCACACGCGCGCCGGAACGAACCGTTGTCTTGATGGTCGAGCGCGCGGATGTCGTTCCGACTGGCGACTGAACCCGCCTACCGCGGTGAAAATCATTTCGGGCGGACAAACGGGCGTAGATCGCGCGGCACTCGACGTTGCACTCAAGTATGGAGTCGAATGTAGTGGGTGGTGTCCAACTGGGCGTCTCGATGAATTCGGCAGGATTCCAGATCAGTATCCGGTTCAGGAGTTGGAAGCTGGTGGTTTCACTGAGCGGACCTTGCGGAACGTGAAAGACTCTGATGGGACTATCATCATTTACCCCGGCAAACTTGGCGGCGGCACGGAGCAAACAGTCCGCTTTTGTATCGAGCAACGGCGACCGCACCAAGCCATCGACGCGTCAAAAATTTCAGCGGAAGACACTGCGAAGTTGATTGCCGGTTTCCTGCGCAAACACAAGGTTGACATCCTCAACGTTGCCGGTCCGCGCCAGAGTGAATGGGCGGAAGGGTACGATTATGCGTTTCGCGCGCTCGATATTTTCCTGACGCTTTGTAGCCACCGCCCTGTGGGCGGTTAGGAAGAGGAGGGCTCACAGAGCCGTGGCTACAGATCACTCGTAGCGTAACGCTTTCACCGGATCCAAACGTGCGGCGAAATAGGCGGGAATTAATGCGGCAAGCGAACAGATGAAAAAGGCGCTGATGCAGATGATCGCAACATCTCGCGGAATCACCTCCGCGGGAATCGACGAAAATTGATAGACTTCGCGCGGGAAAATCTCGATGTGCAACGTGGATGCCAGCCAATGGCTGAATTCGTTGCGGTAGCGGATTAGGGTCATCCCGAGCCCGAGTCCGGTGAGAGTTCCAAAAAGCCCGACGATTGTGCCCTGGCCAAGGAACACCCAGATGATTTGTGCGATGTTCGCTCCGAGCGCTTTCATAATTCCGATCTCGCGCCGCTTTTGCACAGTCACCGTGATTAGCGTGCTCATGATTCCGAAAGCGGCTACGACCACGATAAAGAACAAAAGGAAAAACATCACGGTTCGCTCAAGCCGCACGGCCTCGAAATATTGATGATTCATGTCAATCCAGGTCTGCGCGTATTGTGGCGGCTCTAGAAATTGTTGGATCGCCTGTTTTACGCGCTCCGCCCCGTATGGATCATCGGTCCTGACGGTGATGCCATGCAACGCGTCATCCAGGCCGTATAATTCTTGTCCGACATAAATTGGCACGAGCAGAAATTCGGAATCGTGCAGGTAATGCCCCGTTTCAAAAATACCGGTAACGGTCAATTCCTTTGGGAGAATCACGTCGCGCAATTCGTCGACCGCTTTTTTTTCTTCTTCGCCCTTGGCGTTCTCCAGTTTTTTAATGCTGTCGAGAATCTGACCAAGATTACCTGGCGAATAGACCGTTACCTTGTCGCCAACGCTCACCTGCAGTTTTCGCGCGAGCTCGATCCCAAGCACGGTCGATTCGCCGTCCAGGTCGAGCTTGCCGTATTTGATGAATTTTCGAAGCGGAATCACTTTCTCCTCCTGCTCGGGATCGATGCCTCGTATGAGGGGTGCGAGCCGCCGACTTTGAAATTCAACGATCACCGGGCCTTGAATGTACGGTGCAGTCGCAACGACGCCCGGTGTATTGTCGATCTTTGTTTTGAGCGGTCGCCAATCGCGCAACACGTCCTCAGAGCTCACGAGAATGTGCGCGTCGAAATCGATCACTTTTTGACGTAGCTCGCGGTCGAAGCCGGTCATCACTGAAATCACAAGAATTAATACAGTCACGCCGAGCATTACGCCGAGCACAGAAATCAGTGTGATGATCGACAGAAATGTCCGCTTCGGCTTCAGATACCGCAACGCCAGGAAAACACTAAAGGGAAGATTCAATTCAGGGTTAGCGTGGCGGCAAACTCACTGCGATTCAACCGCGCTGTGCGGTTACTTCAAGGCGTACGCCTTTAATTCTTCCAGCGTGACGAACTCGAGCGCGGAGGCGTGGGTTGCTTCAAGATCAACAGGGGCGGCGCGGTTGTGATCAAGCGCGCTTTTCCAGCGCGTGATGCACACGCACCATTTGTCGCCGGGTTTGAGTCCAGGGAAGCCGAATTCCGGACGCGGCGTAACCAGATCATTTCCATCGAGCACAGAGAAATCGAGAAACTCCTGGGTAACTTTCACGCAAACCGTGTGGAGGCCAACATCTTCAGGGCCAGTGCGGCAAAAGCCATCGCGGTAGAAACCGGTCATCGGGTTAAGACAACAACATTTCAACTCTGTCCCCAGAACATTCGTCGGCATAAACAAGAGAAAGCGTTAGTATTTGGGAAACTTAGGGAGGAAACAATGCCAATCCGAGCGAAGTACGTTCATACAAATCTGATTGCAAGAGACTGGAAAAGGCTAGTTCGATTCTATTGCGAGGTGTTCGGATGCGAACCCGCGGGCCCCGAACGCGATATGTCCGGCGCATGGCTCGACAGTGTCACCTCGCTTAGGAACGCGCATCTTACCGGCCTTCACTTGCGTTTGTCCCGCTTCGACGATGACGGTCCGACGCTTGAGATTTTCAGCTACGATCAATTGATCGAGTGCGGACTGCCGGCAGCAAACCATTGCGGGTTCGGTCATATTGCATTTGGGGTCGAGGACGTGGATCAGGCGTTGCAGGCGGTCATGGCCGCCGGCGGCAGCGCAGTGGGAAACATTGCAACAACAAAAGTGGATGGGGTCGGTACTCTTCGCGTTGTGTACGCGCGAGATCCGGAAGGCAATATTGTTGAATTGCAGAAGTGGAGTTAACGCGCTGACGTCAAAGATTAACATACAGGGACATTCCTCCGTCATTGCGTATTGGCTCATTCCGGCAGAGTCGGCGCACAGATTTTTTCAGCGGCTGATCGAGGATCTCGCGCGCCGGTATGACGCGCCTCTTTTCGAACCGCACGTGACGATTCACGTCGGGGCAAATTACCCCGATGCGGCTGAGAAAACGCTCTCAAGAACTGCGCGCGAATGGCAACCCATCCACCTCAAAGCGGTTCGGATCGGTCACTCCGATGAATTTATCAAGACACTCTATGTGCGATTCGCGCCGAATAGAAAATTACGGCAGCTCAAAGCAATTATTCGCAATGCTGCGCAAGATTCGTCTCATTACGAGCTGAAACCGCACTTGAGTCTGATCTACAAGTACATGCCGGCCACAGCTCGCCGCGAATTAGCCGATTCGATCAAAGTGCCGTTTCCTGACGTCATTTTTGACTCACTCAAAGCTATCCGCTGCATTTCGCCTACACGAAGCCGCGCGGATGTAGATTCGTGGCGACTCGTGGCGACCAAAAGGCTGTCTGTGTAGCGGACGAGCTGGATTGGCGTCTGACACAGACGCCCTACAGTTCGACGACGCGATATGGCTTCCCGGTTTTGCGAAGCGCAGGTGCCGAGACGTTGTAAACGGGAATTCCGGTCGAAGTTCTACCGTCGAGGATGCCGTTGTGAGCGTGACCGTGGAAAACAGCGGTCACTTTGAATCGGTTGATTGGCTCCTCCAGTCGGCTGGAACCGAGAAACGCATAAATCTCGGGATCCTCCCCCTCAAGCGTCGCTCGGATGGGAGAATAATGAAGAACTACTATTCGCTTTTCGGTTTGCAGTTTACCCAGCGCTTGCTCCAAGCGAACAGCGTGACTAATAGACTCCTGGACGAATTGTTTAATGAGCGATTCGCCCCAGGCGTTTAGCATTCGCCGCCCGAAACCGCCGCCGAATCCCGCGATTCCAGCGAAACCAACTCCACCGATTTCGATGGCTTCACCGTTGAGCACGTTCACGCCTGCGTCGTCGAGAACTTTAGAAATGGTTTCCGGCTGACTCGATTCGAAGTCGTGGTTGCCCAGGACTGCGAGAATCGGAATTCTTACAGCAGCGCGAATATCGGCGACGAGTTCCTCGGCTTCTTCGGGAAGCCCGTAATCTGTAAGATCTCCGCACAACAGCAGGATGTCCGCGCTGCGGGAAATCTCGGCAAACGCATCATGCAAAGTACCGCGCGAATGCTTTCCGTAATGGAGATCAGCAGTCGCTGCGATCCGTAATAGTCGCTCAGCCATTTGTTTTTAAGAAACGGAATCGCGACGCGCAATGGACGTTTTTTCATAGGTGCTGCGGTGTCCACTCCAACGGGAAAATCGGAGGACGAAGCTCCGCGACGCTCGCGTGAAGGCCAGCGCGAGCTCACCCCTATGCGCGCGCTATGAGCTTCGATTGCGTTATGATGTGTGATGACTGCAAAGCGAGCAGCAGCGACCAGGGCGAAAAGCAGCCCCAACGATTTTCATCTTAGCTCGGTTGCAGCACTTCAAAATGCGAATGTCCCGTTTTTAATCGGCGGCGCTTTTGTGGTGGAGGTGTACGCCGGTGTTTCGCGACGAACAAAAGA